>Ga0123357_10003621_pt1 | contig 17805 bp, 14 predicted proteins | sample TergutEmb28metaG_FD_89873 | JGI IMG/M metagenome (GOLD analysis project Ga0123357, IMG submission 89873) | Embiratermes neotenicus P4 segment gut microbial communities from Petit-Saut dam, French Guiana - Emb289 P4 | ecosystem: Host-associated > Arthropoda: Insects > Digestive system > Gut ... | reverse complement strand
TATGAGATTTTCTCGTGAAAAAGCCAAAGAAGCTCAATCGCGTGAAATTTCTACAATTCAACCAAAAGAAAGTTTATTTTCAGCTACAAAAGCTAAAATTACCATAACAAATTATTTGGGTGGACAATATTTTTTTACCGTTGATGAAATAGAAATAAATGAAGATACTATTTATTTGATTGAAGGCAAACATTCTAATAACAATTCTTTACCAAGCAAAAGCGATATAAAAGACGGTTTGTTAAAGATGATTTTATATTCAAACCTATGCGAAGTAACTGTAAATAAGAGTAAAATTAATAGCAAAACTGTGTTAAGTTTAACCTCTGTAAAACTTACAGGGGCAATTACATCTAAAAGTGTAGCAAATGATATTGCTAAATTCATGATAGATAATAATATCACAACTGAAAATTCATTTTTGATTAATAAGCTTTTTCAGGAAGCAGAAGAAAATAATTTTATAGTAAAAATTGGCTATGCAAAATGATAAAAAGTCCATTACGATATCCGGGCGGAAAAAGTCGCGCCATTGACACGATTGCAAAACTGATTCCTGACTTTGACGAGTTCAGAGAGCCATTTTTAGGAGGCGGTTCAGTTTTTGTATATATCAAACAGCGTTATCCAAATAAAAAATTTTGGATAAATGATTTATATTCCGAACTCTACAAGTTTTGGGAAATGACTCAAAAAGATATTAATTCTTTGATTGATAAAATATATGAATGGCGTAACGCTTATCCCGTTGGCAAAGAATTATATCAATTTCTTACTCAAAACATGACTGTTTTTAATGACTTAGAACGTGCTGCTGCTTTTTTTATTTACAACCGTATAACATTTTCAGGCACAACATTAAGCGGAGGATATAGCGAAGGGGCTTTTGCTGGTCGTTTCACTGAAAGCAGTATTCAACGACTAAGCCAATTATCAGAAGTCGTAAATGGTTCAATGATTACCAATTACGATTATGAAGAAGTCGTACAAAAAGAAGGTAAGAATGTATTTATTTTCCTTGACCCTCCGTATTATTCTGCAACAAAATCTGCATTGTACGGCAAAAATGGAAATCTACACAAGTCATTCGACCACAAACGCTTTGCTGAAAATATGAAAAATTGCAAGCACAAATGGCTTATTACTTATGACGATAGCGAATATGTCCGTGAGCTGTTTTCATTTGCAAAAATTACGCCATGGAACTTGACTTACGGTATGAGAAATATTACAGAAAATTCAGACCAGACAGGGAAAGAATTGTTTATTTCTAATTATTTTTGCTCAGAAAAAATACAAGCAAAAAATATGCAATTAGAATTATTTTAAAAAAGTTTAATAATTAATTAATTTATATGGAAGAAAAAACTTTATACACAGTCACAATATTCTCCGAAAATACGGTAGGACTGTTGAATCAGGTAACGATTATTTTCACGCGGAGAGGATTAAATATCGAAACGCTTTCGGTTTCGCCGTCGGCAATACAAGGTATTCACAAGTTTACTATCACTGCTTTTTCCGACAGAGACAGTATCACAAAAATCGTTAAACAAATCGACAAACGGGTGGACATCATAAAGGCTTATTTCAATACCAACGATGATTTGGTTTATCAGGAAATCGCCCTGTACAAGCTTTCTACTCCGAAATTACTGTCGTTAGGCTCGATTGAAGATATTATCCGCCGGTATAACGCACGGATTCTCGACATGACGGATGTTTGGGTAGTGCTGGAAAAGACAGGGCATTACGAAGAAACCCAAGCGTTGTTTAAAGAGTTAAGCGAAAAAATCGGCGTTCTGCAATTCATCCGTTCCGGACGTATCGCTATTACTAAATCAAAAGTCGAACGGCTTAGCGATATGTTGGCATCAATGGAGGAGAAATTAAAAACCAATAATTCATAATTCATAATTTAAAATGTTATCTAAAACAGGTTCGTTCAAGTTTCATATTGAATCATACGTCTGCGATTTCACAGAAAAAGCGACTATTACAGTGATGAGCCGTTTTTTGTTGGATGCCGCTTCGATTCATGCACAGCAACGCGAGTTTGGATATGAGCAGATTTCAAAAGACAATGTGGCGTGGGTGCTATCGCGGCTCTCCATTCAAATGGAAGAATATCCCGATCACAATCAAGACTTGACGGTTGAAACATGGATAGAGACAGTCGCCCGTTTTTTTACGCAACGTTGTTTCTGCTTCATTGACCAATCGGGGAAAATAGTCGGCTATGCCCGCACGATTTGGGCAGCTATCGACATGCAAACCCGCCGCCCGATTGATATTCCGGCGTGGCGTCCCGATATGTTGCAATACGTTGATTCTGAAAAACTATGCCCAATCGAAAAAATGAGCAAAATTCCTCCGGTGGAAGGTGTGGATTCCGCTATGGGATATACCGTCCGGTACAGCGATATTGATATTAACAAGCACATGAATAGCGCAAAATACATCGAACACGCTATAAACATTTTCGACCTGGATATTTTCCGTGAGAAATTTATCCATAAGTTTGAAATAGTTTTTCTCGCCGAAGGAATGTTTGGCGACAAACTTAAACTTTACAAGCAAAATCTGTCGGAAAACGAATACATTATTGATACTAAAAAAGGCGAGGAATCCATTTGCCGGAGCAGAATAATTTGGAAGTGATACAAAAGGGATTTATTCATCATAATCCGAATCGTCGCTGCCGGTTTCGTTTTCTTCAAAAGAGAAATCGAAATCGTCCTCAAAATCGTCTAATTGAATATTCATCGGCTTATGGACAATACTTTCCGTATCATGAAAAACTTGTTTGTTTAATTCCTTCCACAGTAAGTCTTTCAACGAAATTATGCCTTTTTGCGTTAGCGAAGATATAAAAATACACGGGACGCCGGAAGGCAATTCTTTTGACAGTTCTTCTTCTAATTCTTCATCAAGCATATCGGATTTGGAAATAGCCAAAACACGTTGTTTATCCAATAAATCGGGATTATAACGCATCAATTCGCCCAGCAAAATTTCGTATTCTTTTTTGATAGAATCGCTATCGGCAGGAACTAAAAACAGCAGCAGCGAATTTCGCTCGATATGACGGAGGAAGCGCAATCCCAATCCTTTGCCCTCGCTTGCTCCTTCGATGATTCCGGGAATATCCGCCATGATAAACGAATAGCTCCCGCGAACATCAACAATGCCAAGAATGGGTTCTAAAGTAGTGAAAGGATAATCGGCAATTTTAGGTTTTGCCGCCGAAACTACGGAAAGCAACGTTGATTTGCCGGCATTGGGGAATCCCACCAATCCAACGTCGGCTAATAGTTTTAACTGTAAAATGATTTTCCTTTCCTGAAAAGACTCTCCCGGCTGAGCATATTTAGGCGCTTGATTAGTTGCTGTTTTGAAAAAATTATTTCCTTTTCCTCCACGTCCGCCTTTTAATAAAATCACTTCCTGTCCGTCATGATGAATATCGGTGATAAATTCTCCCGTTTCGCCGTCGAAGACTACCGTACCCAGTGGGACGTTAATAATTTTATCTTCGCCGTCTTTGCCTTTACTTAATCTGCCTGAACCGCCGCCGCCATGTCCGGCAAGTATGTGCCGCTCAAATTTCAAATGAAGCAAAGTCCAATGATTTCTATTTCCTCGTAGAATAACGCTACCCCCGTCGCCGCCGTCGCCGCCGTCGGGACCGCCCCAGGGAATGTATTTTTCACGCCGGAAATGGACAGAGCCTCTTCCTCCTTTTCCCGAACGGGCATAGATTTTTATATAATCTACGAAATTGGATTCGCCCATTTTTTATTTTGCTTAGAAAATAAGCCTGTCCAGCGCTTCAACTATTTTTTCAAAAACCTCTTCAATCGAATTAGTTCCTTTAATTTTGAAAAGCTTTCCTTTCTTACGGTAATATTCTTCGAGCGGCGCCGTTTGATTATGATAGACCTCCAAACGACTTTTAATAACGGCAGGATTGTCGTCCGTTCTGCCGGATTCTTTTCCTCTTTTTACCAAACGATTAAGCAGTTCTTTTTCATCTACCTCCAGATTTAAGACTGCCGTAATGCTGGTATTTCTTTCCCTTAACAAATTATCCAAAGCCTCTCCTTGAGCTATTGTTCTCGGAAAACCATCAAAAATATATCCTCTCGCATCCGGATGAGCAGTCAAAACATCTGCTAAAATTTTAATAATTAACTCATCCGGAATTAATTGCCCTGTTCTGATATATTCATCGGCAATTGCTCCTAACTCGGTTTGTTTCTTGATTTCCTGTCGCAAAATATCACCGGTAGAAATATGGTATAAGCCATATTTGGATATAATTAATTCACTTTGGGTTCCTTTTCCTGACCCCGGCGCACCAAAAATAATGACGTTAAGCATGTTTTATTAATTTTAAGATATAATTAGTTGTTGACGTTTATATCAATCGCAAATTTTATATATGTTTCGTAAATTCCTTCCATGTCCCTCATAATCCAATCCATAGCCAATAATAAAATCATTGGGGATTTTAATTCCAACATAGTCCGGCTTGATTGCCAATTGAAGCGCTTCCGGTTTAAAAAGCAACGTAGCAATTCGCAATGAAGCGGGATTTTTCTTGCTCAGATTTTCTATTAATCCATGCACTGTATATCCGGTATCAATAATATCTTCCAAAATTACAATATGCCGGTTTGTAATTTCATCTACCAGTCCGTAAATTTCTTTTACCTTACCTTCCGTTTCCATTCCATTGTAAGATTTCAAACGGATAAAACTCACTTCGCAAGGGAAATCCAATTGTTTAATCAGATCAGAAGCAAACATAAAAGCGCCATTCAAAACACAAATAAGTAGAGGGTCTTTTTCTTTCAAATCCCGCCTGATGTTCTCCGCTACATTCCGTATTCCCTTAGAGATTTCATCTTCAGAAAGAAACAAACTAAACTTTTTATCCCTAACCCAAATATCGGTCATTGTTTGTAAATTTACAATCAAGTGCAAAAGTAGAAAAAATTATGTGATTTTTCAATATAGTAGTGAAAAAATATGTACAATTGAAAAAATATTCATTCAAATAATTCGTTCAAATCAATTTCCAAGCCTTCAAAAATATGCACCGGCGCTTTTTGGTTACATTCATATATGGTTCCCAAATCATATTTGCCATCCGGTTGTAATAGAAAAATATTGACTTTCTTTGGTTTGGGGTCAACAATCCAATATTCTCTGACTCCGGCTCTTTCATAGAGGTTGAATTTATAATTCCAATCGTATTTCAGTGTCGAGGGCGATAATACTTCTACGATCAAGTCGGGCGCGCCGATACATCCTTTCTCATCTATTTTAGACAAATCGCAAATCACGCAAATATCCGGTTGAACGACGTCGTATATCCTGTCATCCGCCGTCTCATTATTTATTGGCAAACGAACGTCGAATGGAGCAAGATAGATACGGCATTTGACATTGTGTTTTCTAACAAATGTAGTTGTCCAAAAGCTCCAATTAACACTAACTCGTGCATGCAATTCATTCGGCGCAGACATTAAATGAATAAATCCATCGATCAATTCCCGCCGCTGATCATCCAGCCAAGTCAAGTAATCGGCATACGTATAACGCTTTGATTCATCAATATTTAAAGTTCCAAACATAACAAAAGGTCTTTCCACAATCATTGGTTCGTGCGGAAGTACATTGTACGGTTTTACTTTTTTCTTTCCCATATTCAATATCTGATAATTTTTCGCAAAGTTAAACAATTAGTATTGTATCGCAAAATCGACCAAAACAGGCAAATGATCGCTGAATCCTCCTTCGTGTTTACGACCGTGATAGGTCTTTTTCGGACGTTTTCCACCGTAGGTTTTATCATCAATTAACATGAAATCGCGGGAAAAAATACTTGCCGTCTGCGGAAGAACCTTGATAGAACGGCTGCCTGTAAGCAGGTTGCCGGAAACGATGATTTGATCCAGCATATTCCATTGTCTTTGATATTTATAGCTGCCGGTGTTTTTTCGTTTTTCAAAAGAAGCGAAAAGGTTATACAGGTTTTGCCGAACGATGTTGTTTGAAACCGGTTGGGCATGCAGCATTTGGGAAATACTCGGATTGGAAGGCTCGTCGTTGAAATCTCCCATAATCAGGATGCAGGCATTTTGCCGGATTCGCATCACGCTGTCGGCTTTAGCTTTGAGAATAGAGGCGACATACAGCCGATCCGGTTCCGATTCGTCTTCTCCGCCTCGCCGCGATGGAAAATGACAGACGAAAACATCCAGCGTATCGCGGGAAGATACCTGTCCGGTGGCGTGCAAAATATTTCTCGTGCGTTTCCTTGTATTATAGGGAAAACGGATAGAATACTGTCTGTAATCCAATAATTTGAACTTATCACGCTGAAAAAGCAGGGCTACATTGATTCCGCGCACATCCGGCGAATTAGTAATAATATACCGGTAATTCATCTTTCGGAGCGGCGAATATTGAGTCAAGTCGCCGACTACTTTCTCATTTTCCACTTCGCACAGTCCTACCAATGCAGGAGTATCCCATTCTCCTGCGGAAGTAATCACTTTCGCTATATTGTTCAGTTTGTTTTGATAACGTCCCTGCGTCCAGTGCATTGTTCCTTCCGGGAGATAATCGTTATCATTTTTGTGAGGGTCGTCGAACGTATCGAAAAAATTTTCAGTATTGTAGAACATGACACGGAAATTTGCCTGTCCGAAAACAGGAACAAAGAATAGAATAAAAATCGCTGAAATTAAAAGTTTTGGCTTCATATTTATTTTAATTGATAATTGACAATTCATAATTCATAATTATTTACTGATCATCATGATACTCATACGCTCCCAAATCAGGTTTCCCATCGGTCAGCCGATAATAGCCGTTCAAGTCGTAAGGCGCTTGAGCGGCAATTTCGATATCCCCTGCATCTCTCGCCGGAGAATCTTTTCTCAATTGGAAGTCGAACGAAGGATACCATGTATTATTTACCCTGTCGTTCGGATCAATTTTTTGAAACAATAACGAATAGACAGCTTCAAAAAGACAATTAATTACTTTGGGGTCATCCGGTTTACTATTAGGAATCAAACAGTTTTTAAATAAATAAGGGATACTGTCGGCGTCGATTATTTGAATTGCCGATGTTGAAGCATATTTTGCGCCCCAGATAATCGAATTATCAAACTCGGCGCTAATCACCGGATAATAAACATTATCTCCTCCGTCCCAATTCAGAATGGCATCGCTGAGAATCAACGTCGCATTGTCGGAATTAGTCCAGCCCGCTTGAGGATTGTATAGATAATAATTCACAATCGTACATTGCGTAAAACGGGACGAACCGCCAACTATATTCAGCAAGGCGCCGTTAGCATTTGAAAATTCGCAATTTTCTGCGGTAATATTGCAATTGACCGCTTGCAGCAAAGTTCCGGAAACATTAGTAAGCGCCACATTTTTCATAGAAAGTTTGCTTCGGGACGGATCATCGCATACGTCCATATTGATTCCGTACTTTCCGTTTCGTATCTTCACATTTTTCAAGACATTGTCGTAACTGTCCGGCGCAATGTAAATGCCGCCCCACTGTCCGGGTATCAAATCGTAGGGAATGGTAATCATATAATCGGTGCGGCTTCCGCGAAAGACAACCGGATTCTCGACCGTACCTTCCATTTTAACCGTACCGTTGACAATGAGTTGCGCGTTGTTATTCATGTAGAAGACGCTGCCTTCTCCTATTTCAACCGTTGCGCCTTTGCCAATGACCAGACTGTCGTAAATCAAATACGGTTTTTTATTATCAAGGACGGAGTCGGCAGTCAAAGTCGCGCCTCGCCATGTATAAACATCCTGTCCACAGGCTTCCAAAACGACTTGCTGTTGAACGCCGTTGGTTTCAAAGACAACATAATCATTAATAACCGTTGGCGTATATTGCCCGTTCTCTTTCGGGGTGACATTGACTAAAACCAGCAAACTGTCTTTTGCTAAAATCTCGACATTTTCAAAAGAAGCGCCTGCCATTCCATCGACATTGATTTTGAAATCGCTGTTCGCCCCTCCGGATAACTGAACGGAGGAAATAAGCAGCGGTTTTGAATTTTTATTATAAACCATGAACGACATAACAGGCGAATAAACCGTAGTCAACACCGTATCGAACGATAGCGTATCGACGGAGAAAGAAAGACGGTCTTGGGGATTAGTGGAATAATTCCCGAAATTATCGTTACAGGCAAAAAAAATTCCCGATAATAAAATGATAAACAGATATAAAAGCCGCTTAGGTTTATACATAAAATTTACGTATGATAAATATTAAACGGCTTTTTCCCTGATTTATTTTATTACTGCTTTCTCGTAAGACAGCCTCTCAGCCGTTAATTTACAATTTTCCTCGTCACAATCGTCCCATCTATCGCTATAACCTTAACAATCAGGATTGAAGGACTGAAGGATTGAGGGATTGAAACATGATTGCTTCCCGATTCAACTGTTTTCAGGAGCAGCCCTGAAATACCATATACCGAAACTGATTTTATCGCAACCGTTTTCGAATCGACAATCACATTTCCGGCTTGAACATAGACGTTTACGTCGGGCGCTTCTACCGCTTCGATGGCGGTTGTCGAGGCATCCTGCGTCACGGTGATGGTTCGCGCCGTCACGCCGTTTCCCATGATGGTAACGGTTGCAGTTCTGGCGGCTGAAGTAGTATTGGCGGCGGCTGTAACCGTTATGGCGCCGTTGTTGCCGCCTGAAGACGGAGAAATCGTGAGCCACGCATCGCTGCTGCCAACCATCCATGTTGTGACGGATTGGATATCGAAAGTCTGATGACCGCCTGCTGCTGTGAAATTCATCGAAGTTGCAGATACTTGGAAGGGATTGGCATTTACCCAAACTGTGTTTGTGCCGTCGGTATAGGTGAGGTAGCCTGTTTGGGTGGTAGGAGTTGTGTATTGTGAAGCGAATTTTGGGGTGGTTCCGACTTCAATATAGTAATCCGGTGCGGTGATAAAGCCGTCGATGGTGATTTTTCCGCTGTTCGCCCAAGCGCCAATACTGCCTACGCCGCTGGCAGTGGCAGTGACATTACCATTAACCACAATAGTTCCACCATTGGTATTAACGCCATATAATTCGCCTGACACGTTGCCTCCTGCCATGACATTTGCTGCACCGGAGGCATAAACGCCTGTGCTGCCTGAGCCTGAAGCCGCGATATTGCCGTTGACTGTGATGGTTGAAGGGCTACCGGCATAAACGGCATAGCTATTATCTCCGTTGACGATAATATTCCCTTTAATTGTTATCTGGCTATATACGGCATAGGCGCCTTCGCTAGCATATCCATTAGTGGTGATATCTCCAGTAACTATTATGTTACCATAACCGGCATAAACGCCATGACCGCTACGACCGTCGTTGATGTCATTGGTTGATGTAACACTGGTAACGGTAGCATTGCTAATATGGTAAATCCTACCTTGCACAAGTACTCCATATGGTGATCCTGTTACATTAAGCGCTCCATTTGTTGGATCAAGTAATTTAACTTCACCAATTTTACCTGTTATGCTGTTGTAATCGACATCAAGCCCATCTCCTGCCGTATTGACCACATTCAGTGTATATCCGTTCAAATCAAAAGTTACGCTTATGCCGTCGATTGTGATTCCGTCGTTATATGTAATGTTATCCAGCAACTTGATTGTCTGTCCGTCCTGCACCGCAGCCAGCGCATCGCCAAGTTCATATTGTGTATCGCCGATTTCGCAGTTAAAGATGTATGACTGGTCTCTCACCCAAATGTTATTTGTTCCATTGTCGGTATAGGTGAAATAGCCCGGTTTGGTCGTTGGAGTGGCGACGTCGCCCTGTGCTTTTGGCGTGTTGCCGGCATAGAAAGGGTATTGCGACCCTGCCGTAACGGTTCCGCCAATGGTGATTGTACCGCCGCCGTCTGCTTTCGCGCCGCAGCCGCTCACACTGACGGCAGATACGTTGCCGCTGACCGTGACAGTCCCATTGCCGGCATAAACGCCGAAACTGAGATTGCCGCTTGCTGTTGCGCTGGTAACGCTGGCTTTGCCTCCGGTTTGTACATTCACGCCGTAAGATGTGCCGGTCACGTTAAACTCGCCGTTCGCAGGGTCAGCCGGTTTAACTTCGCCGTTGGTAACCGAAAGTCCGGCTCCACTTGCATTTGTCACATCCAGTTTTTTCCCGTTCAGGTCGAAAGTAATACTCTTTCCGCTGATAGAAATGCCCTGTGTATAATTAATATCCGTCAGCAACTTAATCGTCTGCCCGTTCTGTACTGCTGTCAGCGCAGCGTCCAAAGTAGTGTAATTCGTTGTCCCGATTTGGCAAACCTGCCCGTTGGTTGCCGTCAGCGTTGCAAAAAAGATTGCAAAAAAGAATAAAATCTTTGTTTTCATTGTTTCAAGATGTTTATGATTAATAATTAATTTATAATTTTCAGCTCTCCATTGTCAATTTTTCATTGTCAATTGACGTGGCAAAATTAATGTAAAAAAAAATTCTGCAATACCCCCATTTGGGGGTTTTTTAAAGGAAAAGCAAAAAAATTATAGAAAACTTTGTTTTTTTGGGGAACCTGCTCTCGGAGAGAGCTTAGCTGCCTAAGCAGTACGCTCAGCGTACTGTATTACAAACAGATACGACCACTTAACACTATGCCCTGCGTAGCGGGGCAACCTGACACCCGAAGTTGTCCAGCTATACGTTGCAAACCTGAGATACGAAGTAGCCCCGCTATGCGGAGCTTGGAAGATGGAAGGCTGTGTGCTTGTGATACAGTACGCTGAGCGTACTGCTTAGACAGCTAAGCTCTCTCCGAGAGCGGATTGCAATGATGCCACAATATTTTCATTACCCCCAAAAAAAAACATTTTGGAGTATAAAAAATATTACTTATTTTTGTAGGAACAAAAAGAACATTATGCAAACAACACATTTAGATACGATGCGCACACATATTATCAGTGTTGTAGGCAAGCGGGCGGACTGCGTAAAGGGAAAAAGACTTTAAGTTTTGGGTACATACAACAAAGTGGCAAGACCTGCAAAGCCGTTAGAGCAGGAAAAATTTCAAAAATAATTTTATGAAGCAGTGCAATAATTTTGACAGTATGTTCAAAAAAATTAGAATGACAGGATTATTCTTAATAGTTTTATGTTTTGTATGTTGTGAAGAATACGATACGACCACAACAGAGTTTTATGTTAAGAATACATCACAAAAAACAATAACATTTGATGCCAGTATAATAAAACCTTCCCAGTTATCAGGACCTTATGAGGTTTCTTTATCATTTACTGTTAATGCAAATGATAGTGTTTTGGCTCGAAAAGCCCAATTTAACAGAGATGGTAAAAACCCTCAAAATTGGTTTCATACGTTTGTTATTCATCCCGTAGAAGGTGTTCAAATGAATGACCCAAATCTTTCTGAAAATTGGATAAAATACGATGTGAATGTTATGCCTATTTATGTATTCACTCTAAATAAAAATTAAGTGAGAACAGAAATGCCTGCCTACAACGAGGGGTTTGGCGTCAGGCGGGGTGCTGTCTCGTGGGACACTTCGCAGGATTTTGGGAGTTTTGCTCCCGTCCGAACCTTTGCGAAACCCCGCCCGACGCCAAGCCCTAGACACGTTATTTGCAATGAAACCAGCGAAAAGGTACTGAACGATGTAGCGCTTTTGTTGACAGAAAACTATATCCCACCAGTGGGTGGTTATTCTGCAAAAACACTGAAAGAAGCTGTTTTACGCTCGCGCGAAGATATCCGCAACGGAAAAGTGGTTAACTTGGAAGAAATGAGGGCAAAACATTCAAGAGTATAAAAGTTCTTTGGACAGCATTTGCTGAAAGGCAGTTAGACCACATATATGATTACAAAGGCAGATTAAAATTTTAAAATAACAAAACAATCCGAAAAATCTTAGTTTTTCCGGATTGTTTTCTTCTTCTCTTATTTATTTACTAACAAATGGGGACTATTTTACCACTACTTTCGCTACGCTTGTTTGTCCCGTTTTAACTTTTACGGAAACCAGATACAAGCCTGCAGGAAGCTCCAGCGATTTTGCATAAGTCGGTCGCCCGATATTACTGTCTTTTACGACTGTAATTCCCTGAAGCGTAATCACCGATACATCTTCTATCGCCACGCCTGAACTGACGTAAAGCATATTATTGCTAACTCTGACAGTTACGGGACGGAGCGATTCCGCCGGTGAAATTCCGGTTATCGACTTATAGTTCATCTTCAAAAGAAAACGATCCGGCGTATTTGGAACATTCGTATAGGTGTAGGTGTCAGTCTTCAGTAAATCAATCGTTGTGTTCGTATATTTATCCACTAACTGCAGGTAGTTGACACTCAATTTATCTTTTTCAGACACAGTCAGCGTAATCGGATCCGCGCTGTTGGAAGAATATACGCCCAATGGAATTGTATCGACATATCCGCCTTCAAACTGAATCGCGTTTCTTTGTCCGGCTGCATCTACGGCATAAATGGCGGGAATATCGGAATAACCTTTCATCAAAAGCAAGGGAAGGCTTTTAGCGTTTATATCTTGCATAGAAAGCGTCACACGGCTCGACCCTGCTGCGCTCGACGCCGTCATGATCATCACATCCGCTTTAGCGCCGCTGTCGGGAGCAGAAGATCTCAACACCGGAATATTTGTTTTCGGCGCTACAGCTTCTGTATTTGCATTAAATTTAAGCCTCGTTACCGTAGGTTCAATAAAGAACGCCTGTAACGGAGCGATATATTGATCGCTCGTGGTGTAAGGGCTGAATGTGCTAAAATTATCCCCATTGTATGTATAATAACCGCTAAAATCGTTACCATTATCGGCGGCAAAAATAGCAAAATCAAAATCGGACATAAACGGATTGCCTATCATGACCATGCCTGCGGCTTCATTTGCAGGCGTGGGTATGTCCATCGAAAATATTCCTTTAGTAGTTGATGGTATGAATGGAGCGCCCTCAAAGGCAAAACGGTAAGCTTCACCGTTACTTCCTCTATCAATGGAGCCCGGCGTTTTGACAGCCGGATCGATTAATGGGTAACCCGCCTGCGGCTGGTCGGAATAATAATATTGGAAATAACTTGTGTTATCTTTATGAGAAAATCCACGGTGGTAAACGCTGTCTATGGAGTTTTGGTAAAATGGAACTTCCAAAATTCCTTTCAAAGCGCCACGCCCAGTCGCATCCAGACCGGTAGTCAGATTAGGACTGTCTGCCTGCACCCAGAGCGTGATGGCGTTATATTGCGATCCAAGATCCCATGAATTGATATTTTCCGGCACATACCATGCCCCGTAATAGCCCGTTCCTAAACTTTCATACCCATCTGATTGCACAGTCGATGAAAAGCGTTCCTGCCAAACGGTGGGGAAACCGCAAAAACCGAAATCGCCTGAAGCCATTTTTTGTAAAGGAGCCGCCAAAGCATACCATCGTGAATCGCGATCCATTGCAGGCAAGACGGAATAAGGATCGATGCTGTTGCCGAAATTGTATTGCACATACGCGCTATCGTATTTCAGCAATTGGGGTTGCCCGATTAATCCTCCGAAATGGAACTTGATATAGTTGCATGCAGAGGAATCGCCTTGTGCATCAATATATAAACTAGGAAAAGAATTGGTGTTTCCCGGAATATGAACGTTCGTACACATGTTTGGAGGATAAGCTGCCGCAGCGCCATTCTCATATTTCCAATTGCGGAAATCATTCCAATCCTGACTTGTCCCAACTGGGCTCCAATATAGCACAGTTGATGGAGGAATCATCTTAACCTCTACCGGTTCGGATACCGAAGCACACAAATTATTATAAGTAGCTGACTTAGATCCAATAGAGGCATTCCCTGTATTAGTATTCCCTTCGGCTCCAATAACTACTTTGTACCATCCGGCTGCCGCAGGCGCTCTGCAAACGCTATCGGCGCTTACATAAGTTGAATCACGGAAGTCCTGATATTGCGAATATAGCCACATAAATTCCGCATGATTTTCAAAGGATTCGGAAGGGTCATCATAGCTTCCTGCCAAGTCCATGGGTAAACCATCACAGAAATAAAAAGAAGGACTGGAAATACTGGAAACAGGCACATGAACGGGAACTATATAAAGCTCGACGTCATCCATCGCCAAATCATTTCCTACACTTGATGGTTGATTATTGTAAACTAACAAAACGATGGAATCTGTTTTATTACTAAAAGTAAAACCATATTGGTTCCATTGAGGGTATTGAAGAGGTGAGGCTGTGGGTGTGTTCTTCGGTACTTCATCAGGCATAGAATAACGATATATGGTATCAACAGGAATAGCGGGATTTGCGGCATTAGCGTCAATACTACGAGCGTCAACTACTGCAAAACGCAACTTAGGATTAGTATATGTGAGAGTAGTGGAGCCGGGTCCACCAGTGGTTCCAGCAGTACTTATTACTAAATTTCCAAGATATACGCTAAGGTATAAATTAGAATTCGGACATAATTTACCAATAGAGAATCTCATAATGTATGAAACTGTGTCCAAATCCGTATTAGTTACCATATAATATCCTCCCGTTTTACCGGTATGATCTTTAAGAGAATTATTTGCCTGGGTTGTAGTGACATTAGTACCCGAAGTAGGATAGCCCCACCAAACAGGAAAAGCCCATGATGCAACCCCTGATGAACCGTTAATAGTTTGTACCAGCATATAAGAGTCAGCGCCTAGTCTATTAGTGCCGGTGGTTGTCCATGCAAAAGACGTAAACTTAGTTTCTACACCCTCTGACGCTAATATGCTAGCCGCTGTCGCCGGTTGAGCCGGTTGAGGCGGCGTTGTGATGCTGCCACTCCCAAAATCGATATTTCTTATCAATATCGCACCCGAAGGTATTTGCCCGTAGGTTTGTATTATCGCTCCTCCCAATAATACAAAAAAAGCAATAATCGATTTGTTCATTTTTTTCTTCTTTATAAAATTAAACGTTGCTATATAAAGCAGATAGAAAAGACTCAGTCCGATTAAAAAAGAAAAACCGTGACTGATTGGCGTTACTCCGCCGATTGGGGTTCCTCCTGTTCCCGGAGGAGGTCCTGCAAACAAAGCTGTACCATCATTCTCAATCTGTGTTGATGTCGTTTGTTGATCCGAAGACGTTGCAAATAATCCCGGAGAAGATGTGTCCAATGGATCTTCCCCATCGTTATTATTTTGTCCATCTGCTAAGAATGGACAAAAATATCCTGACAGAAAAATAGTCGAAATTAAAAAAAACCTCAAATAAAATTGCTTCATGTTTCCTTGCTTACAAATTTAATTAATACAATGGTTAATATTTAATCACTTTGCAAATACCATATTCATAAAAAATAATCAAACTTATTTGCAACGTTATTAAGAAAATGTGTGCAAAGATAATACCAAAAGTGCAAATTTAGCCAATATTTAGCAATAAAATACAAAAAATAGTGGTAATTTAACTTTTTTTAAGACATCTAATGTAAAAAACGATGGATTTTGATGTTATAAATTATCACTATCTGCAAATCGAGGGATTATTTTAAAGAAGCTAATAATTGGATTAAGAACTTCCACCATTTTTCGACGGTCGCAATTTCTAACCGTTCGTCGGGAGAATGTGCGCCGAGAATAGTAGGACCACAGGAAATCATGTCCAATTGTGGATTTTTTTCAAGAAACAATCCACACTCCAAGCCGGCATGAATGGCAATGATTTTGGGTTCTTCCCTGAATAGTTTTTTATAAACCGTTTTAGCTGCGTTCAATACATCAGAATCGGGATTGGGTTTCCATCCAGGGTAACCGTCGGTTGCCGCGACTTCTGCGCCGGCTAACCTGAATACGGAAGCAACTTTATCGGCGACGTCTATTTTTAATGAATCGGTCGAGCTGCGCTGGCTGGTTGTTACCACAATCCGGCAACCGTCTTTCATTTTCACCGAAGCCAAATTTGTGGAAGTTTCAACCAAACCGGAAATTTCGTGGCTCATTCCGATAACTCCGTGCGGCAAAGCGTAAAGGGTATGAATCAATGTCGTTCCGGTTTCATTGTCAATGCAGCCGCGAGGCGTTTCCACCGATTGGATAGAAAGATGAACGTTTGGGTCAACGGCTGCTAATTCCGCCGAGACTTGCGCTTGCAACAAGTTCAGCGCTACGCGGGTTTGTTCTTTGAAGCCAACAGGGACGCCTGCCGTTGCTTTTGCTTCACGCGCGATGGCATTGCTTAAGTTTCCTCCATCAATAGCCGCTAAAAACAACGGGTATTGTTGCAGCAGCGACCAGAGATAGCGCGCGAGAATCTGGTTGGCGTTTCCCAATCCTTTATGAATATCGCTTCCCGAATGACCGCCGTTCAGTCCGCTTACGGAAACTTCAAACCAGAAATAACCGACCGGAGGAGACATTTCCGTGTAAGCGAATGTGCCCGTAGTGTTTTTCCCGCCGGCGCAACCGATGCAAAATTCGCCCCATTCTTCACTGTCGAGGTTAATCAGCGTTCCGCCGGCGAGAAATTCTTCTCGGAGGGCGAAAGCTCCGGATAAACCGGTTTCTTCGTCTGTCGTAAAAAGGCAGGCAATAGGACCATGTTCTATGTCTTTTGAAACTAAAATCGCTAAAGCGGCAGCCATGCCGATTCCGTCGTCGGCGCCCAAAGTTGTACCCGTCGCCTTTACCCAGCCGTTTTCTATTTGGGTTTGAATTGGGTCTGTTTCAAAGTTGAAGCGGACGTCGCTGTTTTTTTCGCAAACCATATCGACATGCGACTGCAGAATGACGGTTTTCCGGTTTTCCTTGCCGGATGTAGCCGGTTTACGGATCAGCACGTTGTTTGCTGCATCTTTTGTTGCTTCCAAGCCATTTTGCTTTGCAAAATCAAGCAAAAAGCGGACAATTTTTTCTTCTTTTTTTGAGGGGCGCGGAACTTGCGTGATTTGATCGAAAATGTTCCATATCAACGCCGGATTTAAATCTTTGAGTTTCATATAAATTATTAATTATGAATTATTGAATGCCAAAGATAAGAAAAATTTTTCGGAAAGAAAATAGAAAGTTACTGAGGATTGTTCATCTAATAGCGAGTTATGGGCAAGTTTGCGGACAGTCCAGAGCGAGACAGAAAAGCCGAGAGCCGAAAGTAGATGCAAAATTTAAACTTGTTATAGAAAAAATCAGTGAATTTGAAAAATAATTTGTATTTTCGCAGACCAAAGTTTCTGTTTTTTGAAACTTTGGTCTATATATTAAAAGGATATGAAGCAAATTGAACGAGAAAACTATATGAATACGCTTATCGGGTTACGCGATAAAAACCTGATAAAAGTTCTTACAGGTGTGCGGCGTTGCGGAAAATCTACCGTAATGCAGATGTTTCGCGACTATTTGATTGCTGACAATGTTGACGAAAACCAAATTGTTTTTCTGAATTTTGAAGCATTGGAAAACCGCAAATGGTTAAATGATTTTGAAGGTTTGTATTATCACATTGTAAATCAGTTGGACTTGTCGAAACCCTGCTATGTTTTTCTTGACGAAGTGCAACAGTTAAAAGAGTTTGAACGGCTTGTGGACGGTCTTTACGTAAAACCAAACATTGACGTATATGTTACAGGCTCAAATGCTTATCTTCTTTCGAGCGAATTAGGAACATTGTTGACAGGTCGCTACATTTCCATTCATATTTTACCATTTTCGTTCAAGGAATTTCTTTTAACAC
>Ga0123357_10003620_pt1 | contig 17807 bp, 8 predicted proteins | sample TergutEmb28metaG_FD_89873 | JGI IMG/M metagenome (GOLD analysis project Ga0123357, IMG submission 89873) | Embiratermes neotenicus P4 segment gut microbial communities from Petit-Saut dam, French Guiana - Emb289 P4 | ecosystem: Host-associated > Arthropoda: Insects > Digestive system > Gut ... | reverse complement strand
GGAGGCGGGGTATTATCATATGGATGCGTGGCGGTCGAGCCGGCAGTCTGGGGCGGGCGTGACGGTGCAACATGCGTTTCATTATATCGATGTGCTGCAGTTTTTGATGGGGCCGGCGAAGCAGGTGCAGGCGAGGATGAGCAACTTGGCGCATAAGGACGTGAAGCTGGAAGATACGTTGCTGGCGTTTGTTGATTTCCAGAACGGGGCGCAGGGGGTGGTGCAGGCGTCGACGGCGTTTTGGCCGGGCACGGATGTGCGAATCGAAGTAAACGGCACCCACGGCACCGCAATCATGACCGGCGAAAAAATGACCACATGGAAATTCAAAGACGAACGCCCGGAAGACGAAGAAATCCGCCAAATCGGCAACGCCTCGCAGGGAACCGCGGCGACGGGACCGGCGGCGTTCGGATTCGCAGATCACGCAGTGGTCATCCAGGATTTGATCGATGCGGTGAACGGCAATCGTGAGGTATACATACCGGTGTCGTCGGTGCGGCCGACGCTGGAGATGGTGCTGGCGATGTATCACTCGGCGGCGAAGAATGCGGTGGTGCAGTTGCCGGTGCAGGATGATCCGGCGATCTGGAAGATGTGACGGAAGTCGAGAGTTCACGCTTTAGTATGCCATCCCTCATGACACGCTAAAGCGTGAACTCCGTGCTATAGTGATTGTTTGCGAGGTGCCCGATGACGCTGAAATCCATCCAGACCGCCGCCTTGCGACTTCCCGCACAAGAGCGTGGTCAATTGGCCGCCGCGTTGCTCTCGAGTCTCGAGTCCGACGATCCATCTGAGCTTGAGACTATGTGGGTAGAAGAAGCGGATCGCCGCTATCGCGCCTACCGCGCTGGCCGGGATAAGTCCGTTCCAGCGAAAGAAAGCATTGCATCCGTTCGCGCGAGCTTGAAGCGATGAAGGCCGTATTTCTTTCGCCCGCCTTGGCCGAAATGGCTGAAGCGGCCCAGTTCTATGAATCCCAGCAGGCAGGTCTCGGGCATCGGTTTCTTGATGCCATTGATCGCGCCATCGAAGAGATCGAAAAGAATCCGCAACGATGGCCTATCCTGAAAAAACAGATTCGCCGCCGCCTGGTGGGCCGTTTTCCTTACGGAATCCTCTATCGCATGGATCGTCAGGAAATCACGATCGTCGCGATCATGCATCTTCACCGTCGTCCCAACTACTGGACGAAGCGAATCTGAACAGCTTTTTTCATTTCGTTCGCCAGCCACTCGGCGTCGTGAAGGTCGTAGATCATTCCGCAAATCCGCACGGAGCGGCCTTTTATTCGCTTCGCTTTAATCTTGTAAATCAGCCGGTCCTGCAAGGATCCTTCGATCTCGGTGGTGATGTCCGTGATGTCCGCTCCATGAATTTTCCGGCGGCGACTTCCGAGGCCGATACGGTTTTCGATGCTGATCACGCGGTCTTGCACGATGATCGTTGTTCTGAGCAGCAGCCACCGCATACCCAGCCACACAGCAACTGCTCCGAACGCGCCAAACAAGATCGGGATAAGCCACCGAGGTCCATTGTCACACGCGACGTCCAGCCAGCAAAGGAGCGTTGCTGCCACTGCCAGAAAAAGCATTCCCATTCCCGCGAACGCTGAGCCCAGGATCAGGTTTCGTCTCGGTGACATATCTACGCGGAATCCGCCTGGTAGTGGCGAAAGCTGGATGTGCCGACTCATCAGATCTGATTGTGACTCCGCAGGCTTGCGGCATTTCACCGTTTCGTCCGGCAGGTCGAACACCTCTTGCGGTGGAGGGCCGGCCCTGACCGGCAACTCAAAGGTGGCGGAAAAATGGCCTCCCCATCCCTGTTGCGTTTTTGACTGCGCTACAAGTTCCCATTTGCAGCTGGTACTGATCGGCGGCTCCGTCGGAGGAATCCGAAAATAGACCGGGATCTCCTTGATCTCGGTTCCCGCATCGAATTGATCGAGCAGCAAGTCATTCTGCCAGACGAGCTTCGTCTGCTCGTTTGCGCCGAAAATACAACGCAGGCGTAAATGGATCGGGTTTTTGTAGGCGAACTTCTGCGCGGGGCGTATCGTGCCGGCCACCACTCCGCCGCAATACATCGGCAGCATCGGGGAATCAAAGAGCGATCTTTTGTGCCGCGAATGTGCCCACGACAAGTAAACACCGACACCCATCGCAACAATCCCCGGCAGCGTGAAGGCGATGGCCAATCCCCACATCCATGCGTCTCCATCACGGGCGACCGTGACGGAGGCCGGGAAGGAAATGACCAGCCACACGACGCCGACGATCCAGAGAAGTGTGAGTTCGCTGGAGGTTTTTTCTCGAATTTGGCCTGCGAAGGGTTTCATGCTTTGCTTTTTAACGTGAGTTCGACGTAACGTGGACGTCGATAAGAAAACGTGGACGTCGATAAAAAAGCGATGGAGCACCGCGTGGTAACACGGTGGTTGACACTCATTTCCTGTAAGAACGCAAAGAGTCCCGCATGAGGAAAGCCAACCACCACGCTACCGCGTGGTGCTCCATGAGATGTTCACACTGCCTAAGGTTCGATGCGGGCGGCGATAGCGGTGGGGAGTTGGTGGATGATGTCGGTGGAGAGGAGACCGATAGCGTTTTTGGCGAAGGCGTTGCGGGCGAGGTCACCGGCATGGCCGTGGACGTGGGCGCCTAAGACGGCGGCTTCGAGGGGAGCGAGACGCTGACCGATAAAGGAGGCGATGATGCCGGTGAGGACGTCGCCGGAGCCTGCGGTGGCCATCGCGGGGTTGCCGGTGGTGTTAATGGCGACACGCGAACCATCGGTGATGACGGTGCGATGGCCCTTGAGGACGACGATGGAACCAGTGCCGCGGGCGAGGAGTTCGGCCAGCGGCGTGCGGTCGGGCTCAGAGGGAAGATTTTCGATTTTCGATTTTTGATTTCTGATTTTTGATTTTTGTCCCCCATTTTCGATTGCTTCAGGGACCTGTGCAGACGTTTCTTCGGGCAGGTCCAGCGCAATGCCATCGGCGGTGGAGGGGGCGTCGTCTTCGACGAGGGAACGTTTTTTCTTCGGCGTGGAGGCAGCTTCCTTAGCCTCGGCTTTCGCGGCTTCGCCCCAGACATCCTCACTCCCCATGACACCGGCAGCGGCGAGGGAAACGTTGGCGCCGCGTTTCATGACGGCAGCCATCAGACGCATGTATTCGCCGGTGTGGGGAGTCATGACAATGTTGCCCCAATTGCGGCGCTTGGGCCATTCGGAAGGCTCGAGACCGGCGAGAACGTTGAGCGCGTCGGCGTCGAGAACCATCGGGCCGTGGTGGCGTTCGATCAATTCGAGGACGAGTCGTTTGACACCCGGTGAGGTACCTAGCCCTGGGCCGACGGCAAGGGCGTCGTGCTGATCGGCAAACTGAAGAAGCTCCTTGATCCTGGTGGCAGCCCAGGGAAAAGCGGTGGCGTAAGGGCAAATCGTGAGAACGGCAGGAATGATTTCCTTCGGAGTCGCAATGCGGACGAGTCCCGAACCAGCGCGAAGGGCGCCCAAGGCGGTCAGCCCGGGGGCACCGATCATGGTTTCAGAGCCCGCGATGACCAGAACTTTGCCATAGTCTCCCTTGTGCGAGTCGGCCTTTCGCGGAGGGAGCGTGGGAAGAGGAACGGTTTCCATTCGGGTAGGTTACGGAAGCGCGGGTGGCGAGTCAATATGAAATGAAGGCGGAATGTTGTCAAGAAATAGAAATGTCACCCTCTTAGCGCAAATAGAAATGTCACCCTGACATTAGAGCACCACTCGCCCGTAGCGTTTTGGAGCCCCGCATGGCAATGCGAGGCATTGGCTCTCGCTTCCTGCGCATGTCATCACGCCACGACCACATGAAAAATGCTCTAACATGAGATTTGCCTTTTTTTAGCTTTTGTTCGGTGGCGTAAAATCCGGTGCAGCATTCTGCCGCGTTAGCTCGCATTGATTCGCACGATGGAATGATGAAAAAATAAAAACCGCATTTGCGCGGCCCTGCGCGGGGTATCGCGACTTGACGCGACCAAAATTTTCAAAACCCATGGGCGATGAGGGACTCGAACAACACCGCAAAACAGCCGAATTCTCAACCATCCACTAAAATTGACGCGCATTCCGACGCGCATGAGGGGCTCCACGGGGAAAATAAGGGGGAATCTCGCCATGTAGGCGATATGGTGACCTCTCCCCCCCTCGCAGCCCCAGTCGGCGACCCCCATCTAGCCGACCTCCTCGAAGCTTGGCCGAAACTTTCGACTTTCGCGAAAAAAGCGTTGGCGGATATGGCGAAGGCGACGGTGAAGATGAAGGGAGGAGTCCGATGATGACGAGAAATGAAAAGTATTATATACTTTTATACTAACGCTCAGCGAATCCGCAGCCTGCGTCCCTTCGTCATCCTTGTGCGAATGGTCCGCAGACGTTTGAGGCGGGCTGGATTCACCCTCATCGCCGCCGCCGCGCGGGCGAGCTGCTGACGCTGGCTGCGGAGTCGCTGGGACTCCTCGTCGTCGCCGGAGGCCTCGGCGGCGGCTATTTGGCTCCGCAAGGCCTCTATACGCCTCTTGGCTGCGTTGCTGGCCCGGTTGCTGGCTTCCAGGTCGGCAAGCTCGGCGGAGAGCCTGGCTTCGTCTGGAGAGCCTTCCAGATGCTGGAGGATTGTGGCACGCTCGTCAGACGACAGGGTGTTGTCTTTGACCACGCGATTGAGCACGGTGTCGCGGAGCTGGGTCTTTTCCTTCTCGGTGGCGGCGTCATAGACCTTTATGGCGTCGGAGCCGGAGAGGTGGCTGACTTTCCACTCCAGGTCGCTCATGGACGATCGCTGGATGATGCCGGCGATGTCCTTTTCGGAGAGCTTCCCGTCCGAGACAGCCTGGTTGATTCGCTCCATGGCGTCAGGGGAGCCGGAGCGGAGGCCGGCGACGAGGTTGCGGATCAGGGATATCTGCTCCCGCTTGGCGGCGGACATGGGGCCGGAGTCGGCCATTTTTGAGCCGGCGAGTCGTGATGCCATGTCCTGGGCGGCGTCAGTGCCAGGGCGGACACTCTTGAAGCCGAAGGCGCTGGTTGGGCTTTGGACAAGGGCGTCAAGGGCATCCGTCCAATCCTTCCCGACGCTTTGGCCGGTGCCTTCGCCGCCCAAGAGTTTGCTGGCGCTGGACCCGACGGCTCGCCCGGTTGAATACAGAAGTTTGTTTTGTGACTCGAGGGCAGCTCTGGCGTTTTCGAGGTTCTGTTTGAAACCGCCTTCGGGTATCACCTGGGCCTCCATTTTACCACGGGTGTCGAAACGCCGACCTGTGATAGCGGCGACGCCGAAGCCCACCCCTGGTCCCATCCAGGGGTGCAGCGCCGAGTTGCGGATATCGTCGATTGCGTTACCCGCGATCGTGTTCCAATCCTTGCCCTGACGCAAGCCTTCGATGAGGGCGTTGGCCCCGATACTGCGGAGGCCTCGGCGGATGCCCATGAGTTGCAAGGGATCGATGGTTCGGGGGTTGCCGTCCTTGTCGTCAATTCCCAGATCGATTGCGCCAAAGGGCACACCTGAGCGTCCATAAGCCTTTCCCGTGGTGGCGTAGTTGACCAGGGCTGGCAGCAGTCCCAAGGAAAGAGCCAGTCCGCCGTAGCTTATCAGTCGAGCCTGGGCAGCCTTGCCATAGGAGGTTGCCTCGAAGCCGGGGTTGCCGGTGAGCAGACGCCGCCCCAGTCGGTTGAACGTCCGTCCGGCTACGATGAAGGGGGCGAGTCCAAGGTCTCTGAAAGCACGTGCTATCGGGTGCATGAGGCGGCGATTGTAGTTGCCCAACTGCATGACGAACTGGCGGAGACCAGCATTGGTATCGACTGCCATGCCGCGGGCGACCAGGTTCTTGTATCGTCGATAGAGGATCACGCGGGCGGTGGTGTCTAGCTCATGCAATATCTCCTGTGCATGGGTGATTTTCTGAAAGCCGGTGGCGGGGTATTCAGGGCGGAGCAGGCCTTGCTTGGCTAACTCCGCTTTATCCTTGATGTATTGAGGGTCTCTATTTTTGGCTTCTTTCAAAGTACGCCCCCATTCCATGAGGGTATCGGCGGACCCAAGGCCCGGCACCTTCCGCATCAGATCCCGCGCCAGGGACTCGCTTCCGAGCGCATGGACAAGGACCGTGTGCATGTTCTTGCCGTGGGTGATCGCGTCGGCGATCTGCATCAGTTGAAAATTCGTCGCCCACTTCGCCCACTTCGCCTGGGGAAGTGCCAAGTCCGTGTTGAGAACGTCTCGCACTTCGCGGTAGACCTCGGAGCGAATCCACATCTTGGCCGGGACTTGTTTGGCGTAGCCGGTAGGCATGATTTTGGGAGTCGTTATCGTGAGCGGGTAGAACTTCACAGGCTTGCCGTTCTCGTCGACGAGCTCAGGGCTATGGTCCTGGATGTAGCCAAGTTTGCGTCTCACAAGGTCTTTTTCCATTTCACGCTGGGTCACTTTGGACCAGCGAGACCGCTGGAGTGTCCGTAGAATTGTATCCAGATTCGTCTCGTAATTGCCGAGTCCGTTGGCGGCCTGATCCCATCGGTCCTGGCTGACCTTGGCTTTTGACAGGTCACCGCCGACGATGGTCTTGGGATCGTTGGGGTCGAAATTCCCCTCTCCAAAATCAAACAGGTCTTTGTCATTAGGGACCAGTGTGCTGCCTAGTCCGTCTCGACCTCGGGGAGCCAGGGGCGCGTCGGGGTCCAGGCCCCGGATCACGTTGTAATGCTCATTATCGAATTTGGCGCCGTATTCAGACTCGTTCCAACGTTTGAAAAAGTCGGCAATCACCGGGTCCTTCAATAATTCCTCCTTCTCCAGTGCCATCGCCTTCATGTTATGCTTATGGTCGAGCGCGTTGGCATGGTTCCTGTCCGCATCCCGCGACTTCACGAGATTATCAATCTCAACGTCGTTGGCACCAGGGACGGTGGTTGGCTCTTTCCGCTTTGCCTCTATCTGTTCCGTCTTTTTATCGGCACGGTCCATGTACTTGTCGTACTCGCCCTCAATGCGGTCAATGTTCAGCAATCGCCCGGCTTTGTTTAACATTGCCTCGTCCTGGGAATGATTGGGCAAGAGTTCGAGTATTCGCCTATCGGTGATTGCTTTGTAGGAATGCATGGCGGATGCGTGAGAGACGGCGTTGTCACCGGCGCCGGCCTTGGTGAGATTCGGCACCGGATCGATGTTGGTCACATAGCGAAGGTCCCGGATGAGTTCCTTCCCCTCGTCCTTCAATTGCTCATAGAAGGAGCGTAATTTTCCCTTGACCGGTTCGGACTTTTTTTCCTCGGGTTTCTTGGCCGGTTCGCTCGGTTGGACAGGTTCGCTCCGTCTCACTTTATTGGATTCACCACTGTCAGCATATTCCTCGGCGGCTCTATCAGAGGCCAGGCTGAACAGGGGGTGATCTTTCAGTTGGGATGAAGGTGGGGTTACTTGGCGGGTTTCTTGCTGTAGAACTTCTCGTTCATGGTTCGGATCGCCCCCTGCATGGCGTAGTCCCCCCGTGCTTTGAGCGAGGGCTTTTCTTTCTGTGGCCGCGGTGGCCACGGCGGGGTCGCCTCCGGAGCGGAGGAATCGGTCAAGGGCTGGTTGGTCGGCTTTGGTGAGTTCATGTACTGAAGTATAACGATATTTGCCACCTTTTTCAACTGGCCGGAGGAATTCCTTCACGGAAATTTCTCTCGACTCGCCTATTTTGCCACTGTTGTCGAAAACCCTGAAGCTTACACTCTCATTATCGGCATAATGGTCAACGAGTTTCTCGAAAGTGTCCTGGGCGTTCTTGTGCAGCCACGCCAGTTTGCCGTTGTCGCCGCCGAGGGGAACGGTGCGCCCGCCGTCGTTGCCGCGGCGAAGCATGTTCTCCACGGCCTTCTCGTAAGGACGGTGAACGTAAAGCACGCGGGCATCGCCACCCGCCTTCAGTACCTTTTCGATCATCTCCTTGGCGGTATCGAGCCGTGCGAGGTTGCTGTCGAAGACCACGTCGAACGCTCGCAGATAGTGATCGTTGACCGTGCTGGACTTGCCCGACGATGCTCCGCCGGCGAGGAACAGGACGTGCGGCGTCTTGCCCTCCGCAGCGAGTTTGTCGATGGTGCGGTTGAAGCGGTCTCTGACGTAGACGGATGCCGCGGCATAGGTCGCCGGGGTGTTCTTCAGGCGGTCCTCACGGGTCTGGTAATCCGGCGAAAGCTCTCGGGCGGTATCGGCGTTGAGAACGCGGCCGCCGAGGGAATCTTTCAGACGGTCGTATGCGGCGTCGGCTTTGGACGTGTCCTGGACGATGCGGGAGAGGCCTTCGTGGACCTTCTGCTGTTCAAGAGTGAGATCGCGGGGCAGTGAGATGGTAAAACGCTTTTCGCCCGGTTTTTCACCCTCACGCCTCTCCTCGCCGTGGTGCAGGCTGAAGGGAACCTCATCGTTGAGCAAGGGCTTGCCGGCGACCTGATCGCGGATGGAGCCTTTGTCTATGGGGACGTGGCCGTCGCCGATCCGGTCGGCTCCGGGAAATTCCACGTCGGTGTCCACCAGGTGAACCATGCCGGCGTCGTCGATCTCGATGTGGAACGGCTCCTTGTTGATCGTGAAGGTCTTGCCCAGGAGATCCTCGATCTTCGCATGGCTTGTCAGGTCGAGAATCTGTTTCTGGGTGCCCGCTCGGTTGGAGAGCATCCACTCCGCGAATCGGAGTGCCGGGTCATGGTGCTCCCGGGCCCATTCGTTGGCCTGCTCGACGTAAGCCCGATTCGTGTCGGTCAAGGCCGAGTGGAGCATTTGCCGGTCGAATTCGTCACGTTGCCGGGCGTCCATGGACGCGACGCGGTCGGAATACTTGTCCTCATCGACGTAACGGCGGACTTTCCGCTTCTCCGGCTTGCCGAGTCCGTCGAGTTGATCCGGATGCAGGACAATTCCGCCTTCATCACCCGTATCGTGGTAGTCGCGGCCGTAGCCGGTCTGCTCTTCGTAAGCCTTCAGGATTGCGTTCTGGATGCGGTCGCGTGTCCATTGCTTTGGCGAAGGCGTGGAGGGGGCTTTAGCCGGAATAGTGAATTCGCGGGCTGGTGGAGATACCGTAGGAGGGGACGGATTCCCAAACATTTCTTGTGTTTCGTTGTCCCGGGCGGCCTGACCCACGTCGTTGCCTTTGGCCTCGAGTTCACTGGCCGGGCCTGGGCGAGTATCGCCGAACATGTTGTCGGACTTGCTTCCAGCAATACCGCCGTCATACCGTTCGCCCAAAAGCCCCATCTGCTGGCCACTGGTCTTGGTCTCCGGCGGTGACGCGGCCCCTCTCCCCATCTCATGGGGTGGACTCGTTTCGGCCATGTCGGGGGCATTTTGTCCAGCAGGCTCTGACACCGGCTGAATTGCAGTCTTCTGGGGTGGACTAATTTCAGCCGCCATTTCAGAAATAGGCTGGTTTGTTTCACGGGCGGCCGTGCCGGGAAGGTCTTGTACGGTTTGGATGCGTTCCCCGACGCGGCCGGCCGCATTCACGCGGCGTTGCGCCATGGTGGCGGGGTTTTCAGGGATGCCGAATGTGTCACGGATGAAGGAACTCAGACGGTCCATGAGCGTGGGATCCCGTCGGCGGAGGTAATCGACGCCACCTTCCTTGCTGCTCATCCGCTGAAGGAATCGCGCCAGCCCCTCCTCCTGGGCAATCGACGGATCCAGCTCGCGGCCATAGGTGCGTTGGTACAATTCGGTGTATTCCGCCTGGTCCTGGGCGAGCCGGTTGGGCGCCACTTTTTTGGCCAGGTCCAGGAGTTGCTGATAGCTCTGGCGGCCGGCAGTATCTTCGCGGCGGAGTTCGTGGAGGTACTCGTGCGGGATGATCGTCATGCGATTGGCGGCTCTCGCGTCGATGGCGATGTGGCCGCCGCCAAGCGATATACCCAAGGGCCAGCCTTCAGGGATGGGTTCGTTTTCCTTTCCTTCCGGCACGTACCAGTGAAGCGTTACGCCGGCGTCGCGGGCCAACTGACGACCGAGCGGGCCTTGGGCGTTTGGGACGTCCCTGGGATCCACCGGAAAGAGATTCACAGACTGATCGCCGGTGCGATCACGAATGTGTGACTGTGCCTGATTCACTGCCACGACCCCTTGTGGGACTACGATGTGCAAGGCGTTGCCTTGGCCATCAGAGATCGGGACATAAGTGGTGCTGGGGTTTTTGGCGACGAAGTCTTTGGCCGCCTGTTCGGTGGAAAATTGCGTCCACGGGGTTTCGCGTGGCGTTCCTCCATGCGTGATCCGCCCAGCGATGCTACCCACGGGTTCCAGGGCGAGGCCCGTGACAAAATCCCGGCTCGCGTCCGCCCAGCCGTAAGGCTTGCCTTCAATTGTCGCCGCCGTTTTGTTCACCCCCACAAACGCCGCAGCGTTGGTCACTGCCTTGGAACCGATGTCCGCCGCCTTGTTGCCCAGGTTTCCCGCCAACCGTCCAGCCACGGATGCCTCAGAGGCTCGCTGAGCGAATGGCAACGCCTTGGAAACTTTGTCGGCGGCCGCTCCACCCACGATGTTGGCGGCGGTCATCGTGGCTATTTCGCCAAGCGTTGGCAGGCGGTTTTCGGTGCCCGCCGTACTCGTGGCCATGCCCGCACCGTGGATCACTTGGCCGGTTAGTCGCCCCAGGATAGGCAAACCAGTTGCAGCCGCCACTTTTCCGCCAGCCGCCGCGGCGCCGACACCGGTGAGGATATTTTCCGGTGCCACAATGTTGCCGGCGACGTGGGAGATACCAGTGGTCATCGGGTAAGTCTCACGCTGGGCCTCATCATGGAGATTGTTCAATATCTGCTTGCGGTTCCACGCGGTTTCCCACTCTTCTGGCGTTTCATCAAATCTCGCCATATTGTGGGCTAATTTATCCAACGCCAGGACCTGGCTGGCGTTGTGCCCGGCGCCCTCGATGGCCTGGGCGACGGCGGTGCCGGCTCGGCCGACAACGGACTTCTGCTGGTAGACACGCCGAAGATTGTCACGCAGTTTGGCCTCATCCTCCGGGAAGACAGTGGGATCGAATTTCCGCACCGCCGCCTTAACCGTGTCGTGATACTGTCTTTCCAACGCGTCGAGTTGCTGCTGCGCCGCCGGATCACCGGCGACGACCTGTTGTTGCAGTTGTTTTCTCTCGGCATAGAAATCGTGGATCTGCCTGTCGTCCAGAAACCTGTAGGCTAACGCCCCGAACGTGTGCTGATCGTCTCGGTCGAAATGACCCCACATGTACCCCGGCCGGTATTTCACTGTGTACTGGGTATCACGATCGTCAATTCGCTGACGGATATCCTCGGGCGTCTGCGGACCACGGATCAACTGATCAAATACGTCACCTTTGGCTAGTTGGTCGAACACGTCACCTGTTTTCTGGCTCGTCGGCGTCGCATGCGTTTGTTCGATTGACTGATTTCTGGTCAACTGGTCGAACACGTCACCTGATGCATCACCTGATGGCATGCGGAGCGTGACGGTTGAAGGGCGTGGAGCAGGGGATACCACAGACGCCGTCGCCGGAGACGACGAATCCATGGAAGTTAGCTGATCAAAAATATCAGCCATGATTCAGAAGCTCCATCCATACTGGTTCGCGAGTTGACGGGCTCTTTCTGGGTCGCGTCCAGCAGCGTTCAAGAAGATTAGGGCGGTCTGTGGGTCTAATTTGGCGTCGGATTGTGGAGCCCGTGGCAAGCTTACTTGTGGCGTTTGTGACATGGTGGCGTTCGGCGATGGCGACCCCGTCCACCCGCGATAGGCTCCCCTAATGGCATTGAAGCTTGGAGCAATTGGAATACCAGGATTGGCCAGGTTCCACCAACTGCCACCGAGGAGCGGACTGGAGGCTTTCGCGGCCTCCTTCGCGGCATCCCAACTCTTTCCAAATAAACCTTGCTCATCGACAGGCTGGGCCGTCGAGGCTCCCTGTTGTGCGTTGAGCACAGTGCCGGTTTGCGGATCAATGAAACCGAAACGTCCCGATGGGTCTTTGATGTAGCGCGTCCGTATGCCAGTCCGCCGGTCGGTGGCAAAGCCGGTATTGGGATCATTTTTATCCTGCTCCCAGACGTACGGTGCTTTCTCCGTTAACGGAATACCAGGCGTGGCTGGCGGCGGTGTGTTGGTCGTGGGATTCACCGGGACCTGCGTGATCGTTGGCTGCTGTACCAATGCCGGCGAGGCTCCCAGAGGCGTCCCTGTCTGCGTCGGCCCGATGGGTTGATTTGGATTCCACGGTGCGGGCGATTGAGATGATGGAGGGCTGTAAGTGACGTTTCGCTGAACCGCGACGGGATTGCCGTCAGGACCTGTGATAATTTGCGGAGCGTTGGCCACGGCATAATTTCGGGCCGCCTCCGAAGGTGCCAGCACTCCGATGGCTCCGGCCTGTGCGTTCGTCTGCGCGGTGTTGGCGGTGATCTGGTTGAGGTTGGCGGCGTTGAGAGCATCACGGCTTTTGCTGTCGATGTCCCATTGCCCGCCCGTGATATGAGTCAACATGTTCCTCGCAGCGGTTTGACTGGCCAGGTCGTTGGCCTGGGCGGGGATCGTGAGGCTGACGTTAGCGTTGTTGATGGCGGCCTGGGATGGGATAAGTTTGCTGGCGGTTGCGTCGGAAACGCCTGCCCGGCCCAGTGCTTCGCGATACAGCCCTTTGGCCGCAAGTGCACGTGCGGCCGCGTCGCTTCTGACGGCGTCGGCTTGGTTTTGGGCGGACTGGGTGGCGGCCTCCATTTGCCGCAAGTCATAGGGGTTGACGCCGAGTCGGCGGCCCATGGTCGCGTCATTGATGCGCTGGAGGTTCGCCTGGTGCGTCGGGTCCTGCGACAGCAAGGTCTGGTACTTATCGCCGTTCCGGTACTGTTGCTTCGTGACCGCCATGAGTTCCGCGTTGGTCATGGGGTGATACTCACCCTGCCCATTGATGGTCATGCCCACACGGCCGCGTGTGACACCTAAATTGTTGGCGAAGGCATCGACGGCGGCGTTATTGTTCATGTCGAGCCCCTTGGTGAGTTCGCCCCAATGAGTGTTGAAGTGATTTAAGTCATGCTGGTTGGCCTGAGTTTTCAGGTCATTTTCAATACCCATGAGCATCGTCGGGTTGTTAGCCGGCGTGGGTGTGGTATTCGCAGGCGAAGCGGCCCATCCTCCCCCTCCACTCGGAGCCGAGGCGGGGTAAGGATTGATCCGCTGTCCCGTACTGTCGTACATACGCGGAGCGGGTGCTCGCGTGGCAGGGAAGGTAATACTGCTGAATGCCATAAGGCCTCCTTGTTTGAGTTTCAAGTTTCAAGTTTCGAGTTTCGAGGCTCTTGAAATTGGAAAATTGAGACTTGAAATTTCCTATTGTTTATTCGCCGCAGCCCTCATCACGCTTCAATAGCGGCCTTTTGCCTGAGCTCCGGAAGATGTTATTTATCGCCCCTCTTCCGTCCCCAATGACCTTTATTTGTCCAATAGGTCGTAATATGATCCGACGCTCCATAACTGCACAAATCCTCTAAAATCTATGTAGACGGTTCCATATACTTTTGGAGAATAATTGGCGATTATTAGTTGTGACTCCGCATAGACGTTTGTGAATTCCCTGGGATACAAGTTCGTCGCGTGGCTGCCATCGAGGTTTAATATCTCACGGTTAGTGATGATGTTCATTGGGGTACTATATGTGGTACTACCAGGGTCACCCGTGTTCTGTGGAGTCAACAGCACCGGGATGAGTCCCATCGGATGCCACGTGAACGTCCAAGTCCAAATGCCGTTAAGTTGATATTCTGGAATCACCTGCACGATCGTTCCGTTCGGCACGACGTATCCAAAAATGTTTTCATTGATGGTATTGACTGCGTTGCCGATTGTCATACCGTTGGGCACATCTTCCCATCCCGTATCTGACAAAGTTCGCAAGGCAAAATCAGGAAGAGCAATTCTCCTTACTTGCGTACCCCAGTATGTCAGTTTGTTGTTGGTGATCAGGCTCACGTTTCCCGTAAATGACGCATCGTTTTGGGTGATCCTTACCCATATTTTTCGTTTTTCGGCCATGAAACGATAGTGGTGGAACGCTTCACCACCCGATATTTTAGGCGGGTCCCGAAATTCGATCATCGTCACATAATCATTCAACGCCGGCGACTCGTAGCGTACATCGCCGAAGTTCAGTCCTAGCGCTGCGTCCGGGGCATTGAAGTCGTCGCAGTAACGACCATCCTCGAAGTCCCAGAACTGGCCGATATCGTCCGAAGAGCCCGCGACACGGCCGCCCCCCATCCACTGTTCCTTCCAGGTGAATGCCGGCGTGACGCCATCTGGTAACAATCCCACGCCGGTGATGCGAGCGACGAAAATCCGCTCCAGCCGCGAACGGTTCCAGACCATGCCTTCGAGCTCGTGGACGCGTATTCGCAGGCTCTCAATTTCCCGGGAAAGCAGATCATTTTCACTATTTACCATGACTATTCTCTACGTATTGATAAAACTCAGATCAACCTGTGCCACCGGTTTGAAGTCGTAGCCCAGGTCGCTGGCGAGTTGCCAGCCGGTGTCGGTGACGTTGGTTTGCAGGTCCTGAGGCTGCATGAAGAGCCTGGGCGAAATATCGTCGACGAATCCCAGCGGATCGACGATGAGGTGGTAGTTGAGGAAAAACGGCCGTGTGCCTGAGAGGCTTTTGTTGGTGTGGAATTGGCAATATCTGTAATAGACGGATCCCGCCGCGAGTCCGTCGAAGCTGCCGCTGTTGGTCGAGCCCAGGAGCGAGGGCTGCACGTAATCGTCGATGCTGACGCCTGTACGGAACCGTTGATAAACCAATTCTCTGCGTGGGGAATTATACTTGCGTGGTCGATCCAGCAGGATTTGTCGCCAACTTGTGGACCGCTGGTAATTCGCCAGCACGTACAGGTAGACCTTATTGCCGTCAACCTTGAACTCGACGAGCCTTCCGTCGCCGCCACTGATGCCCGAGACGATGATGCCCGGATTGACGTATTCGTACACGATGAGCTTCTGGTCCACGTCGACGGCCTGGACCGACATATTCATGATGTTGGGGAAGCTCTGGGCAGTGGCCCAGAGTCTGTCGGCGTCATCCTGGTCGCTGGCGACGGAGGAGATAACTTGCGCGACCCGATCGATCCAAGGTTCGATGCCTGAACGACTGGATCGGGTGTTGGCTGCAATGTGTTTCTGGAGTGAAGTCATGCGTCCCATGTGCCAGGTCTTGATGGCCTTGAGGTCATTTTCCTGCTGCACGCGAGTGAGCACGACCTGCAAGGTAGGCGGCGCCGGCGGATCGGCCGGTTCGCCGGCGGCGATGTCGTAGGTCTTGGTTACCAGGCCGGCCGAGTCAAAGAGGTACGGGTCGGTGACGGTCCATGTGCCGGGGCGTTCGATATCCTCGGCGCTGGTCCGCATGGCCATCGACCAGATCTTGATGCTCTTGATGCGGTTCTCTTCCGACACGCGGGATGCGACAATCTTAAGGCCGGCGCCGGCGGGGGGAGTGGGATCCGCCGGCTCGCCGTCGGTTGTGGTGAAGACTTCCGTGACCTGGCCGACCGTGCGGAACTTGCAGGGATCGAGAGTTTTCCAGGTGCCCGGCATCGTGATGTCTTCCGCCGTTGTGCGCAGGCCGCCGGTGGTAACGTTGAGGCCGCGACCAGGGACAACGTCCTGAGATCGTGTACCGCGGTCCGTGAAGTAATTCGGGTACTTGTCGTAAACAGGCAAAACGCCTTTGTCGTCCATCTTGCCGACTGAAGCCGCCGACGTTAAATCTTCTGGGTCGATGAAGACGTAGTTGTTAGGCATCTCCTGGTCATCGAGCGAGTCCTTGAGCCCCCAGTTGACCAGGAGCAGTCCCGCGGCGTCGTCGATGGGGAGGAATACCACGCCGCCGGCGGAAATCTTCAGGCCTTCACGAGGCGGATTGTCCTTGTTCTCCGTGATGAAGGCGTCGATGGCCGCGTATCGGGCGGCATTGCTGTAGGAGGCGTCTCCTCCGTCCGTCGCCGGCGTTGGCAGAAAATACTTGACCACCCCCATCGTGGTCAGGCCGTTGGGATCCACCATTTTCGTGGTATCGGCAAAAAGCTCTTTGAGCGTCAGGATCGGCTGCGGGTAGTCCATCGCCTGACCGTTCCATTGAATGGTTTCTTTGCCATTCTTCGACCATGTGATGGAAATTTGCCAGCGGTCCTGTTTGTTCTGGACTTTACTGCATGTGAGGCTGGTGATGAGGACCGGCAGGGTAATGGAGCAATTGGTGTCCGCCTGGTGTATCAGATTGCCTTGCAGGTTGTGCATGGTGGGCGGATAGGGGCGTGTGGCGCTTTGGATCCAGCCGGTGGCGGAGCCGGAGCCGCTGACATTTGAGCCGTAGATCCGGTTGGCGAAATCGTCGCCCGGCCCGGTGATGTCGACGGCGCCGACCGCCAGGGCCGCCTGAAAGCCCTCGATCTTGGCGTTAATGATGGGCATCAGTGCATCGGTGCCGGTGCCGCTCAAATCGATGATGCCGGTGACGCCGTAATTTCGAGCTGACTGGATGCCCATGCTTTACTCCTGGGAGTTTCGAGACTTGAAACTCACATCTCACCGATACCACGCAACCGTTCGCGGATTGATGGGTGCGGACGGCGCCCCTGGTGAGTTTCTGAAGCTGACCTGGCTGCCGCCGGTGCCGGGGCCGCGGCTGCGGATACGCTCGACGAGGTCCAGGTAATTTTTCCACGCTACGGTGGCGAAAGCATTTTCCGGCTCGGTCACCTGCAGGAAACTCACCGCGCCCCAACGGATCACCATCTGCATGATGTCGTCCGGCAGATTTAAAGTGATGGTGGTGATGTTGTCCTCGCTGCCCGGCGTCCAGGACGTGAAGGGCGGTGAGTAGATCAGCCGCAGCATGTAATTGGCATTGGGAATCGGGCCCACGCGGCCGGTGGTCGCGGTCTCGAAGCCGATAAACCGAGGCTGGCCGGGTCGCTCGATCCGGTCGCTTCGATGCTGCTCGGCGAATATCTGGTAGTAGTCCGTCACGTTCAACCATGAATTCGCCTGGTCATATCCCCCGTCTCCCCCCCCAGATTCCGGATTGAGCAGATAGGCTCGGAGGATGCGATCTGCGGAAAAGCCCACAAGGCCACTCAGGGACGGCAGGACGGGGTTGCCCGCGATCAACTGCACATCGCCGCTTGCACGGCTGGCGAGCGTTCGCGTGATGAAATCGTTCCCAGCGTCTTGAATCGCAATGTCCAGCACCTCGTCGGTGTAGACGCTGGGATCGCTGGCAACGTTGCGGCCGGCGGACTTGAGACGCTCCCTGGCTTCCCATATCTTCATCCAAGCCTCCCGCGATTCCGCATGACGCCACCAATACCGCCTCCTTCTCCTCCTCCCCCTCCACCCTCCGCGATGTATGTACCGATCTTTGCGTTGCCGAAGAATTTGTAGGTTGTGTCTTGTTTGACGTTTGTGATGCCGGGGTTGGAGAATGCCTGCGATCCTGGTGGGGTATTCCAGGTACCGAGTAAGGCGATGTTGGTAGGGGGTGACGTCACGATCAGGATGCGAGTCGTGCCGGTGGGTGCGGAGAGTGTGCCGTTGCTGAGGCTGCTCAAGGATGGTGGATCGTCGGTGCAGATGATGACCAAGTTGCCAAGGTCGACGTCGGAGCCCATGATGGGGCTGGCGCCGCCTTGCCAGGTGGTCGGGGCATAAAAGTCGCCGGGTTGGATGGCGGTGAAAGTAGCCATGGTTC
>Ga0123357_10003619_pt1 | contig 17807 bp, 13 predicted proteins | sample TergutEmb28metaG_FD_89873 | JGI IMG/M metagenome (GOLD analysis project Ga0123357, IMG submission 89873) | Embiratermes neotenicus P4 segment gut microbial communities from Petit-Saut dam, French Guiana - Emb289 P4 | ecosystem: Host-associated > Arthropoda: Insects > Digestive system > Gut ... | reverse complement strand
TTCAATATGTCTTATTGTGTACAGTGCCATTCAATATGTCTTATGGTGTACAGTGCCATTCAATATGTCTTACGGTGTACAGTGCCATTCAATATGTCTTATTGTGTACAGTGCCATTCAGTATGTCTTATGGTGTACAGTGCCATTCACTATGTCTTATTGTGTACAGTGCCATTCAATATGTCTTATTGCGTACAGTGCCATTCACTATGTCTTATGGTGCACAGTGCCATTCAATATGTCTTATTGTGTACAGTGCCATTCACTATGTCTTATTGTGTACAGTGCCATTCACTATGTCTTATTGTGTACAGTGCCATTCAATATGTCTTTTTGTGTACAGTGCCATTCACTATGTCTTATTGTGTACAGTGCCATTCAATATGTCTTATTGTGTACAGTACCATTCACTATGTCTTATTGTGTACAGTGCCATTCAATATGTCTTATGGTGTACAGTGCCATTCACTATGTCTTATTGTGTACAGTGCCATTCAATATGTCTTATTGTGTACAGTGCCATTCAATATGTCTTATGGTGTACAGTGCCATTCAATATGTCTTATGGTGTACAGTGCCATTCAATATGTCTTATTGTGTACAGTGCCATTCAATATGTGTTATTGTGTACAGTGCCATTCAATATGTCTTATTGTGTACAGTGCCAGTGCCATTCAATATGTCTTATGGTGTACAGTGCCATTCAGTATGTCTTATGGTGTACAGTGCCATTCAATATGTCTTATTGTGTACAGTGCCATTCAATATGTGTTATTGTGTACAGTGCCATTCAATATGTCTTATTGTGTACAGTGCTATTCAATATGTCTAATTGTGTACAGTGCCATTCAATATGTGTTATTGTGTACAGTGCCATTCAATATGTCTTATGGTTTACAGTGCCATTCAATATGTCTTATTGTGTACAGTGCCATTCAATATGTCTTATTGTGTACAGTGCCATTCAATATGTCTTATTGTGTACAGTGCCATTCAATACGCCAAATTATATTATTGTTTCCGTGTCCATTAGCATCATTCCATAGTCCTTCTTGTGAGAGTTCCATAGCCTCTTCGAAAGCGAATTCTCCACAGAGTGCTGTCTAGTGCTTTCTCTTTCAAATTCCAATACCCTCTCGTCTCATCAAGTAGCTGCTTATGTCTTCCTCCTCGTATTCCCGTCTCCTCTATCCGTCCTTCTATCTTTCCTTCAGTAGCGTGTTTTAGCTGGCAGTTCCTACGCAACATGTGACTCAACCAGTTAGGCATCTTTCTGTTTATTGTATGCAGGATAATTTTGTCCTCCTTGATCCTACGTAACACTTCTTCATTTCTCAAACGTTCGGTCCAAATGATCTTCTCCATTCTTCACCAGCAACACATTTCAAAACTTTTCAATTATTTCTGACCTGTTTTCCGAAATGACCAAGTGTCAATACCGTAGAAAGAAAGCTTTGCTCCAAATTAGCACTTTACTGGTTTCTTCCTGGAATTTAAGTCCAGATGGGTGATGAAAATATTCTGCTTCTTGCTGAATGCTGCGTTCTGAATGGCAGTTCTGGAATTGCCATTTTATCCAGACACAACACTTGCCATTAAAAATGCATGATCGTTTCAGTATTAATTACTCCCTCCATTAAAGGACGATATTTCCCGCACAAATCAGAGTGAACAGGGCTGAAACAAAGGGGCTTTTGTGTCTTTAAAATGGAGAACTCTGTTAGACGTCAGCTAGTTTAATGGCACAGCCGTACGACATCAAAGGTATACACACACGGTACTGCATTTATAAAACAGGTTGTTCGTGGAAAGTGACTTACTACACTCCGCTTATATCTTCATTCCGTTTTTATTAATTTAAATACGTCGTCATGTGCCAAGATTATATCCCCTTGACTGATAGAATTATGTGTAATTGAAACAATAAATGGAAAGGTTGTGAGGTCAAGCGCTTGGCTGGTAGGACTACTATAAACGGCGAAGTTCCTGAGGATGACGAATGTGGTGTCTCTGGCAACTGGGGCCTCCCGAATATGAGTTACATCCCGATTGCGATTTTTAAGTTTATCTGTGTTTAAGGAGATACTGTTTGTCGTCTCTATGTTTTAACGATTTGAAAGTGCGGGTCTTGCTCCATTCAACGGCGACGACGCCGTATCGCGTGGTAATCGAAGAACGTAGTGATCCGATTACGTAATGAGTCAGTGTCATATCGCAGAACAACGGAATGGTCAGCTATTCCGCTGCGCATACTTTAAAAGGTGCATGTAGAAAAGTTCTTGATCTCAGAAGAAGTAGTCCCTGAGGGCTGAAACATGTAGGGATGTATAGTGTGAATAGTGTTAATGGATATGATTCATTGGTAGTACTTTTTACGTAAAATAAACAGTTATAGACAAGATAAAGTTCTCAGAAGGAATGATTTTGAAAATGTGAAGATGAGTGAACTCAGAATATATGGCTTCCTTTATCTGCTTCATTTATGTTGAAGGTAGCTGGAACAATGAAACAACAACAACAACGACGACGACGACGACGACGAAAACAAAAAAAAATCATAATCATAATCATAATCATAATAATAAGTATTTGTGCCATGTAGTTGAGACTTGCGGTATGCCACGCCGCGTAGGTTGGTACCTGGTTACCGACGTTTCGGTACAGTTTATCGGTCCCGTTTTCATAGGTTAATCCGTCCAAGGTGAATCTTCTTGGACCACTTGACCCATGAAGTTGGGACAGATAGGTTCTTCCGAAACGTCGATAACCAACTACCATAAAACTCCGCGTGACATCCCGGAAGAGCGAAGGCTGTAATAATACTTACCGATGTCCTCTGGCAAAATATCTCTGAAGATTTTCACCGTCGTGCAGTTTGTACTTGAAGAGTAAAATTGCTTACTGAGTTTTATTACACATTTTCTTATTAAATATGGGAATAGTCACAGTAATTAGTGGAGTATTTTGTACCTACGCAACGATGAATCACACCACAGTTACCGGCTCATTCAACTTCGTCTTTCAGAAGGACTGTGCGCTCTCATACAACGATCGCTACTGCGCGAGGGAAATCTTCGTCCAAATAGCACCGCTCGCTGTGGCACGTACTTCCCCATACTATGATTAAATGTAATCCACTTTTCGTTGTAGTTTTCTATTCAGAATGTGCAGTGGTTTTGTGTGGGGTTACACATATTTCTCTTCCTGCAAAATATTTTTTATGTCTCTCTTCGGAGCTTCTTGTGTCATTGTTACATATTACAAGCCGAACTACTTAGTGAAATTTTAAATCAGTCCTGTTGCGTGTTTCTTACACGTTCCTTACGTGAAGTACATACAGTGAGAGCATAACAGAGAGTCTTATTTTGCCCTCTCTTGCGCTAATGTTTCATCTCCGTCACTATTTAATGGATTTCGACGAATTTCGGTTTCTGATGTTCTGAACTGATAGTTACGAAAGTACTTAAAAAACTGTGTTCGAACATTCGGAAGAAACAACCATATATTGGAGACGTGGGTGTGGTTTGAAGAATGGTATAATGATGCATTCTGAGGAAATATGATTTGAATTTCTGGTATAGATACGTAGTATGTCTTGATTTGAGTAGGGCCAAGCGGAGCGCTTTGTGATTACAACAGTAAATCTTCGGGTGCCACATGAAGGTCGGAGGTTTTCTTTTGGTAACATTAGAAAGGCCATATGGTAAGTGGGTCCCTGTCACCACGGCATGGCGCGACCTCAGGTTGCGGATGCAGGAACGGCCTCCGATATGGGGCGTAGCTGCGAATATATTGAACAAGCATTCGCGGACAGCCGACAAGAATGGCCCTCCAGCGTGCGGGTTGGGCGAGGTGCTAACAGTTCCTCCCTGTTAAAAAGTATTTTGTTACGAAATATTCACAGACAAAACCTCGCACCTGGACTGATACTTTGGTACGATCTAAGCAATGGAAAAAGGGCACGAGATTTGGTACTCGAAACGTTAGGAGCCTGTATAGGGCAGGTTCATTTACGTCAGCAGCCAGGGAATTGGCTAGATATAAATTAGATTTAGTGGTGTGCAGGAGGTCAGGTGCGACAGAGAGGGCACAGAAAGAGCAAGGGATTATAATTTTTTCTATGGGGAAAAAATAAAAATCATCAATTGGGAACAGGATTCTTTGTACACCACAGAACAGTATCAGCAATTAAGAGAGTAGAGTTTGTTAGCGATAGGGTGTCAATTATAGTTATGAGAGGTCGCTGATTTAATATCATTGTTCTAAATATGCATGCACCAAGTGAGGAGAAAAGTGATGATTCAAAAGACAGTTTTTACGAAGAATTAGAAGAGGGTTTTGATTATTTTCCTAATTCGATTAGGAGATTTTAATGCAAAACGGAGAGAGAGAATATTTTCAAACCGACAATTGAGAATGAGAGTCTACATCAGGCTAGTATTGATAATGATGTTAGAATAGTAAACTTTGCCACATCAAAAATTTACTTGTTAAGATCACGATGTTCCCGCATCGAAACATTCATAACTACACCTGGACCTGTCCTGATGCGAAGACTCTCAACCAGATCGATCAAATATTGATAGATATGAGAGGGCATTCGAGCATACTAGATGTGCAAACTTTCATGGGAGCTGACTGTGACACTAATCACTATCTGGTGGTCGCAAAAGTTAGGAAAAAATTGGCAGTAAATAAACAAGCAGCACAGATGTTGGGTGGGGAAAGATTTAATCTGAGGAAGCTAAATGACCTGGAGGTTAAGGAACAGTATCAGATTGAGATTACAAACAGATTTGAAACTTTGGAGAACTTGAGTGATGACGAGGACATAAATAGGACTTGGTAGAACATTAAAGAGAACATCAAAGCCTCAGCTAAAAAGAGTCTAGGTCTGCAAGAATTGAAGCGGCATAAACCGTGGTTTTATGTTAAATGTTTAGGTTTTTATAGATCAAAGGAAGCAGGCTAAAATGCATTGGATACATGATCCAAGCCAAAGCAATATAGATAATCTGAACAATGTAAGACATGACACTAGCAGACATTTCAGGAACAAAAGAAGGCATATCTGAAAGCTAAATTTGAGGAACTTGAAACTAACAGTAAGATAAAAAATATTAGGGACTTGTACAGGAGCATCAATGACTTTAAGAAGGGTTACCAGCTTAGAACTAATATAGTGAAGGATGATAAAGGTGATTTGGTTGCAGACACCCACAGTATTTTGGCTAGGTAGAGGAGCTATTTCTCTCAGCTTTTGAATGTACATGGGTTTAATGATGTTAGGCAGACAGAAATACACACAGCAGAACCACTCTGGGGTTGAGTTGGCTATTGAAAAGTTAAAAAGTTACAAATCACCAGGTGTTGATCAAAACCCAGCAGAACTGATTAGGGCAGGCGGCAGAACAATTCGCTATGAGATCCATAAACTTATTATCCGACGCAACAGGTTAACTACTGATCATACGTAGTATATTCTGCATTCGTCAAACACTTGAGAAAAAAATGGGAATAAAATGAAGCAGTGAATCATTTCTTTACATACTTCAATAAAGCTTATGTTTCGGTTAGGAGGTAGGTCTTCTATAAAATTCTCATTGAGTTGGTATCCCATGAAACTGGTAAGGCTAACAAAAATGTGTCTGACTGAAACATATAGCAGAGTCCGGGTAGGCAAGAATTTGTTCGACATGTTTCCTATTAGGAATGGTTTGAAACAAGGAGATGTTCTGTGGCCATCGCTTTTCAACTTTGCTTTAGAGTGCGCTCTTAGATGGGTTCAGGTAATCCACGATGGCTTGAAATTAAATGGTACACATCAGCTTCTGGTTTATGCCGATGATATTAATATAATGGGGGGAAGCGTACATACTATAAAGGACAGCGCAGAAGCTTTGGTACTGGCTAATAAGGAGATTGGACTAAAAGTAAATGCTGATAAAACTAAGCACATGATCATGTCTCGAGATCAAAATGCAGGACGAAGTCAAGGTATGAAGATTGATAATAGATCCTTTGAAAGGGTAGAAGAGTTCAAATATTTGTTAACAATTTCAACAAATCAAAATTCTATTCAGTAAGAAATTAAGCGCAGATTAAAGTGAAGGAATGCTTGCTATCTTTCGGTGCAGAATCTTTTATCTTCCGGTTTGCTGTCCAAAAATTTAAAGATTCAGATATACAGAACTATAATTTTGCGAGTTGCTGTATATGGGTGTGAAACTTGGTCGCTGACATTGAGGGAGGAACGTAGGCTGAGGGTGTTTGAGAATTGGATGTTGAGGAGAATATTTTTGCCTAAGAGGGATGAGGGAACAGGGAGTGGAGAAAACTACATAATGAGGAACTTAGTGATCTGTACTCCTCACCCAATATTGTGCGAGTGATAAAATCAAGAAGGATGAGATGGGCGGGGCATGTAGTGCGTATGGGGGAGGGAAGAGACGTGTACAGATTTTGATGGGGAAACCTGAGCGAAAGAGACCACTGGGGAGACACAGGCTTAGATGGGAGGATAATATTAAGATGTATCTGCCGGATGTTGGATGTGGGAGTATGGACTGGATCGAGCTGGCTCAGGATAGGGACAGGTGGCGGGCACTTGTGAATGCGGTAATGAACATTCGGGTTCCATAAAATTCGGGGAATTTCGTGACTAGCTGCAAACCGGGTAGCTTCTGATGAAGGAATCTGTTCCATGGAGTAAGTAAGTAAGTAAGTAAGTAAGCCTTACAAAGGGAATAATTTTCATACTTATAAAGTGCCATAAACAATGTTATATCGTCGTAAATTCTAATCCTTCCCTCTTGACGTATGAGGCTGGAACTACAGTATTCTGGGCTGAAGGGATGTGAATATTCTTCAAATTATTCCGCAGTTAATTTTGGGGTTAAAATCTTCTAAGTTGTTAAGGCGGTGTCTGCTGTTAAGTGGTAACTGCTGTGTCTGCTGGCAAATTGTAACTGTGTACCCTTCGACACAGGGTAACATCCCAGAAGACCTTTATGTTTAACATCACCGCTCTGAGACCGTCAAAAGCCGTACTCTGACCGTGTTTGTGATTGTAATCTTTATTAGATACTGTCATATTTCTAAGTTGATTGATTGACTTTATCTTCTTAATCTTGTCACTACTAGTTCCTTGCACATCCTTTTCTTTTCTGTTATTTGCAGACAATTATATCACTTGATGCAATTAACGAATTAGAAAGTCATTTAAACCCGTAAAGCCCAGTGGTTCTTTTGTGTGCCTTCAGTTTTACCATTAAAAAATTCTGCGTTCTGCCGACACAGTGCTTTCATTTGTTTTCTCTGGCCCTCAGATCAAACAGCTATTGTTTACCTACTCACCATTAACTGATTTGTTGTTATAACCGAGACAGAGTTGATTTTCGTCTTTAAAGGGTTGTTAGTAAAGGTAAATGCGAAGTGATCCCGTTACAGGCCCGGTGTGGCCCAGAGGGTGGGTACAGTTATAGCACTACTCTTCCATGACCGCGGCACAAGAAGGGGGTGAGTGGTCAGCAGCACGCCCCGAGCGCACTTTACTCCCAGGAAAGACACGGGAGCCATTTTACAGGAAGCTGGGTGGGCCCCAGGGTTGGTCTGGAAGGGCGGAAAATTTCGTACCCACCGGAATTCGATCCCGGACCGTCCAGCCCGTAGTCAGTCGCTGTACCTACTGAACTACCCGGCACACAAAGGATTATTAGTAAAAAAATATTTAAAGAACGAACACGTGTAAACGGATTAGATTACTTTCCACGAACAGTGCTTTTTAAAAAATGTTACATTTGCTGACTTAAAAATTTACAGCCGTTTCTAAGGGCCATTTAGGAATTTGAGGTAAGTGCATTTCCGTTTCTTTTAATGGTGACTATGAAGACGCCTGTCTTATGGGATGTGACGCAGTATTGGGTGGTATGAATGTAAGTAACGGTATGTAACGGCCACACTATAAGGCTTTACATCCCAGAATACGGTCTAGTGTAACCACACGTAACACTGCAGCCTCTGTTTATCTGTTACAGCGTAATATTGTGTTTCCTGGTGTCACTATCCCATTTCGCTTCATTGTACCTTCGTCTGTCAGGCTGTAGTCCGAAACGTTCTGTTTCTAGGGGCTGTCTGCCGGAAGCAGTCTAACCAGGGTCTGTACGGTCCATTACTTGGATCGTTACCTTATGTTTGAAAGCGCTTACAGAGGAGTGAAATAAAAGGAGAGAGAGTTGGTGTTAGCAAGAGAGGAATCCATTCTGACCTCATATGGTTGAACATCACTCCCTCTGCAACAACAGCAGCAGTAGCATTACAAATAAGATTAATGGTATGCATATTCTGTGCAACAGACTGATGTAGGGTATTCAGTCCGACGAATTGCAGACGTAGCCTTAGATATTTGTTATTCGTGGTGGTCCACCTACATGTTTCAGCCCCTATAGGACTTCTGAAGTTAGGTAATTGACAAAGGGATATATTCATGACAATTGCTGTCAAAGATGTGCATGTATGGAATTAAAATACAATTTATCATTTAAAATATTTCTAACGTGTATAAAATAGAGATTAATTACAAGTGTTTTACTTTTGTTTAAGCTCGTGGTCCCGTGCATCTTAATTCAATGTGAATAAAAATCCAACAGATGCAACAGAATGCAGATATTTATTCACTGCAAAACTACTCTACATGTTTCGGGTGTCACAGTACCCATCATCAGGAGTATTAAAAACTGTAACCGCAGCCTCCGGTACAGGTCATACTACTTGTACCGCTACTCCCCTCCAACGTGGTCTGATCGGGACGCAGTCCCGATCAGACTTGACCTGCTTTTCTTTTACTATCCATTCTATTGACACGACCAATCCAATTCAACCGACTTTTTCTGACAAACGACAGTTTATCTGAAACAGATATTTTACGTTTCTTGATAACTTGATATTTAGTTGCAGATAGACATCTAGGTTTCTACAGGCACCTTCATCCTAAGGGAGTTATATCCTTGTGTTGTCGGTTGGTGTTCATGCCCTTGTGGACCTCTGAGTAGAGCAATTAGTTGGATGATATTCTGTATAAAATAATGACTTATTTATGATGGTGGCGGAGTGGTAATGTACTTGTTGTGATAATGGGCTCCATAAAAGCGAAAATGTCCTTTATATTCCGAGGGACTTGCAACTTTTCAAGCTAGAACGTGCTGCCTGACATTACTTATAGGTGCTTTGATTTTTATATGCATTTATGTGTGTATTTGTGAGAGACCTGAAGGTCTGGCGGTGGCAAATTTGAAGTTCGTGGCCTTCTGAGATGTGACGCCCTGCAGTTCATTAGATAGGTACCATAGTGTCTAAGGAACAGGTGACTTAATTGTGGAGGTAGAAACTGGAGGCTGCAGATTGCTCCGAAACGTCGGAAACAAATGTTCATGTGCGTGTGTTTACAGACGTACATTACGTTACTTACGGGCATGATTGCATGTGGAAATGACAGCGTACAGAATAGATTATATTTAATTATGTAAATAATTGCATATACTTTTGTGTATATGTGAATGCATGTAGGTAAGCGTGCTTCTCTCTTCGTGTCTACGTAACGTGTTTCGCTTTTAATGATGTCGTGCAAGAAAGGTTAATAGTATAAACCAGCTGTAGCCAATGTCTGTTAGTTCATGTTATGACCTCCAGCGGCCAGTGAAAAGAAATATATAGCTCTGTAACCGTCTGTTTGACTTGCGTGACTTCGGTTACAACTATTTGTTGCTCGTCGTAAGCACGGATCCCCCTCAAGGAATATACAGGGGAATTAGAAGCCGCTTTGCTCTTTCAGTACTCTTTATTCACTGAGGTTCGAACACCACAACTTTTGGTTCCAGCACCAACCTTTGGTTGCTCGTTGTTCATCTAGCATTCACAACTGTGAACAGAGAATCAATTCATATGTGGGAGGGGGAACTGAACAGTCTCATTCCTATAGCCTGGCAATTGCACGTGTGCACACCAAAGAAACTTTACCTCTTCCCTTGCAATATATAAACTAGCCAACGATCGAAGACCAGTTTATCTCCTCACCGTCTTGGTTGCCTAGTCCGAGATTTGAACTACGGACCCTGGCGGGTTACAGCTCAGTCAATTCATCCGTAGCAGCTAGTACATTAGTACATAGAGCAGCGAGCGGCCATCAGGTTTTGTTTCAACCTCTGGAAAGCAGCTATACCGAGACTTATGAAATACTTCAGATTGTCATCAGTAAATGCAACTGTGTGCCGTATGTTTGTCTTAGAAGAGTTTCAAGGACCCAGAAAGGGAATTGAGAACTTTGAAGATAATCGAAGCAGCAGGTATTCGTCCTGTGTTCTAAATCGGGAAACTGTTGAATATGTTAACGAAATGGTGACCAGGGACCATCGAATGACCTAACATCGTTGGAGGATGAAATGCTTGTTGACAGGAGACGATTTGTCACATTCCTTGTCGAGGGGATATTAAAAATTCTCTTCTTCTTTCCAGCATACGGAACTTTATTTACCACGTAGGTTGGTGTACATAATGTGTGAATGTGTGTGCATACGAATAATAATAATAAAGAATGAAGGGACATGAATAAGAGAATGAAGGACGCAAGAACCAGCATATCATGGACGTATAAGGAAAATGCTCTAAGTGAAGAGTTCATAATTATTATCTTCAAAAACTACTTTAACAAAATGTTAGCAATGTTGTCATGTGTACTTATTTGTATTACATTCATAATTTTTATTTGCTTCAAAATAAAACTTTTCTAAGTGCAGTATATTTATTATTATGATTATTATTATTATTATTCAGTGGCACACGCGGGGCCACAGTTCGTTTAGGCGCTGCGCTACAAGTCAAAAGGTCGCGGGTTTGATTGCCGATATTATGGATGGGATTCTTCATTGACATAAACCATCCGGCCACACCATAACTCTGAGGATGACTCAGCCTCTACCACACACGAGTACCTGGATTATTGCCTGTGGGGTTAAGGCGGTCGGTGCGTAGGGCTGACAATCTTACCATCTTCATTTGAGGATTTTATTTAAATCTGGGAGCCTCAAATTTCTGGAAAGCTCAGGGCCTGTCGAGACCTGTACAGGGATTGTTTTAAGTTTTTATGTTATTGTTAATGAATCCTTGAAGGAACTTTTGTATTTACATTAATTTCTCTTAAACGTTTGTTTACTGGACTTAGTGGGTCTGCCTTGTGCGTCCGCGAAGTGACTGTGAGAGCTCTTCCTTTTGTTTCTCACAGTGAGAGACGGAACTTTCTTATGACACCAGCAGTTTTGTAACTTTTCGAACTGAAACTTAGTGACTGAACCATGAAATGTGGGATTCAGCCATAAATTATTCATTGTAAATTTGTTATTCTCAGCAATGTCCTCAATCATTGCATATTCTCCTACTCGTCTATCTAAGGTAAAGGTAAAGTGTTCCCGTTACAGGCCCGTTGTGGCCCAGAGGGTGGGTAGAGGTACAGCTCTACTCTTCCATGACCGCGGCACGAGAAGGGGGTGAGTGGTCAGCAACACCCCCGGAAAAGACCCGGTAACCATTGTACGGGAGGCTGGATGGGTCCCAGGGCCGGTCTGGATGGGCGGAAAATCTCGTTCCCACCGGGATTCGATCCCGGATCGTCTAGCCCGTAGTCACTCGCTGTACCGACTGAGCTACCCGGCCCACACTCTTCCATCTAGTGGATCGAGTTGAATTCTGCAGTCAGTCTTGGCTGCTATAAGCAAAGCTTTGTTTAAACCAGCTCCCCCAAAATTTAAAAATAAAGGCGATGTACGAGTATTTTCGAATGATGGATATGGTCAAAGTGATCTGGACATGGAGCTGGCATACTTAGAAAATAGTAATGAGGAAGTGTCTGGATTGGATTCCCCTGGAAGCCTCATACAGAAAGAGTTACTTGATATTCAAATGTTTGCATCGTGTGTAATGGTGATTAATTAAAATGGGATGAACGTGCGCATACTAGGACCAAATAGGGACCTTTTGGTTATTGTAAAACTACAATTTTAAAGAAGCTTAGTGGCATGATTTCATACCGCTCACGTAATCCTACATGATCCGCTCCCCCTGGCCGTCTGTATACCCCTAGAGCTGACAAAGAACAGCGGGATGTGACATTAAGACTAATTTTTAGGCTCGTACGCCAAATTTAAAAAAAGCGTCTGTCGGTGTTCGCCTGCCCGCCCGCCCGACCGACCGCCCGCATCTTTATCCGCATGGAACAACTCGGAAAGGATTTTCATGAAATTTGATATTTGGGTATTTTTCGAAAATCTGTTGCGCAGTGTAAAGTTTCATGAAAATACAAGACTAGCGGTACTTTACATGAAGACCAATATACATTTTTGATCATATTTTCTTGCTCATTATTTCTTAGAATGAGAAACGTTGTAAACAACAGTTATAGAGAAATTCAAAACACATATTTCGTGTTCAATAACTTTTTTTCGAAAATTGTGACGTTTATGAGATAATGTGTAAAAATATTGTAGTTCCGGACAGGCCACATGACAATATAGCACATGCGCATTGCATGCGCCATATGCATGCTACAAACACACACTCGGTAACACTTATTGCTATTCAACTGCAATAATGGATGCACGAATGTTTTTCGGCGTTATACGTGCGTCTCCTGTCTTGTAAAGATTTGTATTCTTTTAACCGAACTGTTCAGTCCAAGCCATAATGTACCTGATATACTCAAGGGGTGGGGGTCAAAGGGACAGTATGTGGTCCCAGGGGCACATACCCTGCTGGTGTGTCTGTGCTATTAAAACCTGAGAAATGCCACTTACTCCTGCCAAGTCCTATGCATGAATGTCCCCGCCATGGCCTCTGGAAACATCTTCGTACGGCTAAGCCATGCAAGGGCGAGACGCGAGTCCCTGACGCGATAATTGGGACAACCCGACTAAGGGAGACAACCCCGACAGAAAATCCTAGGTCCTCCAAGGTAGCGGGGGTTGAGCACAAGGTCAGCAACCCCGTCTCGGAAAATTTGACACGCTAAAAATTCTCGACAAAGGAATGAAAGGCTGATAATACGAAGATAACCTGCGCGAGTTAAACGGATAAGAAAGGACACGATTTATGTGGGGACTTGGAACATAATGACAATATTGACCAGCTGGAAGGCCCAAGTCTCGATGCGAAGATGATGTCAGGAATGATCTGAAGAAGTTGAGGCTTATGAAGTGGGCAGAACAAGTACAGGATCGCCTTAAATGGAAGAATATTGTCGAGAAGGCCAAGAATCTATCAGAGTTGTAGTGCCATAGAAGAAGATACTCAAGGGGCACATTCTGTCAGTGAGGGCTGTAGTAACACAAATCATGTTAAGAGGTTTTTATCACTGTCTAAACGTTTGTGTATTGTCTTAAAGAGGACACAACGATTTATCTCCATTTTAACTGATACAACTATCACAAGTTTCGATTTCATATTAAACGTGACGTTGGCAGACTATATATAACTAGCTGCAAGACTTATATGCCATGTCATTAAGCTAATAGTTTAAGAGCTAATCAATAATAACCCTCAGTTATGCAAGCCAAAGTTTTATTTCCATGTTTACAAAAGTTCACACATAGATATGCGTCTGGAGTTTAGATGACGCCAGGCCAAGGCTCACATTGTGTTTAAGATCCACTTCAATATTGTTCTGCCATTCACGTCTGAGTCTGCCGAGTGGACCCTGTTCTTTATGCCTTTCCGTCAAGATTCTGCATGTATACCTCCGCACTTCTATGCATTTTACATACTCCGCCAATCTCAGTCTTCTCACTTTGATCTTTCTGACAGTAGGCGAGGAATAGGCTAACGTATCATGGAGCTCCTAATTATATTTTCTCCATTTTCGTGTTCCTTACTTGTAGGTCCAAATATACTTCTTAGCTCCGTTTCCACGAATATCATACATCTGTAATCCACTCAGTGAAAATCACTGTAGCTCGCGCCGGAGTTTCTACCAGTATGCTGTTTATTGGACCGTGCATCATTGTGATAACTGAAGAATGAAAAACCAACTAGATGCCACTTATTATTTTATTGTACTTCTTATAGGCTCAACAAGTTTCGGGCATTACTATGCCCATCATCAGCAGTTCGGGACTATGATGTTGATTACCACATTGGTCGTTTCGTTCTTCGTTTGCTGTAGGTGGCAGGTTAGGTGCGGTTAGGCTGGAGTAGTGTTCGGGCTGCAGTCCGGACACTACTCCAGCCTAACCGCACCTAACCTCCAACCCACAACAAACCAAGAACGAAAGGACCAATGTGGTAATCAACATCATAGTCCCGAACTGCTGATGATGGGCATAGTAATGCCTGAAACATGTTGAGCCTATAAGAAGTACAATAAAATAATAAGTGACATTTAGTTGTTTTTTTATTCTTCAGTTCCTACCAGTCATTCTTGCCAACTTGCTTCTGTTTCAAGGGTCATTAACAAAGACACACATACAAAACTTGCAGCTCTAAGGATGTCTAATAGGCTAGTGATAAATTACACGTATCTTGTGTGAAATGCAGTGTCACTTATGAGCAGAAATTTTCGATGTTTTGCTGACCGTGCATCTCAGCATATTCTTAGTAATTGACCAACTTAATGCACAAATTCTTGTTCTGTAATAAGTTTTTTTTTATATTCCTTTACACGTTTCGAGCACTATGTGCTCATAATCAGGATGTCAAAATTGTATTATACAGCATCTGGTATTTTCACACTCAGTAGGTGGCCGTCCTGTGCACCGAAAGACCACCTACTTAATGTGAGGATACCAGATGCTGTATAATACAATTTTTACCTCCTAATGATATGCACAACAGTACTCGAAACATGTACAGGAATATAATAAACTTACTATAAAAAAAGGATTTTATGCATTAAGTTGGTCATTTACTAAGATTATGAGCAGAAGTTCAGACGTAGGGTCTCTACTCTGTCTCTATAATTGTGGTTCGAAGAGTTAAATTTCTGCCCCGAAATTAAGAGACTGTTCGCCCTGAAATGTTTTTTGAAAATACGGATAGTGTATTTATTACACTGGATTGAAATTAAGCTATCAGTACGATATTGTTCGCTCGGACTCGTAGTATCTGACTTTTGAGTCTGTATACGCACCGCGGCTGGTACTCTCCAAACTTGTGCAACCGACACCGTGTAATTTCTATTACTCAACCCTTCAGGCGTGTTGGGGCTTAACACAAGAAAGTGCCGGACGGGAAACGTTTTTCTTCATTCCGCAAGATAAATGTTTTAAACCGACAATAAAGTAAATGAAATGGTTGGACAAATAGACTAAAAAACACAGTTGATGCTCCGTACAAGTTTGTGTGGTTGTTCATTTGGCGTGCGGACCAATGCGTAATGTAGCGGTGTTGATATAAATTGTCGGCAAACCTGCTACTTATTTAGTACCTTGTTCTTTGCGTGAAGTATATAAAAAATAGAGCATGTTTGAGAGGTCTTTTCTCTCCGCCATAGTGAATATTACTGCACTCTTGGTACTAGTATATCTGTGTCACGGCATAGACATAACCGTTGAAATTCAAGCGTGGCTGGTAAGAGATTTTCAGAAACTCTTGTTCACTCTTTTACTACGGGCGAACCTGAAACTAGTTTGGTACACTTCAGTGGCTCTAGTGTACACTTCTTAATTTTCGCACCCACACTCACGGACTGGTGACACGAATGTACCGAAATTCTTTCTTGTTTAATGCATGCGTTTCATCAGTGATAAAAATTGCGCTGTACAAAACTGCAGTGCCAGTAGGGATAGAACTAACAGGAACAGTAAAGTGCATGAGTGGGAAGTAGCCGCGGGAGCAATAAAGTAGTTGAATGATACGGACTCTTCTAACAGGACAAAAGGGGGAACAGTATTAATGAAAAATGAACCAGCGAGAGAGAGAGAGAGAGAGAGAGAGAGAGAGAGATGGAAGAAGGTATGTACTTAAATATAAACAACTAAATTTGCGATAGACCAAATTTAAGCAAGAAAAAGAAAAAAAGAAGGAAATTTAGTGTATGTGAGTAAAGAAACAAAGAAAGGAGTATAAAATGGCGAAAATAAGAGGGCTTTTGTTCTTAAGAGGGCTACTTACGCTAGAGAACGGAAACGAAATTGGAGAATGTAATTAAGTAAACCCTCCCACGGTCTGGTGTATTCGTCACAATTTAGCATTTAAAAAATTTTCACATCAGACTTACTTAAATTCCGGACCAATGTGTGTTTTGTGACCTTAATATGCAATGAACTTGTCTTGCACTCCGGACTACTGTGTGTTTTGTTAAATACAGGGGCCATACGTGTTGTGATAAAAAAATAAACATTGGTATCTAAGAGGGATGTAAATACATACATTAGAAATAAACAATCGAAGAAAATATACTCAACTGTGAAAGGAGCGCTCTGAAAGTGGAATGTATCGGAAATATTTTAACAAAAATAATTAATACAGGATTACACCGTACACATCACTGGGCATGGGATCCAAGACCTTTTACACTTCCGTTCTTGCAACATGATAATGCAATAAAATTCATAAATCTATATATTATTAATCTCTTTTGTTTTGTATAATTGGTGCGTAAGTTACATGTTGCCCTTCGTATGGGGCGATGACCGTAGGGATTAATACGGACGTCGCAAAAGATGGCAGTGCCCTACTTGAAACCGCTAAAACAAAAATGCCTGAGGAATTCTTATAATAAAACCAACTAGATGCACTAAATTCTCAAATTTATTTTTGGAATAAAAATCTACATGTTTGGGACATTTCCTCTGTCCATCATCAGGAGTTTTCACTGTACACACAGCAAACCTGTATGACATACACCATTGCTGTGTGTACAGTGAAAAACTCCTGATGATGGACAGAGGAAATGTCCGAAATATGTAGATTTTTATTCCAAAAATAAATTTGAGAAATTAGTGTATCTAGTTGGTTTTATTATAAGAATTTATCACGATGCACGGTCACCTGAACGTCAAATTCTTGAGAAACGTTACACAAATCAGGAATTATTTGAATTATGCCACCGTTTTGTAAGACTGGTAAGTATCTGCGTACAGTTTTAATTTTTAGTTTACGCTGTGATTCATTGTTCATATTAATCATACTATCGGGTGAATGCTGCCCCTATCGTCGGGTGAGTTCCCGGATAATGTAAAGCACACCCAAGAGATCAGCAGTACTGTACTTTTTTCCTGCATTCTGGTGACGGGATAAGAGCAGCTTAGTGTTCGGAGTTTTTGTACGTAACTTAAGTTCCTGCACATATTCTGTCACGTGTCGTGTAATTCTATTTTTGATCAATATTATCCTTGCTTTAGAGAAGGCATTCCGTCGTGGTTCATAAAGTAAAGGATAAAGACAGTTATAGCCAGAACATCTATATTTTATTTTAAGAAAAGTATTTGCTTTTATAAAATGCTACATGTTTGAACCCATAAGTTTCATCACCAGGCGCATATAAATGAAGAGGCATCAAAATACCTTGAATTGCCAGTTAAGTTGTTGCACCTTACGTGTCGAGCCATTCAGCATTTTATAAGAAATATTTTTATAATAAAGGGGAATTGTGTTGTGACCGTCCAAAGTAGGGCCAAGTTTCTCAGCAATCAATATCATAAAAAGGTAGGCAAATTGTTTGTCATATTGGGAATTGACCTAGCGAGAACTATAGCCGAGATGGTGCATGTCGTAAACAATGCTTAGGTTTCTTGAGAGGACGGAAGTGGGTTCACATGATGTCTTGG
>Ga0123357_10003618_pt1 | contig 17807 bp, 13 predicted proteins | sample TergutEmb28metaG_FD_89873 | JGI IMG/M metagenome (GOLD analysis project Ga0123357, IMG submission 89873) | Embiratermes neotenicus P4 segment gut microbial communities from Petit-Saut dam, French Guiana - Emb289 P4 | ecosystem: Host-associated > Arthropoda: Insects > Digestive system > Gut ... | reverse complement strand
ATTGGCTGAAATTACTATTAATACAACCTAGGGGTGCGGTCAACTATAGCTATTGGTTAATATTTTACATTCCCAATCGGGTCTACAAGTGGCCCTCTTATGATACCATGGCGTCATAAGTCAACACCTGTCACGCATCCTCCTTAGAAAGATAATTGCCTTCTGCAACACATCCTGTGAGGTGAGAAGTCATGTGCCTTATGATGCAGGTGGGTCGGCAACCCAAACAATCACCTGTTTCCTGCAGGTGCAAAACTCTAGCCGGGAAGATCCAGGCTGTAATACCTGTCATATGCGACAACTAGCTGTTTGTAAGCAGTCCAACTCACTGTGAACTTTAACACGCGATGACAAATGCTGTGTTGAAAAAACCCAAGATGATGGACTGTGTCCAAAATAATAAACATTTTTTTATAAAACACCATTATCAAACATTTGAACTTGTCTTAATGGAATATGTAAGGTGAAAAAAGTCATAAAATTGATTATCTGGGGCAGGGCTGATGCAATGGTATGCATGCCCAAAATGGCTTGCACATTGATTTCATTGGCATGTGCCTTTCGCTGTTGTTCCACGTTTTTTATTTCTTTTACCCGACCAACATTTCTATATTGTGAAGAATAGTGTATATGTACACCTATCTGACTGCTTAGATAGTGTGTATGAATTACCGTTGCTACCAAATAATACTGCTAGTGAAACATTTTTACATAAATTGGGAGCGCTGGGATATATTGACTGGATAGTTTATCACTGGGGTGCTGGCTTGGCAGTGACAGGGTGAATATGTGACATTGGACAAAACATTTCACAGTCTTCTTTATTGAACAGGAAGTATTAGCAGCCACAGTTACTTCCACATTTTCTTCCTTATCCCATTCCTTGAGGAAGCCTTTAATAGAAATGTAATTGTACTATACATTAATAATGATAATGCAGTAATTAATAATTATGGAAGGCTCCGGGACCTTATTTTGTTCTTCAAAACTCCCATGGGTATGTGAAAGTATTTCTTTGAAATTTGTAGACAGTTTGGGGAAGCACCCTCAAAAAGGTGTGCTAGCCCTGGTCTAGGGCGTGATCACAGCAATGCTGGAAAATGTTCGCTATATTTGTGTGACATTTGTAACATTTCTGGCAGCATTTGTCTGACACACTTACTTTTGAGTTTGTTTTGCTATTCTTTGTGTGTGTGTGTGTGTGTGTGTGTGTGTGTGTGTGTCCCGGATAGACAGAAATTATACATTGCTCTACATAATTAACTTAAAACTTTTATTCATGTGTATTCTGCGGAATGTTTCTGTGGATCTTTCAGCTTGTTCAGGGCTTAACCTCTACGTTGTTGATCCTGCAGTATGTCATCCGTGTTGCACCTACTTCATTACGGGTACAACTTTAGAAAAACATCTCTCTCAAACAAAATTTGTGAGTTCGTTCAAACTTCCATTTATCATGAAGGTGATGAACTCACAAGGTATATCTCTCTGCTGATTTGCATTCCATGTGCCTATAACAATGGAGTACATCATCTGACCACATCACATGGGTTGTAAAAGTTGGGTCCACATATGTTTCCAAATCCACTTTATTCAATGCACTTGGTTTGTGAATGAGTCAATGAGTGAGTGTACTTAACCTGGATGGGTGTCATGAAACAGTCGTGAAGTACCTATTTTTCTGTCGGCATTGCAGCATCATACTTTGCTGACAGAATCTGTGAAGCTGCCTTAAGTGAACTAGTGCTTTCATGGTTTCCCTGTCAGGCTCTACTGTACTTGGTGGCTTCAAAATATTCCTGGAATCACTTTATTTCTTAGAAATACAATACAACAGCAATGCCAGTGACAGTAAATATGTTGTAAACATTCCTGGAAGGAATTTTGTGAAAGTCTTTTCAGCCCTTCCATTCGTAATGATGTCATTAGTATCACAAAAGCTACATCCTGTCATTGCGGATTTCACTTGAGGGAACAGATAAAAATCAGCTGGATCCAGGTCAGGAGAGTATGGGGGATGCTCCAGTGTTTTCACATTGTTCTTTGCTAAGAAGTCCTTGACTAAAACTGACCAGTATTCTGGAGCATTGTAATGAAGGAGAAACCAATTATTGGTTCCCCATTTTTCCTGGTGTTTCCTTCTGACTGCATCCCAAAGCAACACAGGATGTTAGTGTACACATCTTTTTACATTCTTTTTACACAGTGTCAATTCCTATAAATTATACCAGCGAATTGCTGTAAATTATACCAGCAAATTCTGGTTACTTTTTAAAGATACTACATATATGAATGGATAAATTAAAAGGTTATCTGTTGAACTCATAGCTTCATATGCCATAGTTTAGTGCATGAATATTATGTTAACCCCTTCATAATGTGGGGTCATTTCTTTATGTTGCCCCACCAGCCTCTTGCAGTGCTTGTGTAATTCTCACTGGCAGAGTGCTCACTCTTGTAGTGGATTACTGGATTAGATAGACAAGTCAGTATGTATATATTTATTTACAGTAAACACTTAAAGAAAACAAATCACGAACATTTGGTTTGAATGACTGGAAATAAATGTACATCTGCAACAACATGCCAGAACAGTGATACCAACCACATAATGAAAGGAGGCTCCACATAAAACCCTGTTCACTTGGTAGTGCTGTGCACACACAAAATAAACACATTATCAGACCACTGCACTGCCAAGGACTTCAGCAACCACCTGCCACATTTTCTGAAACATAATTTGGAAATACAACACAATGAAATGAAATTTAGATGTTTATCTCGCAGAGTCACGGCACTGAGTGTCAAGGAGTCTCAGTGACCAAACAGGCTAACCCATGGAACATACCAAGAGGGGAAGTGGGGGAGGAAGGGAAAGGAATGGATAAATGTGGGTCAAGGCCAGCGGATAGCATACTGCGGAGACTTGAAATAATGGGACATAACACGGCACAATGTCCATGACGCTAGGCAGTAGTTCACCCAGTGTCTTCCCAGTTTGTCTTGTTTTACAAATTTACATAAAACTGTTAAGAAATTCTTATCAGTGTAATAGTTAAAATATGGATTGTCTTAAAAGCAGTCCTTTAATATTTTAAACAAAAGATACTACATTAAACCTTGTCCAGACTGAATTTGAATGGTGGAAGATTTGTTGGTGTGTTTTGCAGAAAAGTGTCTGGTGTTGGTAGGCCTATGGGTGAAGACTGGAGTGTTATTTGCTGACTTTCTTTAAGCTTTTCATTGCTTTGTTTGTCTGCGTTGTCCACCTTCGTACAGAAATAATTTATTCAGTTTCATGTGTCATGTTAGCCAACATTTGCTGGTCTTTTCTCTTCCTTGCGGGGAAATAGGGTGATGTGTGGAGACCTGTCTGTTTGTTTGAGGCTGACATTTGAAAGTCTGTATATCTTCACCTGTGACAGAAATGTAGTAGGCAACACCACTGGGGAAGTACTAAAGCATTTCATAATTTTACTTTTTCATATGCTTCTGTCAGTTATGATGCATCCACTGACAGTACATTTTTCTTGCATAGAGTTATTTCTGTAATGTGACACAAACACCAAGTGAGCTAATTTCTGGCTTAGCCTCATAGCATGTGTCCATTTAGTGTGAGTGCTCCTTGATAATTTTTTCCACACAAGCAGTGTTTCTTTGTTTCACTTAGCAGTCATTTCTGTACTCCAGTCTTTGTTTTTGGTAAGCGTTTTCCTCATGTTGTAATCCAAAAAGTCTGGCATGTGATTGAGCAGTGTCCTGAAAAGCCCGCTTCACACAATTAAAAAATCTGACTCATAGTTCAGCCACTTTTGTTGTGGGTTCTTCCAGATTTCATGTTGAAGGGATACTTCAGAACAAAATACCACACTATGCTGGCCTCATTGTAAAATAATGGACTGTGTTAATGCAATTGAATTTACTGGGTACATTACATGCATTAACACAGGAACATTTCTTTGTTTATAGTCTGTTTTCTACATAACAGTAGACAAGTTTGAATGCTAGCAATGCTGGAAACAGTAACACATAACTATTCTCCTCTGACTCCCACTCATAAATCTCTGTGATGTGAAGAAAACAAGATAACCAATGGAGCTCAGCTTAGTGTATGACTTGAAAAGTATGTAAATGAATGTTAAGGTTACTGTTTTCATGCGACATGATGTCATGTGGTCTGGTATATATATACCACCATTTCATGGTAACTTGCTCTTTCCATCATCAGGGAGGATGAATGTTGCAGATTTCTGTGAAATGTGTGTGTTTTTACCAGCCCTACATGACATCACTTTCTGGGAGACACTATTCTTTGTAGTCACTGCTATGGGAACCTCAGAACTCATACACAGATAGATGATTTGACAGGTGCTGCCACTGGTGGGTGAAAATGAAGAATTTAATATTGAATAGGCATGTGACATACTACTGTCTATAAACATAAAGATTAAAATGTATAGTTTTGTTTTTGTAAGTGTGAAACTTGCCTAACTTTAATGGCAGAACAAAATCTGAGAGTGTGTGAAAATAAGGTGCTGAGCAAGATATTTGTTCCTAAGAGGGAATGACTAACATGAGACTGGAGATATGATATATTTGTTAACTGCAATTGGGTTGACACCCGGTGACATTAGTATAGTACACATTTACACAGAACAACACAATGAAACAGAATACACAGAACAGAACATGCATAACAATAAGAATACATAAACATAACAATAAAAATGTGTACGTACATACAAAATTACTTCACAATGAGGAGCTTCTTTATTGTGTCCCCACCAGATGTTTTTTAGATGATCAAAATGAGGAGGAGAGATGTGTGGGGTATATGACACAGGGAGGGAAGAAGAGAAAGGCATGTAGGCTTTTTATGGGGAGACGTGGAGGAAAGACATGGCTATGAAGACAGGGGTGTAGGTGGGAGGATATTGGAATGGCTCTTAAGGGTGTGTTGTGGGAGGTCATTGACTGGGTTCATCTGCTTAGGACAGGGACAGGATGCTCTGTTGTGAAAGTATTAATGAACCTTTGAGTTGCATAAATTTGGGGAATTTGTTGAATATCTGAGGGACTGTTAGCCTCTCAAGAATGAGCCGCACCATGACGGTAGATGGTTAGTATGTATCACATGCAAATGAAGCACTAGTCTCGTAAGGCTGTGTCTTACGAGCGCCATGCTGCACGATAGGTTGCAGCATCCTGTGTAATGTTTGAGCTTGCACTGCATACTCATATAATGGGCAGTTGATCAGCTAGCATCTGGTAGCAGCAAAATATCAAGCAGTTGTGAAATTTTTGAAATGATGTAAGATGTCATCCGAACTGTTTTCAAGAATCTCTGTGGTTTCTTCAGTATTTACACAGTGTTCTTTTACAGTTTATGTGCATTCTGTTTGTAACGGTAACTTGTTGTGGTATTCCAGCATTTGTGTTGGTTTCAAACTGCTCAGATATTTTGTCCACTTGTATAACAGTTGCATATTACTTCTTGTAATTTATGTACTGTATTTATCCATATAAGAGTAGAGCTGTACCTCTACCCACCCTCTGGGCCACACCGGGCCTGTAACGGGATCACTTTACCTTTTTTTTTATCTATCTATATTGTTATATTGTTCTGTTAAGCTGCCTCCCTTTTGTGCAGCATTGTTGGTCATGGTTTTGAGTGTTGTCATATTGTGGAAGTGAGCAGTGTTGCCAGAGTTTAAGAGGAAGAGGTGACTCATCTTCAGGGTGAAAATGGTTGGGATGAGGATGCAGGCAGGTTACAAAGGTAGAGTGAGAGAATATGGTCACATATTAATAACTATAGGGGAAAGGAGATGGTGCCTTGAACATGTAGTAGTAAGAAAGCAGCAGAGAATAAAGACAGTAACCTCTCTCCTGTGATTTTGCTTAGAGCTGATTATATCCTCATCCCAGTTACTTTGACCGTGAAGTTCGAGGCAGTTTGTCCAGATTGTTGGTAACAGAGCCCACTTGCACACAATGCAATCTTTCAGATAAACATCACCAATGAAATACTGTGAAAGCCTAAAATCAGGTGGTGACCTAAGTGTATTGAAACGAATGTGTCTGAGAAGCCATGCTGAAGCATGTATCTGTAATGACTTTGTATTTCTGGAGATTTGAGGTGCTCAAGACAATGAATTAAATATTCTTTTAAGATGTGATGGTGCACAGTGTGATAGATGTTTTCCAGAATTTTAGAGGAACCTTCTGACGTGATGTTCGTCTGTGGTAGTAGAGGCAGCAGGTTTGTTGGCAACATTGGTATCTGCCTACCAGACTGCATGGTGACACATGACATTTGATCTTAGTTACGTTTTATTATGTTTAGCTTCCAGAGTAAATTAGATTACTAAAAGTTATATGACTGGAACAAACATGAATTTGAAATGTATTAAATCATGTGGTCAGCTTCAGAATTCATTTGTCACAGTTAAGAAATATGATGCATTTCTCTTACTCCAGTGTAAGGATACACGACATGGTCATATGCTTCCAGGATTCCTAGATAATGCTTACATACATAGGAATAAACTTACTGCTCCAAAATTGATTCTGTACAAATAGAAATTATAAGATAATCACCTAGCAGGTTGGTGTTTGGACTTGTAGTTTGTTGATACTTACTTATAATCCCAAATGAGGTTTTTTTTCCTTGTTCTCACCAGTACAACTATGTGCATAACACCTTCAAATGCACCAGTATTGCCGTCTGTATCCTTAACCTTTAGAGGACTGATTTAAGTGCCAGTTGTCTCTTGTGACACCCAGAGTTTTTGCATGTGGCATGGATATTTAAATTGCTACCAAGTAAACACACAGAGATCAGCATATGGCATGCTGGGCTATTTGCCAATGCAGTTTAGATACCAGCATCTGGTTGGATGGGGTGTTGAAGGTTAAATATTAAGTAGTCATTATCACTTCTCCCATTCACTCTGTCCTTTTAGTTCTTTAAAGAGCTGATGTTCTGTACCTTCCTGTTGGTTCACCCTTGTCCTTCCCTTCCCTATTTCTGTGCCACTTTTTCCCAATTCAGCTTGTTCTCCTACCCTGAAGATTGAGGCAGCAGGCTTCTCTCAGATGTTGGTATGTGTTGGTACAAGGGTGCTTGGTGTCATGTTCCAGAAGGCAATCTTGACACCCCATACCTCAAGTCTCATGTTGTTTGTTTATTGCTAGCAGTAACTTTACAAGACACAGTGTAAAAAGTGATCTCTGAAAGTACATGCCCCTTGACTTAAAAGAAGTGAAACTGTAATGGGCTGACACACAAGAAAGGAGCAGGGAAGTGTTAACTGCAGTTGTGTTGGAACAAAAAAAATAATTTTGAGTGCTATGCAATAGTAACAGACCACCAACAGAGGGAAATTTCTGCAGTGAAAAGTAAAATGCATTGCAGCAACTGATTATTGAAAGCTACAACAAACACATGGCATATGTCAGTCATAGTGCTTGCATGGCAAGCAGCTGTTCACTGAGTTGACATGCCTTCAATTGAAAGACAGAACTTTATTTCCAGTTTCTGGACCTTACAATATTAAACAGTTGGGTTTTGTTATTTTTCTCGCTGAAGTTTGAGATTTATTATGGTGAGAAATTTGATAGAAGAAGTGGGAACATGTGTAACAAGATTTGAGTTCCAGCAGTCCCAGCACTGGCCAGCCAGAGTAAGCAAAGTTTATAGTCATTGGACTTTGTTTGTGGAGCGAGATCCACCGCTGGATACTGATGCAATAAGTATGAAGTTTGACTGTGCGGTGCCTTGTTTTGGCAAATGCAACACCATAATGCATTTATCCACTTGTGACCTAAACTGTGTATAGTAACTTAATTTGTAAGCAGCATGTGCTGATAGAAAGGTGATGAAATGTTCCAAGGATCTTCAGCAGCAGGTAAGATTATGTAATATAAATATTTTAACTGCATTTTAGATAATGCATACAATTCAGAAGCCTGATTATATATGAAAGTATGTGAATAATTTTTTCTAACTTAATTTGTAAACAAAATGACAAATTTTATTTGATTAAATTTGTAGAAAAACTAAGAGGTATTTTGTTTGTAAGTGTATTTTTTAAAAAATCAAACCCTCGAATTTCTGGTCTTTAAGCATTACACAAGATATTTACTTACAGTGCCAAAGTATTAAAACATGGTCAGGGTGATGGCCTAGAGAAACAGGTAAACCATAGCAGCCTTTGTTGGGACAGCTGTTCTGTGGCCTGACTAGCAACTGAATGTAAAACAGGTGTTCTGTCTCTTGCATGTTCGGTTGGGTCCAGTTTTGAACTTAATGCTTTCGATACATCAGTGCTCAGTTGGGCCCAGTTTTAAACCTAATGGTGTCATCAATACATCAGAGTTCTGTTGGGCCCAGTTGTGCACTGAGTGGTGCCAGTAACAGATTAAAGTGCTGTGGGGGCCCAGTTTTCAACTTTATGGTGTGTCAGCAACACAAGTTCTTTTCCAATATATTTTAACAATTAAATGCCACTCTGACCTTTTTAAAGGAAAAGGTGATCTGCTGTAGCCTTCATATGTTTGTTTATTCATTTATCTTAATATTTATGGTTTATTGAACAGTGCTGCGAGTACCTTAGACTGTAGTGTGTCAGATAGTAGGATGATTGATTGTAAGGAATGTGTAATGTACAAGGAAACAGTTGTGGCCTAATCTGATACACCCTCCTGGCGTTTGCATAGAGGAACTGTGGAACACCGTTAAAAACCTCCATGGTAATATTCCAAGCGGGATTCAGATCAGGCATTTCCTGAATAGAGGTCATAAACTTTACAGATGGAGCATGTAAGGTGGTTACTTTATTGTAGAGCATATACAGCTATACTTCATTTAATGTTGCTTTGGACAGTGCTATTTCATTTTGGGGAATTAATACCAAGTTTGCACAGTGATATTGGTGCCTTGAATGTATGTTTTTGTACAGAGGGACTGTGTAATCCCAGTTATGTCATTTTTTTCTTTGAATGTTTAACAGTGGAATGATTTAGGCCTAAATGTTACAGGTGTTGACTGCTGTCTTAATTTGTAATAGAATACCTAAAGCCTAACTGTTTTAAAGCTCATTAATTTTCTTGTATTATTTCTTGGCCTTAAAATTGCATTTACCTGCACTGTGTTATATTAATTATTTTGAACATGCTGATTTTCTATATGTTTTGCTTTTCTGGAATGTCTTGCCAATGTTATCTGGTGTATAGCTGTGGATGTGTTTTGGGAAAAACTTCCCCTACAACATATGAAAGTGGGGCATCAACAGTAAGCTATTGCAGGGCTTGTTCTGTTGCTTTCATTTGCTCTTCTCTCTTCCTTGTAATAAGTTACGCTGAAGATTTGTACTGGTACAACCAATCAGTGATCAGCAGTGCATTTTAAATTCTCATGAAGGTAGAGTGACAGTATTGTATATTAAGTACTGTAATCTTGTTTTTTGTAGTATATCCTATCAACATTTTCCATAAATTTAATGTTATGAAGACTGTTGTCACCTTGTGGTCTGGTATCTGGTACCTGATGTTTTGGTGGAACATGCTGCCTCATTCAGGTGGAGGTGGAGGCAGAAGTAGCCTCCATAACTCATTAGCTATAGTGTGAGCAGTGAGTCTAGTCCTAATATCCTTTCCCTGTTCTAATGACACATGGCAACACTTGAAAAGTTATGAAGTTTAGCTTTAGAGCTGTGTTGAAGTTCTCTATGCCTCACTGCCACCAATCTGCCATGTGTCCTAAGCGATGGTATTGGCTGATACAGTACAATTGTTCGTGTTAAATGTATTTATTTACGCAAGGACTAGATAAATTGTTGACACTAGCTGCTAGGCAATGGATAACCATAATCTTCACTTGTATTAACTGCCATGAGGAACTGAAATCTTGGAATTTAACCTTTTGTTCTGTATAGCTAGGGGATCGTGAGTACAGTCATACATAGCAGTTACTGGCACTGGTACAGACATGTTACAGTGTTGCTGCACTTGATATTGCAAACCAGAGTTAAGCATTTCATAATGGTACCTTGGTTAAGTTGCATGTAGTATCTGAATAATGTTGTCATACCATCTTAAACGTAACTTGCCCCTTTTGTTAGCACTGTGATTGTCTGTGATTACTGTTCTTGTACTCTTCTTTCTAATTGACCTTTAGCTAAAGCATCAGTCTCAAAAGTTTTGTTTGTGGAAGTCTTCCAGCATCAGAAAGTACAGGTGGATTCTCGTACTAGTAAGGAAAACTGCATGAATTCTCTTCCTTTTAGTCTTTATATGGTATTTAAAAGGAGACAAAGAAAATTTAAAATTTGGTACAAAATTATATCAGACGCTGTGAATACCTATTACTGTTTGGTACAGAGTCTTTTGTCTTTGTTTTCAATCCAAAAATACACAGAAATTAAACTATGCAGACTTGTAATTTTGTTGTATCTTTTGTATGGGTGTGAGATTTGGTCTTTCAAGCTGACAGAGGAAAGTAGGCTGAAGGTGTTTGAGAATAGGCTGTTGAAGAAGATACTTGGACCTAAGAGGGAGGAGGTAATGGGACTGGTGATGATGGCATAATGAGGGTCTTAATCATTTGTACTTCTCATCAAACATGACTTGAGTGTTTCTATAGTAAAACCAACTAGATGCACCAATGTATCAAATTTATTTTATTTTGGAATGACACTCTACATGTTTTGGACTGTCTTTCCATCCATCATCAGGAGTTCAAGACTACATACAGCAATCAAACAGATACTGCTGTCTGCTTGCTAGCGGGTACCTGCTAGCAAGCAGACAGCAGTATCTGTTTGACAAATGCCTGTTGCTGTATGTACAGTCTTGAACTCCTGATGATGGATGGTAAGACAGTCTGAAACATGTAGAGTGTCATTCCAAAATGAAATAAATTTCATACATTGGTGAATCTAGTTGGCTTTACGTTAGAAATATATTACGATGCATGACCTTATGAATGCCAAATTTGTCAAATGACTTGAGTGATCAGTTCAAGAAGCATGAGATGGATAGGCATTCGGCATGTATGGAGAAGATGCAATGTGTGTACAGGGTTTTTGTAGGGAAACCTGAGCAAAAGAGACCATGTGGAAGACACAGGTCAAGATGGGAGAACATATTACAATGAATCATCAATAACCAGGATGCGATTGATCTGGCAGATTTTAGGGACAAGTGGCAGGCTGTTGTGAAAACAGTAATGAACTTCCATTTTCTGTAAAATACAGGGAATTTGTTGACTGGCTGAGAAACTGCTGGCTGCGCATGAAGGGCTGTACTTCATGGAGTTAAGTAGATGGCCATTGGCCTGATGATGAGTTGTCAAAATAAGCTGCCATACATGTATAGAACACTAATATGAAACAATCAATTAATACCACCATCCAACACAACTGTATTCATTGTGTAGCATACTGGTGTCTTCGTGTCTGATGGTGGTCTCGATCAATTAATCATTTCAAAACACAACAGGCTGCCCTTTACCTAAGTAGTAGTATGTACCAAACTTCGTTGTATTTCAAGCAAAGAGCTTATGTAAAACAGTCATAAATGGTGTTGCTATGTATACCTTCATATGCAGACATTTGTCCCTTTCTTTTTAAATATTTTTTAAAATGTATCTAGAGGGCATTTAGGGCTGGGCTAAGGGGTAATCAGCTTGGCAGCTGCCTGGAATGCTAAGACATCACTGGAATAGTAAGAAATATGGTGCTAGTGAACTCAGGTTTCCACATGCAAAAGAATTTATACAGAACTTACTGGCATTTTGAGCATGTGGCCTCAGAAATGTTCACCAGCCCAGCCCTGGGCTGAAACAGTTTACAGAGTATTGGTTTGAAAGGGGTGCCAAATTATTAGTGTGTCCAGGGTGCTATATTATTAACCTACCTGTGGCACCCACATTCTTGGGCTGGCCCCAAGGGCAGTGAACAAAGAATAGTTAGATGTATTAATTACAAACTGTCTGTGACTGTACAGGAAGGTATAGAAGGGTGTTATTATTGATTGATGGTTGAGGTAATGGTGGACTTTTTGACAAAGAATATTTGAGGAAGCTGGTTTTCAAGCCTTCGGTTTCTGAATTATTTGATCTAAGCAGATGGCTATATATATATATATTTCTGGCATTGCCAAATGTTCAGTTTTGTAACAATGTTTCTAATGTTTATTTACATACATAGAATTTTAAAATATTTATTTTACAGATCATTCAGTTACCATCTGACATTACTTTTATATTGAGAGTAAAAATATATATTGATTTTGTGTAAATGGTAAGAAAGTTACTGTTGTTTTTTTCATAGTATTTCTGGTTATTCCAATTCCTTTTATGTCCTGCACTGTTGTTTGGGCTGTACCTAGGTAGTAACTAGGCTGCTCGTACAAGGATCTCTTTCCCCAGCAGTAAAGCAGCTGGTGTGTGATGCTGGTGACTCGTCTCAATCTAGTTTTTGAGATTATGAATGGGTGGAGCTATTCCTCTACTCCCCCATATGCAGAGGAATAATTTGACCTTGCCTTACTGTTTTGTAAGGAAGCTTGAAGGTGAAAGCAGATTTTTTTTCCCCAAAATACTAGTACCAGCATTTAAAACTGAGGCACTGTGCCCATCACAATGTTATTATGTACCCAGGAGATGGAGACAGCTTGCTCCTTATAGTGCTTGCCATCCATAAACCAAAATTTGCTCTCTTTCATAACCCTGTACCCTGCAATATCTGTTTTAATCTATTTTATTTGTCAATCTTGTATATTACACAATGTGGCATTAAATTTTTTGTTTTTGCAGATCAATTTTAATTGGTTGTAATTAGTTTTTACCCACATTTTAAGGCTTTATTTTGATGCAGGGGCAGTAATTTTGATGTTTTAAGGTATGAAATTGGATTTTGATTTCAACAGATGTATATAAAACAATATACCAGCAATTTTTAAGTATTGTGCTTGTTTGTGCTGTTATTTATATTTTATGCTGTGAGGGAGAGTCAAATGAAAACCTTAAAAGTGCGATAAAAATTCGAAACACAGCTCGACTGTCTTGCAAGTTGACAACAGTGATACTGATGGTTTGAAGAGTGGCCGACAGGTGGCAGTACGATGCAGGAATGCAACACGACGGCGCAGTAGTAGTGAAAAGATGGCGGCCGCGCTTGCAACATGCACCAAAGAAGAACAGCGTCCTGTCATTTTTTTTTTTTTTTCTTAGCATTGAAGGGGTGAAACCCATCGAAGTTCATCGACGAATGAAAGTATGGTGATGCATGTCTGTCACTACAGCAAGTGTACGAGTGGACTAGGAAGTTCATGAACGGTGTTAGTTCTGTAACAGACTCTCCTCGACCTGGTCCGGCACACCGAGTAGTGACACCAGAGGCCATTGCAGCAGCTGAAGCCATCGCGAAGGTAAATCGCCGCGTAACAATGAATGAAATAGCCGCACATCTGGATATGAGTCATGGGTCAGCACACCATATCGTCCATGATGTCCTGCAGTTTCATAAATTGTCTGCAAGGTGGGAGCCACGCCAGCTGACTGCAGAATTGAAAGAACGTGTTGATGCCTGCCAGGAACTTTTGAAAAGCTTTGACGTAGAAGCTGATAGCTTCCTAGGAAGAATTGGTACGGGAGATGAAACCTGGGTCCACTTCCACAAGCCGGAAACCAAGAAAGCGAGCAAGGAATGGCGCCCTACCTCCTCACCAAGACCGAAAATATTCCGCACACAACCATCTGCGGGGGTAATTTTGGAGCACTACATGCCCAGGGAGGACACTGACCAGTGCAACATATGCGGATCTAAAGAATCAGCAGCTTCCGGCAATCAAGTCCAAACGACATGGACGTATGAGTAAAGGCGTTTTGCTCCAACATGACAATGCTCGGCCTAATATTGCCCGTTCAACTGTTGCAACAATCCAAGATCTGTCCTTCGAGTGTTTTCCACATCCACCGTACTTGCCAGACCTCCCCCAGCCCCCCACACACAGTGACTTTCACGTCTTTGGACCGCTCAAAGAGGCGATGAGAGGTAAGTCTTTCAGGTTAGACGAAGAGGTGCAGCAGTCGGTGCACGAGTGGCTGCGCTCTCAGCCAAAAGAATTTTTTTTCTTCTAGAGGTATCCATGCACTTCCGAGGTGCTGGAACATTTGTGCGGAACGCAATGGAAACTACATAGAAAAATGAAGTTATTGTGTACCTTTTGTGTTCAATAAATTACGAGATGAAAAAACATATAAGGTTTTCATTTGACTCACTTTCGTATGATTTAGTATTTACTCATTTGGCTGTGAGTTGCCTGTAAACTGGTGTGTACGTAAAACACCGAACTACAAAAAATCTCAGGTAGTTCTAATTGTGTTCAGAGAGGATGAAACGGCTACAAAATTAGAGCCTTGAACAAGAAATTATGTTTTATTTAAAATGTAATTTGGTATGTGCCAAATTGTTTAAGCGTATGAGTTGAGTAAGATGAATTTTTGTTATCTGCCATTGGCGTATGCAGTGCTTAAGCTGCTGTTGCGCTGATAGCCGAGCTTCATGTCATCTCCAACAGATGGCATGGGATGTCCTACCGTGAATTCTGTTAGAATAACAGCCATTGCCAACGCGGATACATAAAGACAATAGTAATGCTACGTGCTGAAACGTTACTGATGAAAGCAGCTAGTATATTGTAAGTGGGATGTAAGATTTGACCAGTTACGCAGTTAGAATTTTCTGCGTACTGACAGCCTTGTGAGACGACAACACCATATAGTCTGTGCGTATGTAAATAGGTATTAGACGAGCCATATCAAGATAGTGTAAGGAATCACAGTTTAAAGTGTAGTGCTTATTTTATATACTACCAGGTTAAATGTTAACAGTTTTGCGTTCTGCCGACGGAGTGTATTTATGTGTTTTGTATGGGTCACAGGGCATTATTTCCCTATACAGTATTAACTAACTGGGTTTTATAACGGAGAGGAAGGGCGATTACTGCGTGGTATGAACTGGGTCTTCATGTGTAATTCAGGTCTCTGTTGATCTTAAAGGGTTAATCCAGTGCTGCGTGCGAACTCATGGGTGAGGTTTACAGTTGTATGGTTTTAACAGACTGTGGCCCTTTGCTAGCTTGTTTTCTGTAAATTTTAGAGAAAATGTTGGTACTAAGACTTCTTCTTCTTCCATTGGCACTACAGCCCACCTTGGGCTTTGGCCTGTCGAACAATGTCGTTCCATTTTTTTCTATCTGCCACCAACTCCATCTTCTCACTCCCAGCACTTGAAGATCTATTTCTACTTCCTCTTTCCATCTTTTCCTGGGTCTTCCCGTTCTTCTAGTCCCTTCCAGTTCTTGAGTGAAGATCGTTTTGGGCATCCTATCCTCCTCCATTCTCTCTAGGTGACCTAACCAGCTTATCCTTTGCTCTTTTATCCATTTTACTATATTTTCTCCTTTGCTCATCTCTTCTAGTTCTCGGTTCGTCCGACTTTTCCATTCCCCATTTTCATATTTAGGACCATATATTCTTCTAAATATTTTCCTTTCAAAAATTAGCAGAGCTTGTTCTTCTTTCTTCGTCAACGTCCACATTTCCGCTCCATACGACACTACCGGTCTTGTTATTGTCATGTACTAAGACTTACGTACACAATTTTTTTTTTAATTCTCACGTTATATGTTTCATGAATAATATAAATACTTTGCATTAACAGTAATTTTGCCTACAAGCCAGCAAATGACGTGACGTGTCGAAACATGCATTTAACGGGATTATAATAGTTAATTAAGGTATACGCTGGGATGCATCGTAGTATTGATTTTTGTTTATCATTCGGTAGATGTTGTACATTAGTCGAAATGGGGGAAAAAAAAGTATGTTTCAAGTGCAACCATTGAATACGTTTTTCTTACGAAAATTGTCGTCCGTTTAAAGTTGATTTATGTTGCGAAATTTCACGCTTTAGCCGGAGAGTAGTCGAGGCGTTTCGCTGTTCCTGGACGGTACGAGGCGTAGGTTGGCAGCTGGTTACCGACGTTTTGGGACAACACCGTTCCTATATTCAACATTTAAGCAGTAGAGGAATAATTCTTGGACTGCTGAATGGATATATTGTCCCGAGACTTCGGTAACCACCTGTCAACATGACGCGTAACATCTCAGAAAAGCGAAGACCCATGCATTGGGATACACAGCGCTTGGAACGCATAGACTTGGCTTGATGAAAGAACTTTCCCACTCAGTGCTCCAGTAATTTTGATGGCAGTGTTTGTAGTGACAGCAGTTGTCTTTTATCGCAAGTTGGTGGCAAATGCTAGGTTAAGTGAAACTGGCGTATAGTCTGTTGAAATTCTAAGTGTGTTGCCGCACAAAACATATTGCACTATTTTCCTTGACAAACGTTTTGAAATCATTATCCCACTGAATACGAATTCTGTGAAGCTGAAAATTCTGGAAAAGACAGCTACCTAGAGAAAACGTTACTACACTTTACTAGTATAGTGCTACATCGGGGCATGGCTTTGTATGGTGCTAGAGAAGGATGGAGAAGATCAGTCGAACCGACCGTTTGAAAAATGAATACATGTCACAGTCTAAGAGGAAAGGAATATCACACATAAAAAAGAGGACAGCTAACTGGATTTGTCATATATTACACATGATCTGCCTTTTTGGCACGTTATTGAAGGAAGGGAAGATAGAGGGTAGAATAGAAGTGATGAGAAGACGAGGAAGAAGAAGTAAAGAAATCCTGGAAGTTGAAAGAAGAAGCACTAGATCGCACTCGGTGGAGAACTCGCTTTGGAAGAGTCTGTGCACCTGCCGTAAGACAGAAAATAATGAATAACTACGCTTTACGCAAGGAGCCGGGATAGCGTAGACGGCACGGCGACTCGCTGCGGGACGGAAGCTACAGATGATATTACGAGATTTTATCTTCTCTGTACCCTTCCAGACCTGACGTGGGACCCACCCAGCTTCCTGTACAGTGGGTTCCGGGGCGTGGCGTTGACCACCCACCCTCCATCTAGTGCTGGGGTTAAAGAAAGAGTACAGCAATACTACTGCTTCCCTTCTGTGCCTGTATGGCATGTAACGGGGAAAGCTTTGCCTTACACTAGAGACACCCGGAAGATTTCCACGTTGCAAGTGACTGTTCAGATGGGTCACTGCCATATGCAAGTGGCAATATCGGCCTATTTCAGCAGGGGAATAGAAACCAACCCACTTTTCATTTACCTGATTTTTTGTTAGAGCAATAAATCCTTTGTATAAGTCTTTATTATACTCCATGCCTACTCTAGTCATTTGAATTCATGGTGTAATTTTTTTAATTTAGTTTGTGCAGTGGGGTGAGACTTATTCCCTTGGCACTGTGGTCTTTGTACTGGGCGCTGATTACAGATGAATATGAGGCACTGGCGGACTGTTAATCGGCAGGGTAAAACTGAAATGTTCAGATAATACCTGAATGTTGTCCGCAGTACATTTGACGTGGACTGCAGTGAGAGTGAAACTGAGCATTGATGGCGAGAACATGAGCTTTGACGTGGCGTTTTTGCCGTGTTAGTGAACGAACTTACCGATCGGAGAGATTCTGTTCTGCGTGTACAGTTTTTTTTTAAATAAAATGAACATATTGTTTAATATAAGTAATCATATAGTTTAAAGATCAAGATATATAGAACTATAATTTTGCCTGTTGTTTTGTATGGGTGTGAAACTTGGTCGTTGACATTGCGGGAGGAAAGGAAGCTGAGGGTGTTTGAGAACGTGGTGTTGAGGAGAATAT
>Ga0123357_10003615_pt1 | contig 17818 bp, 9 predicted proteins | sample TergutEmb28metaG_FD_89873 | JGI IMG/M metagenome (GOLD analysis project Ga0123357, IMG submission 89873) | Embiratermes neotenicus P4 segment gut microbial communities from Petit-Saut dam, French Guiana - Emb289 P4 | ecosystem: Host-associated > Arthropoda: Insects > Digestive system > Gut ... | reverse complement strand
CTTATTTTACGTTATCGTAGTATTGAGGGTTTAGTACGCAGGACTATGATGTATTTGCTCTCATTATTTTAATGGTGTCGTCCGGTGTTTTCTGGTATATTTGTGACAGTCGCCTGTGTCTGTTTTTTTTTTTTTTAACTTCTGATGTGACGGTTCTGGCCAGTTTTGAGACTGGGATATTTTAGTGTATCTGAGGACCGTGTAAAGTGGATCCATCTCAGCAAGGAAAGGCGCGTTCTCAGGTTGCGGATGGAGTAAGACGGGGTACACGCTAATATAGGGAACAACACTCGTGAACAACCGATAAGGGAAGTCCTTCAACTGAGAGCTTGAGCGAGTCCAGCAAGTAAATATTTTACGTACACCCTCTGTCGTGTTTTAGTACCTGCTTTTTTCGTGTCGAACTTCAGGAAATACGCCATGTTCGATCGTGAATTGCTGTTGCGTTAGAATCTTCATGATGTGTCAGACATCTCGTTTCTGTGTACGAAGTTAACCTTGACAATAAAACCTTCGGTGTTATGTTTTGGTCTCTGCATTGGATAAGATCGATAGTTCTCGATAGTGTCACATTTGTCGCCCCTTTTCGACGCGTTTGCAAGGCCTTTGCATAGAGCAGCTGTTCCTCGTAGACATTATATCAAAACCAACAAATGCACATAAGTGTATGAAAATATATTATACACACCTTATGCCTTCTACATATTTCGGCCACTCATGTGGCCGTCTTCAGGGAGGTGCATTACAAAGAATGGATACATGGAAATATTACAGAATTTTTTGAACCAATGTACAGGTATAAAATATTGAATTTTAAAAAAATAATACATGGTTAAAAACACATATTAAGGATTAATATACAGTTAAAAATATTTGTGATTGATTGTAATGGGTAACGGATAGTATGTGTGTAGTAAATCAAAATCCTGAAATGAAAATAGTGTGTGTACGAGCGAATTGATAATTATCACTAGGTAGATAAGAATTATATAAAGTAATATAAAGATGAAACGGTTGTCAGTAAACTACATACCAAGCAAAGGTGTGTTGATGTTATAGGTGCGGCGCACCGCGATATATATAGTTTACTTTTATAAACTTAAGTGCATTTGTTGTCTAATTCCTCAATGCACGGTCGTGGATCATTTAAAATGATTTTTCGTAGCTTTCGTCATATCTTTTCATCCATACATCTGTGTGTCCGAATGGAAATACTGGACTCCCAACGGACGCACGTGCATTAAAATTGATATTGAGGGTTTTTACTAAAACCTGTTTACACATTCCAGTTGTGGTTAAAATCGGCCAGAAATAACATACACTTTGCTGGATGACCTAGTTCATTTATGGGTATTTTGGTTAGTAACGTTACCATGGTTTTCAAGCTTATCAGTGTGGGTTTGATGGCTACGGCTGCCTTGATTAATAACGTTACTGTTTATTTTATGGTTAAAGATGTTCCTGTGGTTGCCATTATTACACCAATGGGCGAGAAGCGTTTTGCTCCGCGCGTATTGCGTATTTTGCTACAAATGAACTCCTGCCACTGTCTTGGCAATTCAACCGGACCTTCAGTGAATAACATCATTTTGGCATTGTTTTGCCTATGTAGCAAGGTAAGTTTGAAAGGCATACAACATAATTAGCGAGACTCGGAATGGCATTTTCGGTCATTGACACAACCACTCCTGCAACGTCACCGACTGCCGAATTTTACAGTCGCGTTACATAATGACTACTCTGTCGTAAGCCGAATTTTCGTTTTGGTCACTGAAGACAAGCAAACCTACAAATCTGCAGTATAATTTCTGTTTACAGAAGACTACAAACACCGCTTTCCAATAGCAGCCACATGGTAATGTTCACGAAGCCCCGACTCTCAATCCACTTCTGGACAGCCAGTCTGAAGCTCTCAGGAAGGTCTCTGTCGTTCCGCCTGCTTCCAAAAGAACACGTATATGTGCTTGCTCTTGCCTGTCTCTGATCCGCTGTCCGGCACACCCAAACAAATACAGCCATCAAGTATTGGAATTGAAATGAAGCTCAGCGGATATGTGTACGAGAATATAATACATCGGATGTTTCAGACTCTTCTGATGTTCTCTGTTGTAGCTAACGCTTCGCGTTTGTAAGAGTTCCCCAGCGAAATGGCCGCAAATACGGTATTGAACGAGAGTTTGACGGGAACGGACGATTGAAAGGAGCACACTGGATACGTGGTTGAAAGTCTCATTGTGTTACTGGCAACTCTGCGAGGGATTTCATGTTTGGTTTGAAAAGAGTTTCATTCAGTTTGATGTCAGATCTTTACTGTTATTCAGCTTTCCCACACAAACACTCCCATACCATTTAATTAATGATTTGTTGGTAGAACCAGGTGAATTTGAATTAAAACACAGAACGTCAAATAGGAGCGGGAACTTGATAAAACTTTCGTTTATTTTTATGGTGTTTTCCACTGCGTGGCTTGGACAGCCTGCCGATATGTGGGCCTATGCAGAAACTCGTGAGCCAGTGTAATCTTCTGTATGTTTTGAGAACTGAGGTCCTCACATTGGACACTGATGTGACGCCATGTCATCTCGTAGATAGGTGCAGACGTCTCAGATTAACCTGCTGCCTTCCTTTTCAGGGTGAAAGTCTTTTATCCGGAATATGGAGGTGTTATGTTTCGCCGCCACAGCGGAAAGTAGCTGCGAGAGTACACCTAATCGCATCTCAATCGACATTAATCTTTGTATTCTGTGTTTGTACAATTCATAGTCTCATATTCATTGTGCTGTATGATTATAAGATTCTTTAAAGACGCTGCTTTAATTACAGAAGTCATGTAGTGCCGAAGGATATGGGAAATGATTGCGAATGGTTAGGGAGGTAGGGAAAGGAAGGAAGAAGCTGTGTTCTGTTCCATTATTCGCCAGTAGAGACCGAGGAAGATCACATGGCCGGGCTGCGATACGAACCGGGTGCTTTATGACTACAAGAGTGTTGCCGCTAAACTTACCTTTCCAGTACAGCCCTACTTTCTGAACGTTAGAGTATTGCGCATAAACTTAGTAGACATAATGGGGCCCGGCTGGTGTGATCACATTGAAGGTGAGAGAGAGAGCGAAGTGCCTCAATATAGTTTTAACTTGTGAGCACAGTAAAGTTACGAGAGTGAACTGCCTCAAGATATGGTCTAGTTGTTGTAAACACGGTGGTATACCTTCGAGCTCCATAAAAGGCTAGAACTCCTTGGCCAGATGAGCGTTTATCTGTTTCTCAAGCAGAACTGTGTTCCATGAAGTTCGTTTGTTAATATGGGAAATAAATTTCACGCACTTTGCAGTGCGATTACTTTTGTGACAGTAGATTACTGTCGTCTATAAACGGATTTGTAATGAATGCATTCTGACAATATGTTTGCCCTGTTAGGGTGTGCCAGTCCACTCTTGTCGGCAAGATCTGTGCTTCTTGTGACAGAGAACCTGTGTTAGCATCTCGGTCTGGATACTTCCTGTCCCGTTTGAAATTTTTTGTGGTTTTCCTTACGTTCGCCAGAATAGTGCCTCCAATTAGGCCACGATTTCCTCCTTTGTCATCCAGTGCACTTAATTATCTACCGGTTAAAATGCCTTTCGACGCTCTATAACCTGTGTCACTGATAACGTTGTCAAATAAACCATAAATTAAAGAAAAATTCAGTTCTTTCTCATCATCATCTTGTACGTTGTCATTGACGGACGGTTAGTTGAGTCACAGCCTCTTCTAGTAACTAAATGTGTCCGCGTGCCATGTAATTATTACAGAAAACTTGTTCAACTTGTGAGACAACAATCATCTTGTATTTAGAACAATAAGCATGAGCGGAATTGGGATGGCACTTGTAAGTTACGTGGGAACAAAGTTCTGTGGCTCTTCCTAACGAATGCAATTAGGAGACGTCCGTACAATTCACTAGTCAGCACTTCTGTTTACTTACTTACACACGTGGAAGCACACAGCAGCTGTAATTACATGAATTTATCGTTTGACAGTGTGATTGAGCATTGTCATTAATCTGTCTGAGCATACACTGCGTAACCAATCGCTTTCCGAAACATGTCTTTTTCAGACACGTGTAATAATGAAACGCAAATTATTCTAGGAGCGAAGTTGAATTGCGGATTGACAAATGCATGAACATTACACATATGAATCTACTCCCGAAGACTCCAGTCTTCTGGAATGTCCATCTATTTCGACGTAGTTGCCTGCGTTTCGAAGAGTATGATGGTGTGTTCATCATAAGGCTCAAGCAGTCGACACGGCTTGATGTCCCAGAAGGCAAATTGTCACCAGCACCTCTGTGAAAACATCAAATCTCGCAAATATCTTGTTCGTGTCATTACTTTATTTTCATTGACTTGGATACGAGATGAACCACCAGAGAATCGGGGTTCCATTCCCGTTGAGGGCAAACATTCTCCTATTCTTTGCCACGTCCAGGCTCGGGGGGTCACTAAACTGCTACCCAATGTGTGTTCTGGGTTTTCTGTCCGGGGTAAAACTCGGGGGCGTGAAGTTGACCGCTTCCATTCAGTGCTGAGATTATAAAATGCTTGGGGCTGTTCTTTGATATCCCGTTAGGATTTCGTGGCGCGATGCTGAATTAGTGAAGCACAGTGATACGTGTTTTGCCGTCTTGTGGGTCTGCTCTTGTTTGCAGAAGTAACAACGAATTGAGTTGTTGAGGTAGAGCTGGTTTACGTGTCAACGAAGCCCAAATTTACAAATTTTCCGTAAAATGTTTTACTTAATCTGATAAATATCATTTCGTTTCTCTTATATAATAACGGTATTGTGTCATTGCAGTACAGCCTGAATTTAAATATTAAAGGTACTGCCTGAAAATGTCTTCGTCGTTCTTTCTTGTTCAAAAGAAGGTCAAATTTAGTTGAACTTCTTATTTATTCTTTTTTTTTCTTATTTATTATTATTGTTTATTTGTTTGTTGTTATTTATTGTATTGTTTAACGTTTCTCGGGATGCGTTTTGTTGCGATGGTGGTGTCAGGTAATTGTGACGAAACATGCACAATTAAGTAAATTATTTCGTGGAAACTTCTACATTTTTTGACTGTTTCCCTTACATATTAAACTACTACGTGCAGTTACAAACATTTTTTGTTAATTCAAACCGTAAATGAGAATGATGCAACCCGGTGGGCACACATCCCACAGCTGGTTTGTTAATGCAGGTAATGGGGTTTGCAGTTACGCAGTTGGCACGGCGTAACGGACTGTAAAAGACCTACTCGCATGTACACTTAGTCTTGTTTATTGTTACAGTTGATTCTGCCTCAGACGACGCTCCTTTAGCTGGCTCTCCGGCTTAACCGCCTCGATTCTAAATAAGGAAGAGCCTAAAATAATGAGTTTCGTAATTATTTTAATATCGTGAATTCCAGATTATATTGTGTGGTGTATCTGTAATTAATGAATCACTGTTGTACTTCATAAACATCAGAGATGATTTTTTACTCTGTACTGTATTCTATTGTTTCTTATTTGTATATTGTTTGTTCGGATTAACCAACATTTTTATTAAAACTTGACAGCTTGATGGTTACTCTATGTATCACCAGGTTTAATTAACTATTTTGTATTCTGCCTATATATTTCACACACACACACACACACACACACACACACACACACACACATGTATATTGTATGGATTTCAGAAGGAAATGCTACTTTTGGCTTGTACAACATTAACTGATTACTTCGTTTCTGTTTATCAATTTGTTGTCGATTACGTAAGCCTGTATAGTAGTGATAAATGTTCAAAACTTCGTTATTCTACACAGTTTGGTTCAGATCGTCTCAAGACCTTAGTGGTTATACCCTTAAACGAGAGACTGCTTGTATGTCTTCAAAGAGGAATGGTGAGGTAGAGATACTTCTAATATGTAAATGATATGCAGCGGTGTCTTTTACTTGTAAGCCAGCACCTTGGCGCAGTATATGGTCGTCCGTTTGGTGTAATATAAGTAGCCCTAACGATTGTGGACTCCGCGTCTGAAGACATTTTCTGCCTGCTGAGTCTCGAATGGGAGTTATTTTTTAAAATAAGTCATGATTGTATCCTTTCTTGATAAGAAAAACGTTAAAGGACAATTTAGTACTCTTCATAATGTATCCATACAACAGTGATCTGAAGAGAAGATATAAACACTAAAAGAATGACGCAGCTGTTTCATAAAACGCACCGTGATGTTAACGGGATTCCTATAGCTTCGAACTCAAACAAAAACTGGTAAGCACTTCACGCCAACTGTCCTTCCGATCCTTCATTTTGCAGTTTAATAACCATGCAGTTAGTGATGCATGAATGCGAAGTTTTCTGTATGCTGAAATAAGCACCACAATATGACGCCGTGTGGGGGGAACTGAAGAATAGCTCCAGTCTTTCTCGGTCCTCGGCACTGTGTGGAAGTGAATAGTCAGCTTCACTCCTCGGCCGCTTGACCCCTGTACGTGTTTGGATAGAAGATTGGGTGGGTCTAGTTGCACTGACCAAAGTCTTGGCACTTGTCGGAAATCGAAACCGATTTCGTTGTCTTCCACCGCTAAGTCTGGTCATTGTATTGACTGTAGTACTCCCGCTTCTTTGGTAGGACTGCAGACTCTCACTGCGTTATGTTGCTCTGATACAATCTCAGAATATTTTATCTTCGCCATATTTGTCATTATTAAGAACTATTTTGTGTGTGTGTGCGCGGAACCTATATCTGTGTTTATGACCTCTGTCCGTACAAAGTTCATGTGCCTAGTTCTGTCGCTGTCATATTGGGCCATAAATATAACTTCGTGTGTTCCATAATTTTGGACGACCTGTTACCTCGCAGATATTCCTGGCGCTATACAAAATAACACTGCTGTCGCCCCCACCTCAGACGTTCTCTTGCATGGGATGTTAGTGTTACTCGTGGCAGTAAATTAAAAATTAAAATTGGTTTCGTCCTGTATGGAATAATTTGTATGTGAACTTTTTTTTGTACAATGCTTGAGCAGGTTCTAAAATTATTAAGTGTGGACAGACACATACTGGAAGGATGATTACAGTACCTGCCAAACCCACCACCGGACGCTCATCAAAGCCAGCGAATAACCCTTCGTCACATTTTATTTTTCTAAGGTCAATTCCAATATTGACCTTCCATCTAAAATAAGGTCTGTCGCTTGTGTTTTCTTACTTTATACTGATGCTTCATTTCGCGTAGATGCTGCACATTCTCCCATTGCGTCACCTTTAAGCCTGTTTATTCATCAAATTATAATACATAAGGAATATAAGTTGTGAGGCTTTGCATTGTTGCATTTTCTGCATCCTGAAGTTGGCTGTTGTGATATTGCGGACATGCTTCTCAGACTTGAAATAATCCTATTTCACTTTGACCGAGGGGTTGAATTTAACATCCATATAAACGAATGGTATAACTGGACCCTTAATATTGTATGTTTTAATGGTTAGGTAGACGGGTGGTGTGAAGATGCGAGATTCTCATACATTTGAATCTGAGAGGAATGTGTGTGTTGCTGTAGCCATACAAGATTTTTCAAAATCTGTCGTCTGGTGCTGGACATTACAGACCACTCTGTGGGTCAGCTCCGGTACCAGCCATCTAATTTTAATGAAAGCTGTATATTTCGAGTAGCAGTTCATTCTGTTAGGCCTTAAGTTTGAAGTTTTGTGCGCAATTTCTGGGTTGTTTGATTATTTATTGGCCTTTTATGGAACTCAGTCATTTACACAGCTTTGAGTTGGAGCGTAATTTGTGAATAATTTAGAAAGGCTGTCGGAGGAAGCGGTTGTTGCCTGTTTCTAATTGAGGGGCACCTTATCAAATTTCTGGATGGGGTGCAAAAATTCGCGAAAAATCTCTTTTGGAATAGCTAGACAGAGTTTCTAATCTGTGACATCTCAGACACGAAGAAGAAAAACTAACCAACCATGACACGTTGTGGTTTTTCTGGGTTCCTTTAGAGAAGTCCGCTATAATATTGCAAAATAACCAGGAATAATCTCTTACCGATTCAATTGATCCGCCATGCGTTGCAATCTTGGCATGCTTCATTTGACAACATAAAACATAGCATTATTAACACAGAGATCTGGATCTGAATGTTCCATTCTTTAGCCTTTATTTCTTCCATAAGAATCTACCGTGAACTGAATAAATTATATATTTTATTTTTCTAATATTATCTTCGTAGTCGAGGTGAGAGTCGACAAGTTTGTGACAAGGGTTCGTCATTAAACTGACACATATTTTGGACAGTTTCTGTAATGTCGTATTGGTTGAAAGAAACAACTTTTGAGAACCTGGTCCTGCTTCCTTCAACAGATTACATGGAACTTACTTTGTTACGCCCAACGGGTGGAGTTAATTGTGTCCGAGAAGATTTCTCCAGCCTGTGTTTATTGTCCAGGAACCGTCACTTCCCGAAATTATGCTTATTGTTGATTACGTGGGCCTAAAACATAGTCATTAATTAGCGTCAGCAGCCTTGCATTAAGCCGTTTCCAACCGTTATTCGGGCTGGCGACCTTTCTAAGATTCATCCTTATATTATCTTCGTGTATTCTGGGTCTTTCAAAATTACGTCTTTTGAGGGGGTTTTCCACCGATATTCAGTGTAAGTTTTCTTGCGAACCTCATCCTAACCGCATGTTCGGCTGTTATACAGTTAATGGCAATGAAGCGCCGCTCTTAAACTTCGCAAATAATTAAAACAGATAAATGGTTGCTTTAAGAATTTTTGTACAGGCGTACGTCTCGAAACAAGTGAAAGTAGTATAAGAAATTGGTAGTTTTTAAACTGTAGTTCGAATTTGAAGTATTCGATATCGTGGTTTTTATTTGTACTGTGACGTATGCTTCGACTTAACCCCTTACAGGGCGGTGGTTGCTAAGCTTTATGTACTTTCTTCTTTAACCTCCAGGCACTCTACAGTTCATTCACGATATGTGCATGTGCGTTTTGTACAAATTGTGTACAAAGAATAAAGTATTTCCCTCAACAACATTAACCGATTCGCCGTAGGAATGGAGACGCAGTTTGTTTTCTGTAGGGTTGGAACTGCAGTTATTGGTACTGTTTAGATTAACTTCAGTTTTCAGGCACTAATTTCTGAATTTTGCGAACATTAATTTTCTTTTAGGGAGATTGGAGGTTCCGAAGGTGGTGGCTACGATATGACGCCGTGTTGTCTGGTAAAAGTTTACAGGCCTTTTACGGGAACCTGTGATCTCTGTCATCAGGAGTAACTCATATTCCGGGTCGATGGCGGCAGCAGGTCCCTCTGAAACGTCTGTCGTACCAGACTACAAATTGTCGTGTCCAAGAAAGAGGTTATACCCTTTGAATCCTTTTCTTATTTCTTTCTTGTTCACTGTCCATTGTTTCATATCTCTTAGAGCCGTTGTGTCTTTCCTTGCAGTAATTTAAAGGTGGTCAAAAGTTTCCATCATACGTTAACCGATTGTCAGCTGTACGTTGCTGTACACAGCAATATCTGAATATGGTTACGATAGCTTTGCTTATTGCAGTATGTCACACAGTTCACATGGCGTTGTTCGTGGACTTCTTGTTTATTGAAGGCGGTAACAGAGACAGCGCGTTACTGGAAGAAACTCTGCCATAACTCTGTTCCGGCAGGGGTGTGAAGTACGTTTTCTATCCTACTTCGTATTGCCGAGAGGTCTTGGCGATACCCAGAGCAGGCTCGAGAACTAATCTCTGGACCTTGTCTGAGTGTCAAAGCTAGGTTTTTGTCCTTTAATAGGACTCAGTCCAGGACTGTTACTGGCCTTCTTACTGGACATAACACCCTGAGGAGACATCTTTACCTACTAGGGCTGCTGGACAGTCCAATGTGTAGGAGGTGTGGAGTACAGGAAAAATCTCGGCCTCACATTCTTTGTGAATGTGAGTCTCTGGCCTCACTCAGACAAGCACATCTGGGCTCCTTTTTCTTGGAGCCAGAGGATGTTAAGAGTATAGCTTGGGGGCCATCTGGAACTTTAGCAAAGTAACAGGGCCCTCATAAATGGATATGGGGCACAAAGGGCCCGTTAATTAAGGCCTAGGTGCATCGGGACCGCAAGGACTCGAACCCAAATACTAATCAGTCAATCGTATTGCCGACTCTTGGAATATTTGTAGTTCCGTCATGAAACAAATATGCCTGCCGTATGCAGACAGCTGCATGTTTGTGTAGGTTTCCAATTTTTCACTGCGAGGATTGTTCATATAGGAATGTTTTGGGAGAATGTGCTGCTGCAGTTCAGGGACGATTGTGAAGATGGAGGTACCGTGTTTTTATGAAACGGTGGATATCCACCCACACACGAGTTAAGTCTTTATGTCTTAAAGATTTTTACCTGTAAGTTGGCATTCTTAGCTCCTTAGATCATGAGCTCATGGACTGCACAGAATAGAAGAATTTTGAAAATGCACCATGCATTTTATTGGGCGCCCAAACTATCTTGCTGCTTGAATTTTGACCTTTCCTCCCTACAGCCTCCACTGTCAATCGTGTACTGAGCGGCTTGTCTTGAAGAGGTTTTCCTTCCTTCGTTCATGCCAAGTAATGCTGGTATTTTTGTGTTACTTTGAGGAAATAAGTCAGGAAGTTATGTACGTATTTTGACATGATACATATGCTATAAGAAAGCAATTGTGGAAACTATGCTATATAGTTAGAAACGTTCTCTGTCTGAAATTAGAGGTTAGGACTATTTAAGAAAATTACTTCTGGGATGTGACGTCATACAATCTGGTAAACATATTTCGACGATGCGGGGGTCCGTACTGCCTATATCACTTACCCCTAAGCCCAAGACAGTAGATGCAACCGAAACGCTAAATTTCTACCACACTGCACTGTGTCACACCTCAGAACAAATTGTTCTCAATGGGGCAGATTGTAATTCTAGGATAGCAACTGTTTGTTGGGCTGCAAAGGCCTGTGCGTAGGCTATGTGTAGGATAGGGAGAGGAATGCTTTGGTAAATTACAAATTCAAGGCAATTTTAAGGCAAGTTCGGAAGAAATAATCGTTCTGTTCGTGCGCACTTTTGCTTAGTCCTAATCTCCTGCCTCTATTTGCATTTGGTCAAACGACCCACAAATTTGACGACTCCGCCAGAATAGAATGTTTCTGAGTGGGCCGTAGCCATTTTTGCGCCGCTTCGTTGAATGGCTGATGACCATTTCAGAAGCAGTTTTGTGAGCTGCTGTTGTTCCGTTGTCCCGAATACGGTGATGGGCCTGCTTCTTACCCTCAGCGCGTGTGACAGTCAGTGGCCATCGGCAGTTTCCTCGTCCTTAGAATTTGGCTGCACCCATGCGTGAACTCTCTTCTGGATCATTCGGATATCGCCCTACTGAACCGACAGTACTTTACGTAAGTTTCATTAGTTCTCTATCTTGCGAGATTTCAGGCTTTCCCCTCGGTCTAGTAACATACCAACATACGCTGCGTATCATCCCACAAGAGCGAAGGTCTTCTGGGATGATACGCAGGGTATGTTGATATGTATCTTCTGACCACAAATATTGGATTTGGTTTTTATTGTTTGCAGCTTTGTGTTAAAGAGCAGTCAGGTTTAGCATGTCATAATATTGCCGGCTCTGTGAAGACCATCACAGTTAACTGGGTGCAAGTAAAGGTCTGCCCATGTTTTGGGTCTGCATTCACCCTTCTTTTTTGGCGCTGCTATTTTCACTTTTGAGTTGACAAAAATTGCCTGTTGTATAACGTTTTACGTTCATAAAGAAGTGTTTACACTACAATCTCTGTGAAAGCCATCACTTTTAGGGAACAGAACGAGAAGAGTGGGCGATGTTCAGACGGGCCGTAGGAAGATAGCTAATGGGGATGTGATATAATTGTAACAGTAATATTCGTAGTGTCTCAAAATATGTGAACGGTAATTAAGGGAACCAAAGACTGAGTACTTTGCATGATATGCTTGATTCATCTGTGTGCGTTGAGGAGCATGGGAAGGGATTACAAAAAACAAGTCATTTTATTGTGCGTTTATAAATTGTGTTTTTAAATGGAAAATTCCTAATGACCTTTGTGATTGATAGGCCACTGAAGATGGCAGAAATATGCCGAAACATATATTGTTATGTGCGTTTTTAATTAATAATTTGGAAATATTTTGGTGCGTAATACGGTCGTTACATTGGGTGTGACTTGTGAACGAAAGGCATGACGGTAAGAGTGACGTCATGGAAGTTATGTATACCCCTGTTTGTGTTTCGTGTCTTAAGATATCCTTTATTTGTTGCATGCAGTAAGGTGTTACATACAGGACTGTGAGTGTCAGTATGTTCCCAGTGTGGTAGTCTTTGAATGTTGAATGTTCAACAAACAGTTCAAGTCGTGGCAGCACAGGCAGCATGACTGAATGCGCACTTTGCTGCTGCGACTGGGTATCGTGTTATTTTGCATCGCCTCCGCTTTTCGCTCGGATGCCTATTTGAGGAATTGCCTGCTCGGTAGATTTCTTGGCAATAAATGTAGTGATGAGCATATTTGTTTTGTTATGTATTTTATGATTGAAGTGATGGATGTGTGGTGAACAAAGCAGTTGGATGTCTGGCCGCTGAATGAAAACAGGGTATGGTGTATGGGAACAAAAACACAAAAGGTAGTTTTATTGTGCATTCTATTTGACAAGCGACAGAGCTCAGTAAATCAGCGGAATTCTCAACCGTATACGGCATGATTCCTTGCGGTTTCTTGCTTTTGCATTCAGTTCAGTCTTTGCTGTTATGCCCTTGGGCCCAAGTGATCCACTGCGTTCATATAGAACCTAGAATCGAACACGTAGGTAGTTAAAGTGTTTGTTATGAGGCAGTGGAGAATCCTGATCCGGAGGTCAGGTGTAGCGGATTGGTACTGAATGCTTTATTTTATCCCTCCCTATCCAAGAAATTAAGATATAATCATCCAGCATTGTCCAAGATACCGGTAATAATAATAATAATAATAATAATAATAATAACAATAAAATCTAAATATGATCATACACGACCATTATATGCAAAAGAGACAAAGCAAATCTAAAATCCTTACCTGATATGTTTAGGTCATTTGATACGAAATTCCGATGTAAATTTTTCAATAACGACGTTGTAGAAGGTGGGGGGGGGGGGATTTCTTGAGCTCTGCAAGTAAGTCCTTCTTTGTTGACATGAGTGAGAGTTGACTGACTGTGTCTTGGCTTAGGCTGTTTTAGGCGGGATGATGGTAAATAGATTTGCTAATTTGAACGTTTGTTCAAATGTCTTGGCCATATTGCTGCCATGTAACTGTCGCAGGACTTCGTAAGAGGATTTCCCTCTTAAATATTCTGAACCGTGAAGCACCATTAATTCATTCTTCAGCAAAGCACTGTCGAACTCCGCCTCTGATACTTTAATCAGTTTGCGTAGAAGGTGATCAGCAAAGTTACACAAGTTTGTATGCATCGGATTTCTTGGAATTCAGTAGGCCGGAAAATATCATTTCCCATTATTTGAGAATGAGAGGCGCGCTGTTAAATGATTTCGTAAAAGGGTATTCTCTACTCTCTCTCCGCTTAATCTACTGAGTCTAGATATAGTCATTTTTCGCTTTTCGCGGATTCTTACTTCGTGGATTTACTAATTTGCATGGTATCCATACGAATAAAAATAATAAAATTCTCTTAACTTTTCAGAACATTCTGGAAGGTTCTAGCTCCCCATCGCATTGCTTCTACAAAGAGAAGACACTGCGACCGACAACAGTGAATCAGTCGCAAAGTGAAACTACGAGTGCGTGAAAAGTAATTTAAAACTTTTTAACTAGCAAATGCATTCGACACAAACACAACACATAATAATGTAAACAACAAGCTAGGTGCAAAAATAACAGTTTATTAATAATTTCAATCAGCTCAACATGTTTCGGGCGATAATTTCGCCCATCCTCCGGAGCACTAGACTGTATTTACAGCTTGTGGTATAATGCACCGACGATGCTGCTGGCAGCATCGTCGGTGCATTATACAACAAGCTGTAAATACAGTGTAGTGCTCCTGAGGATGAGTGAAATTATCGCCCGAAACATGTTGAGCTGATTGAAATTATTAATAAATTGTTATTATTGCATCTAGTTGGTTGTTTACATTATTGTATCAATGATGCACGGTCACACAAATATCAAACAACACATAATGCTAGTTATTGGCTAGCACAATGGGATGATGTTGCCTAAATTAAAATTAAAGTGCATTTCATTTTTTACTTTCATTATTTTGAGGTTTAAAAAGACTAAAATGGGTTTTATGCATAAAAAGGAACATTAAAATGCGCTATTATGAAATAAAACCCAGAGGAGCACTAAAACTTTTTTTTTTGGGGGGGGGGGGTCAGTTTTTCGCAGATTTTCGCTTATCTAGGAGAGAAGGAGGGGGGGGGGAGTTGGAAACTAACCCCTGCGAAAAGCGAGGAATGGCCGTATTATGAACTTCTGTCGTTATATTCTTTCGTAGGAAGTCAGTCGCACATCAACAAAACACAATGAATGAGGACGATAAAATAATCGGAAGAAATATATTCTTAACATAAAGAAAACAGTTATTTGAGGTTTGAACCGCGTGATTTTTGAGGAAGCAAGTGTTGTGGGTTGTTGCGCCGTGTGGTTGGGCAATCTGTTCTCAAAGTTTGGTTATGAGTCAATTCGCGGACTCATAACTCTGCAGATGAAATATTAAAAAGTTGAGAGTGAAAATTATTGAATCGTATCACTGATGTTTGTGTAAGATTGAACTTTAAACAGTGACGTGTTCAGAATAGTTTTTATGACGGCACAGTTTTCTTGCTGTCTCTTGTCACTGCCTATTGACAGGATATTTGCGTGTTCCATAAACATTTTGGTACTTTGGTCACATCAGTTAATGTTCACCGTTAAAAGAACGCTCAGCAATGCGGACGATGTAATTTAGTATGTTGGTTAGTCAGTCATTAGGTTAAACACGTGAAACTGTGAAGTCGTTTCATGCTTGCTACCTAGTACGTCTCTGGATACAGCTTTCGATTAGGCCCTTGTCGATTCTTATTTATATCTGCTGGTGTGTTGCGACTTCATTGTGCGACGTTTCGGCCATTCCAGCAGTTGGTCGCTGTGGCAGTTACGTTTTATTTTTATGGCACAATAATATTATCGACCTAATAATATATGCCGGGTATGAGCAGGCACATCTCTAGAAATGCCATGTACTGGAGACACCAGTAATAGTAATAATAATAATAATAACCGACAAAAAAAACAAGTACCAAGAACTGGCGAATGAAATATGTGCTATGTAGAAGCAACAGGCAGCACAATGATCCCAACAGTAATATCATCTACGGGAGTAATTCCAAAGTCATTGTTACAGAGTCTAATAAGACTTTAGTTGCATCCGAATACATATATACAGTTGCAAAAATCTGTAATTCTTGGCACATGTTCAATTGTAAGAAACTTTTTAAACTACAAATAAGACCATTGAGCTTAATCCTGTTGATTACTACATCCCAGGATATGTGAATATTTCCCAGCCACAGCTGAGAAGTGAGATATTCGATTATTATTATTATTATTATTAGTAGTAGTAGTAGTAGTAGTAATAGTAGTATTTTTATTATTGTATTCTTATCCACTTTCCTTACTTCGTAGCAGTTTAGCTGGTTCTGAAAGGAGTAGAGTATGGGGTCTCACTGACTCAGCACTTCTTTTTCACTGCTGTGCCAAAAACTTTCTAACTATACGTCATGTGTTAAGTATTACTGATTACTGCATCACAATATATAGAACAGGACAGAAATAAGCAGTTTTAATCTTTTGTGTAATTTGTTTGGAATAATACCTGTTGTGGATAGTACTAATGGTATTTTATAGACCGCTTTATTATTCTTGCAAGCTCCACTTTCAAGTTTTTATGCTTCTGGAGCTTCTGAGTGATGGTGCTGTGAAGGCTGTGACTTGGTAGTTGCTGCAGTATGCTGCAGTTGCTGCAGTATGCTTCTTTGATAGTTTTGTCAAGCGTCACTGTGTTGGGTCTATTGTTGTAGGTCGTTTGATCCGTTATTACGGACCTGTTACTGTACAGCGCAGCATTGTAATAATAATAATAATAATAATTATTATTATTATGTTGTTGTTGTCTCTTGTCACAGAACCTTTCTCCCCGGTACTTCTCATCTTGAACCAACGGTGTTCCCCACCGCTCAGGCTTCAAGTTTCAGACTACAGTGTTTTCCGTATTATGTGTGATGTTCCTAGTATAGCTGTTTTTATAGTGAACCTGTTGAATGCTTTCCTGGTGTGGCGTCCAGATTTTTTCCCTAAACCTTCTGTTACTATTCTGGTGGCTCCAATTTTTACTGGTTATTATTATTATTATTATTATTATTATCATCATCATCATCATCATCATTATCTCCTTTATGCAGGGTATTTATACTTATATTCCTGAGACAAACCATGTCCCTAGGGAATACAATGTTGCAGCTATTCTGTTGTTACTATTCATGGTGCTTATATCATTAGTTTCAGTGTTAAATCTAGTGTACTTTTACATTAGTACTTTCCGAAGTATGTGTGCAGTGCCCATTATGGCTGTTTTCTTTAGTTCCTTGACTTCATGCTTTCCTGCTATGTTTATTACTATTATTATTCAACACGGCGTATTACATAGGTTGGGAATTTGTTGGATCCTCAGCGTGTTTTGACGCTGGTCGGCCATCTTCACTACAAGGGTACGGAGGTTACCGAAAAAGTTTTGTTGGCCCTTTGTCTGAAGCATCGCTTCGTGGAGTGTTACAGGTTGAACCTATGTAAAGCTCTGCACGTTTTAAGCTTGACGCTGCAGGGAGGTGACGGGGCAACTGGCCTTTTTATTTTTATCCCTGGGGAGCATTCCCTTGATACCCGCTGGATAATATGAATCAGTCTCGAGTAACCATCGCTTTCCAGGAATCGAGTTCCTGTTTTCCAGCCCATAGGCACAAACGTTAGTCTCAGTATGCCAGGTTACCGCATCCAGTGGCCTTGAAGTAAGGAGAAAACAAAAGAACAAGAATGTAGTAGAATGGTGCAAGGAACTTGGCAAGAAATGTAACAGTGGGTTACGTCACAGAGGTAAATATACACTGTATCATGGGCCAAGTAATTATCTTTTAGATTGTCACATTTTTTCTTCAAGCAAATTGGAACTGAATGGTTTCTAGTACATTCCAATCGCATGGAATGCATGAGAACGGTTTTAGGTGCGCACAGGTTTTTCTAGAACCCCAGCATTTTGCTGCTGTTGTCTTTTCAACTGCAGTTTATTATTTACAAACCTGTCCTTTTTCTACTAATCGGAGTCGTGAATAATTCTTGTTCATTATAATTATGCTCTGTTTACTTGAAACTACAGGTTTGTGATGCCTGAAGGTATACAAAACAGGGGTGTACGAAGTCGCAAAGGTACGCAAGAAACACATATTGATAGTAATGTTGTAGTAACATACTGAAAGCAGCGTCTGGAGAGGGGAGTAACAGGCTGGAGGAAGCGTTGTTATAGTTCTTGTCTTTGCGTTTTTGCGACCTTCGTCTAGTGTGTAACTTCGACTGCGTCGCATGCTGAAGCTCTGCCAACGTTAAGATATACCATCTGTAGGGTGCGGGGGGAAGGGGGGGGGGGGGGACGGGGGAGGGGACCTTTTTTATGCTTCGCTTGTTTGAAAAACCATGGTTCTCCCGGGTTTTTTTAACACCG
>Ga0123357_10003614_pt1 | contig 17821 bp, 8 predicted proteins | sample TergutEmb28metaG_FD_89873 | JGI IMG/M metagenome (GOLD analysis project Ga0123357, IMG submission 89873) | Embiratermes neotenicus P4 segment gut microbial communities from Petit-Saut dam, French Guiana - Emb289 P4 | ecosystem: Host-associated > Arthropoda: Insects > Digestive system > Gut ... | reverse complement strand
CTGGCCATTATCTCCGTAACCGTTCAACTTTGGATATAGGTGTTTTGGGTTATATCAGTATAGTTTAACATAAGGAACACTCTCCCGAAGTCTCGCACATTCCTCCTGGGACACCCTGTATTTCTTTTCTTGATTTATAAACTTATTTTAATCCATGAAGATTCACAGTTATCTCCACAGATGGTGTTAGTGGTGTTAAGAATTTTAAATATTTGTGGTTTGGATTGATGCGTTGTGTCTGGTTTGATCAGTCTAAGTTAATGGCTGTTTTTATGGTTTGTAATGTATGGATTGGCCCAGGTTTTATTTTTGACTCTTGTAGTTAATTTCTGGTTTTTTAATAGCCATTTTTCTGTTCCTACCCTTGGACTAGATTTGTTCTCATGTGCATATATCTTTTTGCTTTCACTGCGATGCCCAGTGAATGAGAATAGCTTGATGTAAGGGGTCCACCAGATGTGGTGCTTCTTTGCCTGAAGATGTAAACAGAGCTGGCTACCAAAATGTTATGCTTCTTTAAAAACATAGATGATGGACAAAGTCCAAAAAAAGAAGACTGTCAATGAATTTCAGTCATGCTGTGTTCTCTCTGTTGTCTATACACGATGATTTAGTGATCCAGGCCTTGGTTTGGCTCTACATGATCCGGTTCAGTACTTCATTCACATATTAAGATTACCTAACACATTTAAGCACCAAGTTTAAGAGAAAACTCTTGTTTTGCATTGAGTAAATACGGTAATTTATTTAAAATTTGGTAATGCTGCCGCAGTCACTGTGTGAATTGTGGATGAAGTATGAAGTTTTGGACTGCAGTGTCTGTGGTGAACTGACTACCAAGGACAACTGTATTCTTTCCAACGGTAAATCAGCTATCAGTCCGTGGTGAAACTGCTGGACATAACATGATTCAACTGGTACGGGTGCCTGGACACATGGGAATTGACTGAATTAAATGGCTGGTCAATTAACCAGCAGGGTTTCTCACATCTGCTTGTAGGACTTGAGGCTTTCCTAGGCATAACTGCAACATTTGCCAGGAGAGTGATCGGGGAGTCGACAAGCAGGAAACATGAGGAGTACTGGCAGTCGCTTCATGGACAAGGCAGGCTAAGGGCTTAAAGACCCTCTGCTAACAAAAGCTGGAGAATTACTCAACTTGAGCAGAAACCAGCTACACATAATGACAGGGTTGTTAACAGGACCCTGTCATTCAAAAGGACATCTATTTAAACTGGGGGTGGTAAACAGTCCCTGAGTGTCATAGATGCAAACAGGCATCTGAAACAGCCTCATATGTTCTTTGTGCCTATGAGGCTTTGGCCACATTAAGTTCCAGGCACCCAGATTAACTTTTTATGAAACCGGGTGACCTGAGGACATTCAAAGTGTGGTGCTGCTAAATGCATGAACGCAAGGCCTGCACAAAAGATAGCTATGGTTGCAGTGCACAAGTCCCTATAGTGCCCACCTTTCGTGTATTCTGTTCTGTTCTAAGTCTGTAAATCTTAAATCACTGTGACATCATTTAGTGTAATACTGGTATTGCGCATGAAACTACAGGAAGGACAAGAATATTAAAGCTTTGTTTAAAGGCGTACATGAGTTTAAGACAGGTTACCATGGGAATTGTATGCTGAGGAACATGCTAGCTAGCTGTTGGAACTCATGGCAGTTGGGAGAAAACTGTGTAATATGGACTCACCCAATATTATTTGGGCGATTAAATCAAGGAGGGTGAAATGAGCAGGGCATGTGGTATGCATGGAGAATTGTGCATACATGGGTTTGGTGGGGAGACCGAAGAAAATAAACCTTCTGGAAGACCTAGACATAGGGTGGAGGATGATGATGTACTGGGTCTTCAAGAAAGACAGTGGGGGAGAGAGGACTGGATTTATGTGGCTATGAGTAGGAGCAGTTGTGCTAATGAAAGTTCTGGTTCCATAAAGACAGGCATTTCTTGACTAGCAGTTCAGCTATTAGCATCTCAGGGCTGGAATCTGTTGTGTAGTTAGTTAATATTAGTTTATTTGAAGATGTGTAGTATGTGTGTTCTGTTGCATGTTTATATTTTGTTGCAGGGGGAACCCTTCTCCAAAGTAAAAGACAGACTACTGAAGAAATTAGGCATACAAGAAAAAGAGTTTGAAAAGGTTTGTATATGAAATTGTAAGTTAAAATGTGTGTTATATTGACAGTAATTAAAGTACGTCATGTACACTTATAGGGAGCTGTTACTCGGTTTGTTGAAACCCACATGCTTGTTGGTGTGACACGTATCCTTATTGCTGTGTGCTGCACACTGTACGTACTGTGCTGTTTATACCATTTGGTTCATCAGTTAAATTACTTTTTTGTGATGCAAGCAGACCAGTTTACTTACATGTCCTTAAGTTTTGAAGTATTGAGATCAAGAAATTGCACCACTTTAAAAGTAGTGCAGTGTTTTGGTTTGAGCGAGTTTGCCTGAATATTGTGGATAGTTATTTGTAGATGTGTTTTCTTGTATGTTGTAGCCAAATATTAATCTCTCTGTCAAAACCAGTGTGGACTGGGTTAGTGTATTTGACGTTCAGAGGACCGTGCCTTGCGATATATTCTTGTAATAACACCAACAAGATGCACTAATTTCTCAAATTTATTTTTGGAATAGAACTCTACATGTTTCAGACAGGTTTTCTGTCCATTGTCAGGAGTCTAGTACTGTATACACAGCAATAGGTAAATGTCATACAGGTTATGCTAACTGCTTGCTAGCAAGCAGTCAGCATAACCTTCTGATGGACAGAAAAACTTTCTGAAACATGTAGAGTTCTATTCCAAAAATAAGTTTGAGAAATTTGTGCATCTCGTTGGTTTTATTATAAGAAGAATGGCTTAGTGTAGTTGGTGTAGCGACTTACTATAGGCTTCACGGTCAGGGGATCAAATCACAATAGGGGTGAATTTTTTGCACCCATCCATAGTAGAACTATGCCTCGACTCACCCCACTTTGCCATCATGGCATGTTGTAGGGTAAACTTTACGTTTACATGTCATAAGTAATAAATGTAACATTGGAACATGTTAATTTTCTGTGCTTGGATGGTTGTTTTCAATTGTTTTTACATGTTAACACTATGGGATGAGTAATGTAGAGAAAATTTTTGTCTGTCTGTGGAATGTGCTTTGGTGTATGTTTTGGAAATGAAGTTCCACTTTTATGGCACTCTTCTGAAGGCTGATTGTATGCAGAAGAAACTCTGCTACTTGTGACAACAATCCTTTTGATGTCACTCTGCTAGAACACTGAAATTCAGTTCCCATTTTCAGTATTATTACTTTCCTGCAGCCTAAGTGTTTGATGTTCCACATGAATAGTATTCTCCCAGTCCTGAGAATTATTTGTACATTTTGTTCTCTAAATCTGGGTGTTTAATCCCATGGAAGCCTATTCATTTTGCTATTCCTCCTTCTTTGTCTGCTAAAGTTTATTCTCCTTGTTTTTAAACTTTCACCTTGTTCTAAATGTAATTTGTTCCTTTTTGGGTAATTCCCCGGCGTCTGAGTTCTAATTGCCGACGTTTCGGAACTCACTATCGGTTCCATCTTTATAGGCAGGTGAATGAAGTATGTCAGTGGAAGGATTGTGTGGGGTATTTATACCTGGTTGGGTTGTAGCGGGGAAGTGGCAGAGCCAAGCTGACAAATCGGCAGTAGCTGAACACAGCTTCAATCAAAATCACACCATCAGATTACAATAAACCAAACTCCTCTCCACAAAAACCGGCTACATGGATTGTCTCATCAGAGAAGCCATCGAAATAGAGATGCATCCAAATAACATTAACAGAGATGGGGGCTTCAGTCTCAGGAAATCTTGGAAGCCACTGCTTCATCAACTCAAAGACAGGAGACAGCCATCCAACACACAACAGTAATCCCATCCGCACACGCACTTATATACACCCTCCCTCCTCCACTACCTGCTGCACTTCTACCCACCCGGTATGGGCACACTACTTCCTATTGGCTCTGCCACTTCCCCGCTCCAACCCAACCAGGTATAAATACCCCACACAATCCTTCCACCAACATACTTAATTCACCTGCCTATGAAGATGGAACCGACAGTGAGTTTCGAAACGTCGGCAGTTAGAACTCATACGCCGGGGAATTACCCAAAAAGGAACAAATTACAAAGTTTATTCTGTTTGAATTCCAATTATTTAGGTATGTAGACGGTATTGAATGTGGAATTATGCAAGTTTTTACACTTTCATTTGGTATTCTTGACTACTTCATTGAAACTTCTGTACTGTTAGCTGTTGTCGTTCCATTATGTCGTCTGCTTCTACATATGTCTTAGACCTTGATGCACAACACAGCATATGATAATGAATAATGCAGTGAAAGGGCTTGTGCACAGAAAAGAAACACTACCATCCATTTTTTTTTATTATATACCAACATATACACAAACAAGTAGTGTAAATTTGTATTAAATTAAATTACTCCGACATGTTTCGGTGTTAATACACCATCTACGGGGAGTTTACAATTTGTGTTAGCTAAAGTTATGAATTATTAAAATGTTAAAATACAATATAGTAATGTGTTGTTGTTATAAAATCTTGGTAAATGTGGCCGCATATGTAATTCCTGCTTAGGTGTGTTTGTGTGTGTGTGTGTGTGTGTGTGTGTGTGTGTGTGTGTGGTGCAGAGTAAACAGGAACCAGAATAATTTAATTTAGTATAACTTTAGACTACTTATGTGTGCATATGGTGGTATATAATATAAATTTATTATTCGATATTCACAGTATGAACATAAAAGTAACTACCATGCATGTTTGCCTGTTGACTCATTGTCTGGGCCATCTTAGCAGATAGCAAGTTCTCTTTTGTCTCTTAAATGTAGTCTCAGTTACTTCTCACCACTGGTGAAATTTTATAATATATCTACAATTGTGTGTGCTATATTTGGCATCTGCCAAGAGCAGAGTTTTCAGTACAAAAGAGAAGTAAGTCCTGCCATTTTGTGGCCCTTTCTTATTACCAGAGCTTTAGCATCTTCTGTTCATGACTTCCATTAACTTATATGAAAATCAGTAGCACGTTAACTTTGTGTAGTCTACAGATATATCCAGTTTTCACCTGGCTTCATCAGCCTTCTGTACATCCAGTTTCTTCCGTTGGGGCCTGTAGGTTTGTTTGACAGGGTATGTTTTATGTTTAAACTACTCTCCCTCTGTCTGTTGCAGTTTAAGTTTGCTCTTGTGGTACTGGGAAGACCACAGTTCATCAATGAAGAATCTGAATTCTTCATGAATTTACAAGAATTCAGAAATCATCAAAATCAAGGTACAGGTGATAATAATTTTAGACCGTACTTCTGTAAAGGATAATTATGTCATGTTGCATTATACAGTTATGCCAAACTTTGTGAAGTTTTTACTTTGTACATGTCATTAAGATTAAAAATTCATCTGTTCTGTACTAATGCATATTGTTACACTTAAATATATTATTGTGAACATTGTACAAGTGTCATGCAATTCTTGCAGGAAATACAACACCAAGACCGTGGTTGGGCTTGGAGCACATCAACAAGGCTCCCAAGCGTTCACGTTTCAACTATTTGGAGAAGGCTATCAAGATTTACAACTGAGCCCAGGTTTGTGAAAGGTTGCACCTGGCATGGCACCTTGCAGCTTGTTGGTTTGCGTTTCTTGAACTGAAGACATCGTTATTTTAGGTCTGTGGTCAACTGTGCTCCTGTTACGTAAACTGAAACATTGCGCATCAGGAACCAAGGTGTATAACCTTGAAGTAAGAAAAATGTAGGTTTGAGAATTTTCTGGTGTGGTGAAATGTGTGTGCAGTGACAAGCCAAGCATTTGTTCAGTACTTTCTTTTGAAACAATATTTTCTGCCTCTTATCTGTCTGCTTCCCTTGAAGCTTGCTGGATCACTGAAAAAAGAGGAGTAGCAAGGAAGGGAAAGTGCATGTACTGGTTGATAAACAAAGGAAGCAAGTGTGTTTTATGTGTCAGCAACTGGCAGTAGCAGTGGCAGTGGCAGTGGCAGAGATGTTGGCAGCAGCAGCAGCAACAGTAGTAGTTGTTTACTGGAACTGAGTACCACTTGTTTGAGTGGTTGATATGGTGGTAGCTCCGCATGCTTTTGCTCTTAGTTGCTGTATTGATGTAGATCGGTAAACAGTTTCAAATTGTAACAAGGGAATGTGACCTTTACAAATGAGGGTTGATTGAAATACCCCTGGGAAAGAGAACTGTAGCGATAGGGGCATATTGTTTCATTCGGCCCATACTAAACATGTGTTTGTATGCATGCAACTTTATAGCGAGAGACAAGTGCATGTATGCATAAGAACAACTAAATACAAATAAAATGGAAGCAAACCTACCCGATAGGGAAAGAGGGTTACGTTTGCATCCTTTTTTAATTTGTATGGTTATGGAAAGTGAAAATCACATATTTAAATATAGTTCTCATGATCCTGTTTTTCCCCCATTTTAATTTGTCTGTTTTCTATTGTGTGTGTGAGAAACAAAATTTTTGCCTTTGGATTTAATGTAGAAATCTTACCCTATCCATCAGTATTACATGACAAAAAGGATTGGTTTACAAATAATTCAAATAATTTTGTACATAATTGGTATATATATATATATATATTTCTGATTTGTACATAACTTCAAGTATATGGTTGTTAACTTGAATAGTATAAGCAGCAGAACAGGCTTGCAAGTGGTGTGCCTCAGTTGTCTGCATAAGTACATGTTCTGAGCAGTCACAGTGGAAAGGATTGTAACTGCACTGAAGCATGTAAGGTGTCTATAACTTGACATAGTCTTTAGTGCCCTGACTTCACACATACTCTTGCTCAAAGCATATAAAAACATTTTCTTAATGCATTGCAGTATGTCTTTTGTGGAGAGGGTTGTCCAGGTGTGTGTATGAGTAATTGTCTGTTGACTCAACAGGAACCTCCTGTTTGCCTGTTGTGGATGCATACATTTTCAGATCACTTTTTATGAAACTTATTACTGTTAGCATTTTCCATTACAAGTGTGTTACCTGTGGTTGGTTGGTTTGACAAACCAGCCATGTAATATTTAACCCCATCTCTCTCTAATCCCACACTTCGCACTGTTTTGAAGGATAAATAATGTACGTGTGTGAGTTTTGATAACCTCTAATGTTGCAGTTATATTTCAGATATTTTTGAGGTTCATTCTTATATCGGACTTGGTTTAGAGATAACTTTGATAATAATGGAATATGCTTTCATTTTGAGTTGACAGCAGTTATATATTGTGAGTTAAAGTACAAGGCATCGAATCTGATTTTCCATGTAAACAGCTGATAATTTCTTACAGACTAATTTGTTGAAAATGGCCAAGGAACCTGGCAACCCTGTTTGGATGGAATGCAGAGTATGCTACACACATCACTACCCCCGATTCCCATATATCTGGAAAGTTTTGTGTCATGTATCCCAAATGAGGGAGTAACCAATCTCTTTTTTTTTTTTTTGGGCAGTTTCAGATAAGTTACTGAAATTGCTAGGTGATCTGTTGAATACATAGTAATAACCTTCTGGATTGTAACTGATTAATATTTGGAGCATAAGTATTTATAATTATTGAAGGATGTTAGTTGTTCAATTAGCATGTGTTGCTGCTGTGGAAAGAGGAACATATTTTATATGAAACTACATGCAGCGGCCAGTCGGTACCGTGGATGATAATTTTGCTTGCATATTTGTAAGAGTGTTTAAATTATCAATTTAAAAATTGTATGCCTGGAAGTATGAGCGCAGTGTAGTGTGGACAAGCTAATATAATCTGTGTGATAATTTAATCGTGAACTTCTGACCTTATATTTGTTGATTGCGTGACTAAATTTATGGCGATTTTAACTTGGGATTTGCCAGTGAATGAAGACCTGCTTTCCAAAGCAAAATAAGGACGCATTAATCACACAGTCTGTATATTTACATTTTCTTTTAAAAAATAATACAAGAATGTAGAAGTATTGTTTTAGAGGAGGGCATATGAGTGTAAGACATGCTGACTGGATAGGGTACAGAACACCAAAGCTGCATAGAGCCAGTGGTGAATAAAGGTGCAGTATGTAAAATCATGTGCTGTAAGAAATTTGGTTATTTTACTTTGTATGATGTAATGATGAATAAAACTGATTCTTGGCACGCAAATTTCAATATGAATTGATGCAACAACAGTCAAAATTGATACACTATCACTCATTATTACAGATTTGATAAGACTTATTTTTGGTAATGCATTGAGTATCTTTGTGTTCCTGACGGTAAGAAAGTAAGAGCTTGCTTTGCCAAGACAAAACTGCCAGGACTTCCCTTGCTGAAATGTGAGATGAGTGCTTGGTCGTGTTTGAGTCCTGCATGGCATGTGAACTGTGTGTACACCTGCACATATGTGTGAAAGGGAAAGACAGATGCCTTCTGTTGAACAAAGGTATTCATTTGAAGTACTTTTGCAAATTATGTGTTATCAAAAATGTCACTAAAGGGTTTTGAAAAAGCCCGGAGTCAACAGTGACTCGTGTAAGAACAGTAGACATTGTAGTGGGAAAAGAATCTGAGTTACAAGTTCATTTCCAAACAAAAAGGAAATAAATTTTGGCACTCAAATTCAGACATGTCCTGGAAAATGTGGATGTCCATTGGCTGTTGATGACGAGATGTAAAAATCAGCTCAGAAATTTTAAATTATCGTGATATAAAATCAGAGCCAAAAAGCAGTTGTGTGGTAAGCTAGAAGTTGGTAATTATAAGCAGTTTCAAGATTTAGTAGCCAGTAGTGTTCTTATCCAGAACGTTCCCCCCCTCCCACCTTTTTGGTGTGATGAGATGTGGTTTACAGTAAACAGAATGAGAGGTGCTGTATCAGGGGTTTGAAAGTTCATGAAGTTCCTTTGCATTACCTTGAAGTTGGTGTTTGGTGTGCATTAAGAGCATGAAAAATCAGGGGATTCTGTGTCTTTCTTTTCTTGTCTTGTCAGGGGAGCAAATTCCTACTGTTAGAGAAAGAAGGAGAACAAACATATGGTGACTTCATGCATGACAGTGCCATGGCTCACATAGTAAGGGCCTTGGTGACTGTCATGGATTGTGACTTCCCTAATCTCCTCATTTGAATTTTTACAATCATTACCTGTGGGGACACTAAAAGATAGAGTTGACGTGAGCTGTCCACATTTGTTGGAAGATTTGAAAGATATTTGAAGAGGAATTGTTGGTATTTAAACATGATCTTCATCGCATATCAGGAAATATTTTCTGAAGATATAATCCCAGTGTAAAAGATGTAGATCAGCACTGCTGTGAATTAGGCCAAGTTTAGCTACAGGGGGAAGTGGACACTGAATTCTTGGTTGGATGAGGCTTACTGTGTGGCAAGACTGTGATGGTAGCATTTGTGCTCTGGGACACAAGTATGCTTTATATCTGCCAAATCCTACCTTCTTGAAGCTTTCTACAGGGATTTTTATAATGTGATGCCACATAAGCCTGACATAAGTGCTGAACTTGTCTTCAGCCTGCTTGCTGTTACAAGCATGTTTGCAGTATCATAATTTGAAAAGTGTGTTTATTCCCATGACTCTTATGAAATGTTTTAAGTTTTCTTGAAGTCTGTTGAAAGTGAAGTAATTAACTGCTTTATTTTATATAATTTTGTTAGGTTCGTGTGGGTGGGTGTTTGTTTTTGCTGCCCAGATTAATTTTGTTTTAAATTCCCAGAGATCCAGTATGTGCTTTCTCTGGAAACGGTGCATAAAATGAATGGGTAGTGTGGATTTCTTATGCAACCATAAACATGTTTTATGTCTGAAATTCTCTGTAGATTTCAATGAAATTTGATAGGTGTTAATACCAAAAATTGTTGGGAGAATTCAGTTTCTGTGGTGCATTGTCATAGTAGTGGTTAACTTACCTGCAGCTGTACATGCTACCAAAAATTGGTAAGATTTTTAAGATTTATTGCAAATGGTTTGCATTAAGGTGAGAGGTGTTTTAATGGTAAGTTGAATAAGATTTTGTGACTGCAGTGAGGTATTATTAGTAATATTATTACACAGCTTTCCAACGGTAGATGAATATTTTAGACAATGGGGTATACAAACTGGGAAGGCATTTGCGTGAAAAAAATGTGTTTTCAATTGTATACTTTTTGCATTTGCTAATTAAACTGTGCATCATTACAAGGCAGAAGATGATGAACTTGTCAAATTAATCCATGTAGACAGGTGTGTGGATCATTACATTGTCATACTGTGTTTGATTATGGTTATATCACTGAGATGGTGTTTGGAGTTAGGTGTAAAGATTCATGCTTATGCCCCAAATAAATCAGTAAAGCTGTATCACATCATGGCCAAAATTAATCAGCAAAGAGAAAATGCTCAACCAGTCTCCCTTTAAGAAGATACACAGTAAGTCACATAATAGTTATCACGTGTTTATAGTAGTTAGTACTTTTTTTGTGAATGATTAAATTTTTGGGTTCTTTCATTCTTTTTACCTTCCTGTAAATAAGATAGTTACTCGTTAAAAATGTGTGAAATGTGCACAGAACAATAGGCTGTGCATATATACATGTTGATCAGAGGACAAAAAATATGTAAGTCAGAAAATGTATGTGAGATGGGTAGAATTCTAGAATTCCCAATAATGGAGGGCAATATTTACCAACTTAATATTTGAAGACATTTGGGCCTTCTTTACATTTTCAGTTTTGTGTGCATGTTTCATAAATGGGCATAAATTGGAATTCTCAATAATGGAGGGCAATATTTACGAACTTAATATTTGAATACATTTGAACCTTCTTTACATTTTCAGTTTTGTGTGCATGTTTCATAAATGGGCATCACTCCAACATCAACATTAAGTGTTAGGCTACTGAAATTTGTATGTTGTCTGTCCCCCCCAAAATTACACACGTTGCGGTACTTCACGGGAATGTTTTCATTTTATGCGGATTCGGAAATGATCACCGAGAAGGTTGGTGGGAAAAAAGAAAGGAGGCGATGTCATTGCTTTCCACTTAATTTCCTGCTGTCGTCATGGGATGTCCTATCTTGTTTTACATCGCAGTTTTTTGCGATACTCTCCGTGACGCAATGTCCGTGAATCCATGGTTCCACCATTACTACGCTGTTGGCCTCGTTAGTTGTGATTGATCCATGGTTTCGATCTTCGATTGCTGTGGATTTGAACGGACCCTACCGGATCTGTGCTACCGGCTGCCTCGTGATTGTTCAATGCAACAGGTTGTTTGGCGGTAACGGACTTATTGGCAGAGTGGTTGTTAAGCTTACTATTCAGTGGAAGAAGTCATATGATAACAGTTGGCACGTTTAAATAAACAGGACTGTTTTCGTCAATTATAACGTAACTGATTTAACAGTAATCCTCAGAGTGGCAGTCAAAGGTCAGTTTTGAAATAATATGATAAAGTTTGAAAACGACGTCAGCAATACGGGTTATCACAAAGACATGACCTTTTCGGTACCAATGGCACGAGTATTTGAACAGTTGCTCTAACTTAAGTAGTGAAAATTTCTTTTCTTCTAGAGCTCCATAGTGTTATTTGACGTAGCCTGGCTTTTCTGGATCATTTTTCGTAGGTGGAATTACAAGGAGAATGAACGGAGACGTATTGTTGAACCAAAATGTATGGGACAGTGATCCCGAGTTATTTGAGCTCATCACAAAGGAGAAACTAAGGCAGTTACATGGACTGGAAATGATTGCTTCAGAAAACTTCACATCCCTTCCTGTGCTGCAGTGCTTAAGTTCATGTTTGCATAACAAATATTCCGAAGGTCTTCCAGGACAGAGGTAACCAATAAACGCATAAGAAATTTCGAAATTGTGCCTTTAGATGTAATTTGATACCATTCAGACTAAGCTTTAATTAATTAATTATTCACAATCAGTTAAACATTGTGATACACTTGTTTAAGGACTGGCTTTGTTTTGACCAGGCTCCACAATAACTCTTTCCCATGGAACAGTTATGGGGTTGTGCAAACAGAACATGCAGAATACTGTGGTGTGCCTTTGCTGTGCGACAGTCATGGAGGATTTTTTATGATTCATGTACCTGCTAGGGTTTCATTAAGTTAGGTTGATATAAAATAGGGATATGCAAACCACATTATACATTTTTCCCATCTTATTGTTCCCATTGCTTAACCATATTGCAAATGTGTGTTATATGTTCAGTTATGTTGGGTGTTTTTAAATTATGTTTATGAATAATGCAGCTGTTTTTCAAGGGTAGGTAATTTACTTCTACATTTTCGGTAATTTTTAGTAACTACACATAAGTGTGGTGTAGTGGCAAGTACACCGGCATTGAATGTGGAATTCCTTTTTTGTGATATTTGGTGCAAAAGCTGGCTGTTGTGACATGTTTGTTGTGTGGTTTTTCCCAGTTCTTCTGAGAGACACTGGTAATTGAAATAGGGCCCTGACTGCGTCCTTCCACATTCTCTCTTGTTCATTGCCTGGCCATATAATATGTGCAGCTAATGTAAAATAAGCTTGCAACAACAGGAACAATTTTTTGTGAAAAGTTAGCATAATTAACATGGTACTTACTGGCTTAATGTTATATGTCACATCTAATGTTTTAGGTGGGTGGGAACAGTATCATTTTAAGAACATATTGTTGTAGGGCAGTATTCTTAAAACTGTTAGGTGTCCACTCTGGTGTCAGTCTGTGGCATTTGGTTATTTGTACTGTCACTGTCATTATTACTTTTCATTTACTGCAATAGATGTACAACACCAATAGATAGGGTTTAGCACGAGAAATATATGATGGATGACTTGTCATCTTTTTTCTTTTCATAGAGCAGTAGGACAAGGCAAATAACACATGTTTAACAACTTGCTTGGAAATGGTTATGTGATGAAACTGCTGTCAATCAGAAAATGTTGAGGCTGTAATTATAGAGTCCAGCATATTGAACACAACACTTAATCTTCATTTCATTTATTCAGCATTCCATAGTTTCATACAGGGTATCACCGGATATGGAACATGTCATTCAAAAGAGTTCACAGTAAAAAAAGTAGTAATAGCTTCATGCATTATGTAGCAAGTCAAGAGCAAATATCTTGTAAGCAATATTACCATGTGATCAGTTCCCTGAAACCATACATGGTTCACACATTAAATTACTAACATACTAAAATAAAATATAGGAATTAATAACAGAGCAATAAACAGTTATATAAAAGTAAGGAAAATCTTAATAATAGAAACTTAAAATCAAACCTTAATTCATTCATTTGTTTATTGGACCGTGCATCATTGTGATAGTTGAAGAATAAAAGACCAACTTGATGTCACTTGCTATTTTATTTCACTTATTATGTGCTCAGCATGTATCAGACATTAATATATCCATCATCGGGAGCTTGCGACTATTCTGTTGGTATCCGTGTTGCAGTTGTGCTTCAGCCTGCAACACGGATACCACTCCAACCCAACCACACCGAAACTCCAACACACATTGAACCAAGAACAATACGACTAATATGGTAATTCAACAGAATAGTCGCAAGCTCCTGATGATGGATATATTAATATCCGAAACATGTTGAGCACATAAGAAGTGAAATAAAATAGCAAGTAACATCAAGTTGGTCTTTTATTCTTCAAATTAATTCATTCAGTTGTATAGTAATCAGCTTGAAAGTCAAAGTATCCCTCTATAGAACAACAAGAGTTGCTATAAAGAAACTTTTTTAAAATTATTCTAAAGAGTATTGTATCATCAGATAAACTCCTTATATGAGATGGACAATGACTAAAGAGTTAAATTCCTGAGTAATATACCCCTTGGAATATGAAATTTAAGATTAGATCTAGTGTTTATATTGTGAATTACTTGATTAATTATAAATAAATGTCTATTATCTACTATGTATATTAGCAAGGAGAATATATATATTGTGAAGAGAAGTGTAGTATTTTCATTGTTTTAAATGTATTCCTATATGAATCCCCATTTCTTAAATTAGTAATAATCCTTATTATCTTCTTTTGAATTTTAAATATTTTAATGCTGTATGGTGAGCCACCCAGAATATTACACCGTAGGTCATAATAGAATGTATGGAAGAGAAGTATAACATTTTTAAAGCATATTTTGACAATAAAGATTTAACAGTTCGAAGAGCAAAGCATGCTGAATTTAGTTTAGCTGTTATGTAATGTATGTGGTTTTTCCAAGATAATGCGTCATTTGTAATTAAACTTAAGAATTTTATGCTAGAAGTTTGTGCAATATACTTATCTTTATAACCAATTTGTGTATTATGACTGAAGTTTTTTTTTTGTACTAAATTGTAACCAATGAGTTTTTTCTAAATTTAGTGATAGTAAATTAGCTTTAAACCAGTTGTGTTCATTTAGTAGTCTGTCTTATGACAGGTCCAGAGCCTCTTCCAAATATAAAAAAAAAATCTTTCATTATTATTTGACGGTTCTATGGATTGGGACTAGTTACAATTATGCTTGTGTCACCTCCATATAGTGAAATTTTAGTATTCTTATTTTATAATGTTGCTGAACCATTAATTTATATCAAAAATCAAATGCAAAGGGCTGAGATTCCAGCCTTTGGAGGATTCCATGTTTTGTTTACATCCAATCTGAGGATATATTATAAATAGAAATACTGTTAGCAATAATTAGTTTTTGATATCTTGCTTCCAAGTAAAATTTTACAAATGTATAGGATGTGCCCCTAGTCTCATAAAACTTAATTTTCTCCAACAGTATGTTGTGATTAACACAGTCAAAAGTCTTTTGCAGGTTACAGAAAATTCCACCAATTGTATTTTTGCTATTTGTTGCTAGTAATATTTCGTGTAATAAGCTGTATGTAGCTTTTTCCACTGAGGAATTGGTTCTAAAGCCATATTGATATGGGGTCAATATGTTGAGCTTATGTAAATGTTACAAGTTGATCTAAAACATGTATACTGTGTTGCCTTAATCCAATGTAAGTAAAATCTGACTGAAAACTTCATGAACTTAAATAAACCAAACTAAACTTCCAACCTAACAAAACCAGCAAGTACAATGAGTGACTGACCCTCTGTCAATCTCACTTAATAATATTGCAGTGTACTGAGAAATTAGCTGAAGTGGTAATGCTTTGACTTGTATTCAGGAGTCTGAATTATGATCAATTCACTGACAATCCTCAGTGGGGTTTGTCGTCAGTTTCCTCAGTTCCTTCAGGCATGTAGTAGGATAATAACTCAGGTAGGCCAGTTCCACTTTCTTGCTTATGCTGTTTAGAATATTATTTATTAATCCTTTAAATGTGACAGTTAACCCGAATGCTGTTTGTTATGAGAGTCATACAAAACACATAAATACACTCTTATAATAAAAGCCAACGAGATGCACTGTTTCTAAAATTTATTTGATAAAGTACTCTACATGTTTCGGGCAGGTCCACTATCCATCATCGGGAGTATCTCAACATTGTATACATGCAATAGGTATTTGTCAAGCTAGTTATGTTCACTGCTAGTGTGGTCCTGACCACGCTAGCATGTAGACTACTTTACATGTAGAGTACTTAATCAAAATTTTTGAGAAATAGTACACCTTGTTGGCTTTGATTATAAGAATATATCATGATGCACGGTCCTCTGAATGTCACATAAATATACTGTCTGGGCCAAATGTAGAATTTCTGAATGTTCATCCTGGTGGTACTGTACAAATAGTAACCACTGGTTCTCCAACTGCAATTACGTTTTATTATTGCCATGATTATCTTTTCTGTCACACTTTGGTGTGATGTCATCAGATGCCATCTTTCTTTCCACCAGGATTTCTGACCCACATCAAAACACAGCATTGTTAGACTCAGATCACCCAATGTTATCACACAATTTCTGTTTCAGTCAATTCACAGTGCCTAAATGATCATGTCAAAACACAGTTCTGTCATCAGTTTTGGTATGGTTGCTGTCATGCAGTTGGCCACTGAAAACCCACCGTGAGTGACACTTTTATGGAAACAGGGTGGAATACATTGCTTAGATGGTGCTCTTTGGTTGCAGTTGTGATAGGATGGATTTTATTTATGAGCCTTCTGCCATGAAACACTGTGGCTGTGACCATTGTGTACATTCATGTAATTCCATGTTATGAGTATACCTTTATTATTCTCTGTAATTCCTCTCTCTGTCTGGCATATGGCATATTGTTTAATACCAATGTTTCTACAGATTTCTGTGTACTGAGTGTATTTTTTTGTAGCAGGATGGATTTTTATTGTTTTAAACTGATAGTTCTGTTACATTGTTGTTCATTAGGTTGAAACATTTTGACATAAAGATATATAGTCAATTGATAGGGTCCAGAAACGAATTTTGTTAGTAGTAATATCATTCCTCTGGTGTTTGTCACAATGATATTTTACTCTCTATTACATATGATTGTATTGCTTTATGTAGTGAAGTTATTAAGTCATTTTATATGGACTGGGTGTAGTAGTGGATGAAGTAGATAAATTTAAAGTATGATAAATGTCCATAACTAAAATTTATGTAATATTCTCTGTGCTATGTTTCTGTAGATATGTTTTGCAGACCCCTGTGTTATTTTTTACCTAGTTCAAATAGAAAATAAATTATGTTTACCTTACTCTTAGTGTCGTGTTGGTAAGTTAGAGTATGTGCCAAGGTAATGGCTTTGCTTTACAGAACTTGTTACAACCATGTAGTAAATGCATATGTGTATCACTTACAGGAACAACAGATTATGTAAGCTGCTTTCCTAACACAGTGCACATTTGTCTCTGCAGATATTATGGTGGCAATGAATACATTGATGAAATTGAAATTTTATGCCAGAAGAGGGCACTGGAGGCCTACAGACTTGATCCTGCAGAGTGGGGTGTTAATGTCCAGCCATATTCTGGTTCTCCTGCAAACCTTGCTGTGTATACAGCTGTTGTAGAGCCACATGGGCGAATCATGGGTATAGTATTGCATGTACAGTATTTCTGAAAATTATCTTCCTTGTCACTATTTGTATATTGTGTTATTTTCATATAGTCTGGTACAGTTGCCATTCAGATGTATGTGAAATTTATTTTGCATTCTGTCCTCCTTTTGCATTCGATGAAATGTATGATGTTACAAAATTTAAAGCACCAAATCTGTAGTGCTTATTCCTGTCTCATTAAAAACAGGACCATACATTAGTCCTGCATTAGTGTTACATTTCATCATTACATTTATGTGAGATTTGGAGTTCATCTGATGGTGACTATCAAAATTGCTGTCTTCTAGGATGCTGGTTTTATTCGGACAATTACATATTGTCAGAATAAAAGCAGCTGTCGGATTTTTAGGGCGAAAAAATCCTCAGCACGCCTGTCTTCGGAGGGGAAGTAAAGCCGTCGGTCCCATGTCATGGATTTGCGGCATGTAAAAGATCCCTAACTTGACGTGGAAGTCGGAATTTAGGCAAAATTACTACCGGTAATCTTTCTCGCCCACAGTTCCACCTTTCGCTGCCAGGATCTCTCGCGTCATTGTGGACGGAGGCACCTGGCGGCTAAAGTGGGAACGTCTAAAGGCGGGGGAAAACAATGGCAAACTACCCCCAAGAAGTTGCCCAGGATGCAGTGTGCCAGAGCCATACCGGTCACATGACTGGGCTCTGGTTCCTGCCAAGCCCGGCCTTGAAGGCTGAATACTAATGAATGAATGAGTAT
>Ga0123357_10003613_pt1 | contig 17823 bp, 8 predicted proteins | sample TergutEmb28metaG_FD_89873 | JGI IMG/M metagenome (GOLD analysis project Ga0123357, IMG submission 89873) | Embiratermes neotenicus P4 segment gut microbial communities from Petit-Saut dam, French Guiana - Emb289 P4 | ecosystem: Host-associated > Arthropoda: Insects > Digestive system > Gut ... | reverse complement strand
GATAGCTATAAGATCTCATTTAATGTGTAACTTAACTTATTATTACCATTCATTACCTTCTTGTCTGTCTTACTTGTATTTTACTTAATTGTGTTATGACAAATGCACTGCACACTTTTATGTTTTATTGTGACTGTTTCCATATCTGTAAAGATCCAACAGAAGGTGAATAAATATATGGTATGATTTTGATAGTTGTTGGAATTTCTTGTTTTGAGATGTAATTGTTGGTCAGTTTTTTAAATTTTGTTTCTTCCATAGCCTGTCTTGTAATTGTTGTGGGGGGGGGGTATTTTTTTATACTTATATTTTGGTTGTTTTCTGGAATGTTGCTAATAGTATATATTCGTAGGTTTCCTCATTTATCCCAGATATTTTTGTATAAGGAAAGTGTTTGTCTTCTTTTCTCACTTCTTTCAGTTTGGAAATTCTTTTGCACGGTCAAGGTGAAATTGGGCATAGTGCTGCCAGCAATATTAGCAGGCAGAGTAGTGTTGTGTTGGCACTGTCCATGCATTATGAATGTGTGTCATTTGCTATTTTTGTATTTATGTTATGTATTTTAGGGTGTCATTGGTTTTAAGTGGTGAATGTTAGAAGATTAAAGTGTTAACAGACATGAATTTACAGTGTATTTCAGGTGTGTTCTCGTATTCTGGATGACTGGAGTGGTTGTTTGTCCTTTCCAGTCATAAACAAAACCAGCTGGAATTGAAAATGAAAGTTTTGCTCTCAAATTCCAGTTGCTGTACCTCCACATTATAAATATGTTACTTGATGTTCATATATTTCTGTTATACACTTGATGATGTCATGTGTTTTAATTTGTGCCCATAATAAAAATGTTAACTGACATGTGTGTGCAATATCCTTTAGACATCTGCACATGCTACTGTTGGTGTCCATACACTACACATCAATATGCCATATGGCATTCCGAATCGGTTTGAAAATTGATTTCTTGACCACGTCAATTATAGTGTGCTAGATGGGATGATGACTGTGATACTTTGATGGAGTGATGAACCATTACAAACTGTAGTTAAGGTGGCTGGCTTCTGGGTCATGTTGACTGCTTATCATTCTGTGGCCTTGCTTCTTCATTCATGCACAGTACAGAATACTGAGAAGGGCATAACAATTAAATTTGAGAAGTCACAAACCTATGTGAAAACACAGACCAAGAACATACAGTCAGGTACTGAAATGAATCAAGACACAAAGAAAGGAGTGACAAGAAACTATAATTTTTTTTTAAAGTTTCTTTGCTGACACTGTAAATAACACAGACTAAGGGGAAGAACGTGAGAAGACAGAGCATGACATAGGACAGCACAGGCATTGAATCAGGATTGAACGAGTGTGCCAAAGTGGCTATAAAACCTAGGTAGGTCTTTGGTGAAAAGCTGAGTTCAGATAACGCAGTTCCCAGTACTGCAGTCTTCTACCACACCAAACTGTTCATTTTGCTGGCAGACCAACTGCCAAGATCAATTCAGTGCAGGGAGAACAATATCTGAACACATACCTCAATTTTCTCCTCCTTCACAAGTATAAATATAGGTACATGTGTTTTGTACGTGCACGTGCTTGCAGCCCTGTATATGAAGAATGGCGAAATACCTTCAGTTACAGGTAGTCTACATTTAACAGCTGAAGACCCTTGTTAACTGTCAAATACATATGATGAAATTTACAGTCATATCGCCAAACTATATGAATGCAGTTTGTGTCACTGACTGGAGATATAAGAAATGTGGAACAGCAACACTAGAGCAGCGAGGACAGTCGGTACCACTTCTAATTGGTAAGGATATGACACTCAGCAGCAGCAGAACACTTTGGTATCCCCCTGTGTATTCTTTTAGTTGATAATCAGGTATTTTTACACTTGCCATTAACTCTAGTCTACTGTGGTATATTTAACTCTAGTCTACTGTGGTATATTTAAAAAAAAAACCTCATAGTGTTCAATAATTTTGTTTATTATGTAAAATGGTATGGCAATATTTACACTATTTTCCACCTCAGCCTTATGAATTAAAATGAAATAAATTTTCCCAATCTGTTACAATCACATCAAAGTTTTCTAAACATGAACATTAATGCACTCTTTTAATGGACAAAATCACAGTACAAAAATTGTTTTGTGCCTTTGAAAACCCAACTCTTAAAGACACACAATACTGCAGATGATAAGACGTTAGATTAATTTTATTCTACTTATCTATAAACACATCAGTTATCAATGCATCCTGCATGATAACTTAATTCTGCCTTGACTCAATATTAAATCAATTTGCAGTTAGAGAAATGTGCCACACTTGTAAGGATCCAGAATTTGCACATGCTAAGGTTCATATTCCAAACACCAATCCTACATCTGTATTGAACTTTAAGCTATATGAAAGTAGCATTACACATTATTTCAGTGTGCTGTGTACACCAACACATTGGCATTTTCCATTGGTTGTAGCGTAACACAACACATTGGAAAATGTGTTTCAAAAATCTTGTGTTTCTTTTACATAATTATGTGATGTGAAACACTGATCTGTGCAAGTTTGATAGTGTTTTTCTTCAATAAAGACATGTAATACAACACACTGGCACAACCTAACTGCAACATGCACTACTCTACCTGTTGCGTGCCAATGGCACCACTACAGTGATGACTGTGACACTGAAGGGACTAGCGTGAAACTGGCGCAGCATTAAAACTTGATTTGTTTGTAGGATTATACACATGAATATCATGCAAATAATGCGGACCCAGAATATCACAAATTACTGATGTAATAGGCATAATGTAACAAATTTACATTAGGTGCCATATAATGTATTTGGATTACTTTAGTAGCAATATGTATGTTAACACAAATGTTGAAACTGACAGAGATCAGGCATAAAATTACAAGTAGACTGAGTGACTAATTTGCATTTGGGTTCAAGCCCTTACAGTCTCGATGCACCTAGGCCTTTTGACATGCCCTTTGTGCCCCATATCTATTGAAGGGAGCAAAGTGCTGAAGTTCCAGATGCCCCCAGTAATTACAAGTTACTAAGCTGCGATGATACTGCACCCTGAGAGCTGGTAGAAAATGACAGCATTAATATCTGCACTCTTCTGGGATATTACACAGCGTAGAGTGGATTTCTTTACACTTGGAGATGGGACCGATTAATTGTCCCAAAATGTCATTAAGGAATTACCACTCTACAGTGCGTAAAATCCCAGAAGAGCGCAGATATTACCCACTTTGTGGCAGAAGCCTGAAATCATGATGGCATTAACTTCTCATGCAACTCTGTAGCATCAGTGCCAGTCGTCTTGTACTGGCCTGTGGCTGTGTTCTATCATGAAATGGTGGAGAAATGGTTCGCTATTGGATGACGAAGACTGGCCTAACCATGTTCTTAAGAAATGGTGGAGTACCCAAGCCACTTTGATGACAACAGCATCTGCTTTTCAGCATACAGGCTATTCAGATATACAGAATTTTGGCATTAACACACGAAAGGCACAATCAATGCACCTCCTTCTGCTAGATATACTGAAACTGTATATTCATTTGTTGCTCCATTCCTACTTCAGACAGAACCTCACAGCACTGCTGTGGAAAGTGAACACCTTTCCAGCAATGGAATTATGAATAAAGACAAGTTTTTCCTAAAAAGTGTAAAACTTTGAGACCCAGGAATATCCAGTTAAAGTCTCTGTGCACAGTATGAATATAGGGAAGCAGAGGGATAGCTCCCCTCATTCTTAACTTTGGCAATGGATGGATGTGGGTGGTCAACTTTATGACCTGGGTTCTTTTTTTAAATGCTCTGTCACAGTTTGTCATAGTGTCTCTCCGACATCACTCATCAGAAATAAGCCATTTTCATCAGTGCATAATGAAAATAATATGGAAGAGTAACCTTTGTTAAAAGCAGCTGCACTGTGTGGCCATTTAATTCTGTTATGTTTTTAAAATGAATGGTGCCCATGAATTTCAAATGGAAGCAATGCCATGCCATTTTGCTCTTTCTGCCACAAATACAGGAATCAAAACGCATCAATCAAGAAATGCACTGACAGCTTTTAACTTTGTTTGCAGTGCAAGATATGTGTAAAAATTTACATTACATATGTGACTTGTCTTCATTAATTAATTATAACAAAGAAACATAAACAAAGCTGGAGGACCATAAAATAAAGTTGTCTGCATTTTCTAGAGATCATTCCATCCAGTTTATTAAGTGTTAGTTCAAAAACACCCTTTTACCTTGCAAAATACTTCCATTATCTGTAACCATTTATAAAACAGAGAGAGGGCACATTGTACATATCTTTAAATTTAGTATGATACTAAGTTAACCTGCATGATGCTGCATGTGTGCCACAGGACAAAACGTTTCCTGCAATATAAAGAAGCATGCTATGCTCTCTTCTGCATCTCCCACTACAACCTTAAATGCTTTCTCTAATGAATGTTAACACTTTATATCCCCATATGACAAACTCTTTGTGCACTGTTGTTACCAAAGAAAACTGTGTTACTATGAAGCTTCATCTTTGCCAAAGCCATGCTGTACGTTGCATGTTTCTGAGGTCTAGACCCTTCTATTGCTTGTACTGTTGTATACAGCACCATCTGGGGAATGTGTACGAACACATAAAACACAGCTCTGCATTCGATTGTAAGAATTCACCATTTGCTAATTCATCATTAGTGGAGATCCCATTTTTTGCCAACCATAAACAAGGACACTTAATAACAAATCAAGTGGGGGCAAGGGATGAGAAGACCAAATTTTGAACATATCACACAATGAAAAAAGCTGAATAATTCATTAATATTACTATGAGATAACTCAGATAAAAGAATTATGGCATACAGATACAATGAAATGAAATATAACAATAAGAAAAATACTTCATTTAGCTTGTTGATTTTTCTTCACATATTTGTTCATCACTCTCATTCTGCCTCATCTGCATTCCAGATGCTACCATCACTAATCTACACATCTTCCTCTCTCTCTCTCCTGCTCCTTCCTGTTATTGGCTGGCTGGTGCTGTCCTACTCTATAGAAGCTCTTTCCCAATGTTGGAAAGTCAAAATATCCATATTCATTGTCAAAAATTTATAACATTTATAACTTGGAAAAACCTGGGACATTTGGTGTCCCAGTCTGAATTTTGCTAGACAATGATAAAAAGCTCTTTAAAATTCACAAAATGATGACTGTCGTGGGAGAACGTGGGCAAATGACATCCCTACTCATTACACAAGATGCCAGCGACAGTGATGTTCCTTGCAAATCTGGCACAAATGGATTCATATAGAGTATGGATATAAACAAAAATTAAAGAGATTGCCAGAAAGGCAAAAATTTCAAATCTGTTACTACAGAATTCAATTCCACACAACCAACAATCAACTTTGTACACAATGAAAGAAAACATAAGCTGCATTGATCTTCCAGAACAAAGGTCTCAAGTTTCCAATCCAGTTTTCTGGCCTCATTTGACACAGCCGTGAACTGACATATCCTGCCCAACTTACACAACAGCAGTCTCAATTTCAAACTGTCAAGAACAATGTACACATAAATGTCAGTACCCAAAGGAACCAACCAAACAACACATACTTTCAGTTTTTCTGGCAGATTTTGAAAGCCACATTTTGGACACTGGCATGGCAGATAATATGCTCAACAGGAATTTACATACACACACACAGATACAGTAGCCCTCTATTTTGAGTTCATTTGAGATGGTTTCTTTTCTGCAAAGAAATTTTTTAACACTAACACCTGTCCAACGGTAATAATTAGAACTGCTAGTGTTTCTAATATTGACCACCACATGACACGTTCATTAAGATCTTCAGCGCGTTTGCGCCCTTGTGCCTCACGCAGTCGGTGATGTGTCTGATAGTCTATTATACTATTCAAACTCTTGTGTATCTCTTGGGTAGAGGACTCCATCTAGAACAAACATATGCAAGATTTTATAAACGGTAAAGAACCATAAAAAATGGGTTGTTTTTTCTTAAGTTTGACATTACCCATTGATGTTATGTTTGGAGGAAGATGAAGAGGAGAACACTAGGTTCTTTTAGTCTTCTGGTACAGTGGCTACGATCAGATTCCTACTTGATAGGGCCTCTACATAAAGTTACTCCCATACTTTAACAACTGCATTCTTCTCTAGAATCACTAGCTCACAAAATGTTTGCACCACACATTAAACACATTCTTTTAATTGAAAATTACACTTATAATTTGTGACACATATTTACAGCTGTCATGAGATAGTAGGAGAACATGCACTTTTCTGAAAATGTCAAAACACATTCAAGTAAGGCCAGGCAATCTTTTATGCAATACATCACACTTTCTAACATGGACAATGTGAATCAGTGCTAATGTTGGCATTATCTCAGCAGCATCTTACTAGTGAAGGTCTTAAACTTCATGACCTATCACGGAAATCTTCCCACTGCCTCAAGAACTAATCACAGCTTAACAGATGGACATGCACATGTATCCAGTCACCATGATATGCTGCTTCTCAAGCATTATGACAAATTGGCTAACAATGCCTGGCAGCCTAAAGGAAGGGTTACATTCACAAACCATAATATTTCACAGAATCTCAGCCAAAAATACTTCACTTACATTAACACAGTTTTACTAAGAGCACACATATAAATAAGGTCTATATTGTCCATCTGCATAAAAGTTTAATTTATGGAAGTACCAACAAATGTTTGTGAAATTTAAAACTTGAGGTGTGCATTAAAAGTTGTCATAAAAATCTAATTTTGATTTGTACTGGTCCAATGTAACTCCTACAATGCATGACGCTCCAATTATTCTTCAGTACAGGAGATTAAAGAGGCTAGTTTCAATTAGTCCCTCCTTTCAGTAAGAAGCCTTTGATCATTATAGTAAAGTGGATAGAAATGTGGGTGGTAGGAGGAATTCTCTGTTACACTTCTGCATATCTCTACTTTATCTACAAACTAGAGACTCAAATTAAGGTACAGCTCATGAAACAGCACATGCTATGTGGGTGATGTTCCACAAGAATTTTCTTACCTGGGTCATGACAGTGACGTGTTCACCCAATCCTGGCAAAGGCTGTTCATCACCCACTTGAAAATCCATGTACACAAGTTTGTGAGTGAAAGTTGAGAATTCATTGCTGAAGCATGCGGCATATATGCCCGTCATCTTTGGAATAAAGTTGTAACTATCAAATTGGGATTTGGTCTGTCTGTAAATAATTTCCTTGTTTGGAGCCTCCAAAGTAACATCTACATCGTACTGGCCGCCTGTAACAACCTGGGGAACAGCAATGGACAAACATTGAGGGCCAGTTACAATCCTCTGTAAATTACCTAAAGATGTTCTTCACCCACAAGTATTTAACTCGGAGTCTGTACCTGAAATTCTAATGTTGATGACACGTTCTTCTGTATTTCTTGATAGAAGCATTCTTTAGCATTATCCGGCAATTCGAAAGTTAATTCCACTCCACCCGACAGACACACATAGGTTAATAGCACTGCTATTAAGGTCCATGCTAACCAGTAATCCATATTGGTGAAAGGTCAAATGCACATTTAACTAACTTGTCTTATTTAAACTCGCTAACAGCAAGTTAACACATGTGGGATCTTTTAATTTCACGAATTTCCTCTCCAACCTCTTAACCTAACGTGGCCGGAAACGGATGTACCGCTGGTACCATCTCTTGACAAGAGTTTGCGCTACCCAGTAGTACCAAAACAAAAGTGACTGTAACTATCACAAAAGCCAAGTACGGAGACTTCAAAATATACTTTGCGGTTTACAATACGATGATACCTCTGCTAACGAATTTTTCGGCTAACGAAAATATTTTTCGCTGTTTTTCGGACTCGGCTAATGAATGTTTTAGTGGATGCGCGCGCTAACATAAAGCAACAAACATGAATGGTCGGGCCATTCCAGGAGCTTATCTTTTCCGTCTGTTTGTGTTTCGGCTAACGAATGATTCCGGAACGAATTATCTTCGTTAGCCGAGGTATCACTGTACTCTAATAGGCTACATGGCTAGAACTCTGGATAATGTGTTTTCGTGTATTTTTTCGTCCGTAAACTTCGGATTACATATGACAGACATGTGTTAGTTCACTTATTTGTAAATTACGCCAGATTTAAATAATCATTCCGTTATGTTCAAATGCCTAATAAATTACCAGAATGAGTTGACGAAATTCCATACAATTGCAGGTATTTTGGTGAAGACATCCGTTTGTTTATCAGGTGAAGTCTTGCAAACGCAAGGGCATCTGAACCTGAAAAACGTTGTATTCTAGTAGGTTATTGCATGAACTTTCAATAGCAGACTTAAAAAGGCGAAAAAAAAAAAAAAAGGTAAGGTTGTTCCTATCCACGTCGTGAAGGCATGTAGGGGAGAAGAGGAATAGCTCCACTCATTCTAAGCATCGGCACTCGAGTGAGGTGACAGGTCGCCTTCACGACTCGACCGTTTTGCGTCCGGGAAATAACCCCGGTACCCACAGAATCGGAAGCTGAGTAGGCCCAATAGCCTGTCTGGACGTAATGGGAAAGATAAAAATCCCTGGCCCCTTCCGGGATTCAAATCGCGGAACGCCCAACCCTTGCCTTAGTCACTATAAGCTACCGAATATGCTATTTCAGCTCCACAATAGACTATTGTTATCAAAATTTAATCCCAATTTAATGTAGGTCTTAACATTAAAAAGTGTTGCGTAGCATGGTAACATTTCCCCATACTCGAAATACGAGGAACCCGTCACGGAAGTCTGACAAAACACATACATAAGCTGCAAAAAAACCAGCAGAGCAATACAAGAACGTAACGTAACCATGTATGCGTATTTTCGTAACGTGACACAAATCACGCATTCACTTTTATATAATCGCACAGATTTATCAGTGGGCCGAAAATCGATTTCAAATGCTAAGTATGATGTCTGTCTTTCGTATTTCTTTGTTCAGTAGCCTTTGATTGCATGCAAACAATATTATTTTCTAGCACACGTGGGATATTTCTCACGGGAGGGGGGAATTCCAACCACTTTTTCTAACGTCACGAAATAAACGCCCAATTTTCCATTATATTTTCCAGTTTTGTAATTTCTTCACAGAATAAATTGTTTTTTTATTTGTATTATTCTGGAACGTGTTAAGGTAGGGTCACCTACTTCAGGGAGCCTATGCATATTTTCAAAGTTGTTATCATTGAGCTGAATAGTACTCATCCAAATCACTATTTCCATTTCCCTCAAATACAATTTCTCAATTTTTATTTTCAGATTCTAGATCAGAGATCTTCCTTCTACACTTTGGGGGTCGGGGGTGTTGTACTTTATTTAAACATCTTGAGTTATGTTTGCAACAATTAAACACTGGCCCTTTTTAACGCTTATTCACTTTCTATCATTTTTCTGTTTTTGAATACCCTCAAATTTTTTTGAGGAAATTTCTTCTAACAACGAATTTTTTTAGGTCAAATAGACCTTTACAAGAGATGGTCCTGCTATTTTGCAGTCTACCGATTTTCTGACAGTTTCTTTGCTCAGGAAACCTTAAGCAACTTCGTCTATAAGAAATGTGGAGGTAGAAACTACAGTGATGCCCTTCTGAAGACAGGTTTAAGTTCCTGCATTTTACTACATCACTCTGTTCGTAATTTCTATTATGAGAACTCATCAGCCAAAATGTCTCGTTCAAATGCAAATATCTAATATTCAGGAGTGCCAACAGCGATGTGCAAATGGCACACTTTTGGCGACCTAGGGATTTTGAAATACCTTACTTTTTACATTTAATAATTTATGATATAGAACAATAAAAAGGGAGGTAAAGAATAATTCTAATCACAACACACCCCTATTACTGTCTTGTTCAGCAGTGATTATTGAAAAATTTGGTCACTTTACATGTAGGTAATGTGCGCCACACTGCAAAAATTCTGCCGTCGCTGATGATAAGTGTCGTAAAAAAATAGAGAAATGCTGGCAAATGCCGTAACTCTTTAAAATGCAAGTTCTCCTAGAAATAACTTTATAAACGTGCAGGCCAGCAGTACTATGCGTTACGTCTTTTGGGTTTGAGGATGATGCATTACTGAGATGATAAATTTTACTTTTTGCGTCTTCTCGTTTGTTACCAGGCGAACTACAAAACTTATGAAATCATTTCGCACGTAGTTTACATTTAGGTACACCTTTCCCCTCATCACATGACGGGCACTTGAATTTTTGTAGCGTATTAATTTTGTAATTTTGGTCATATTGTGTCGTCATGATCCGTAGTAGTGTGATCCGTGGTGCCATCTAGTGACATATTGACATGTCGTAGAGAATGTATTTTTCAGTGGTTGTGAATTTAATATCCGGCTATGGTAATTCGTTCTGTTCAGATATATATGTTTTGTGGAAGTGGTTCTTATCGAATGCATATATTGTCGTTCAGAAGATAACTCGCGTGTTATTGACGGTAAGACATATGTATTGTGGTATTAAAGTTTCATAAAATGTCAAGAGGGTGTGCGGAGGGTGAGTGTTGTGTGTGTATGAAGTGGTAACGGTGAAACTGTTGCTGGACATGCCATGAAGGCATAAAGGGGGAGTGAAGGTATAGCTTCACTCATTCTTCACCTTTGCCATAGATGGGTGGTCAGGCTGACGCCCTGGTCACTTTACCTCCGGCCAAATAGTCTCCGGTACCCATTGAATGGGAGTCTGGGTGGGACTTGTAGTAGGTCTGGGCGTTTTGAAGAAAAGAAAACCTCTTGCGTCTGCCAGAATTCGAACACCGGACCGTCCAACCCGTAGCTATGTCACTATATCACGTATGTGACAGAGGTTATGTATATCCCGTTGACTTGACAGTAATGCGTAACACATTTTCCAGGAATTGGGCATTGGGAAAGTTGTCCCTGCGCTTAATTAAGCACCATGCCGTGAAGTCATGCGGGGGGAATGGTGTTATGGCTTCACGCACTCTTTACCTTCAGGAATACATGGAGGTGGTGGCCAACGTCATGCCCTGGCTGCTGTACCTCCTGGCAAGAGCCCCTAGTACCCATCCTTGGTGGGCGCCACAGTATGGACGATTTGTGAAAAAAAATAATAAAACGGTGTATTGAAAAAAATTAGGATCACACTTTTTATAATGTTACTCCATCATCATTGTTAAAATGTTTACCCCATGTTATTATGAAGGATTTGTTCCTTATCTGCTACATTTCACATATGCTCATGGAACTCTTCATTTTTACTGTGCCTTTAGCACACTTCAGATCTTGAGACAACTTGATTTATTGTGTATGTGTGTATGTATGTTGCTTATCAGTGTTATGAGATTGCTGCTGATTTCACAGATCTGCAGTTTTACAGTTATCAGTGATAATTTCTCAGTTGGCTTGTTAATAATTTGACATGCCTAATTGGCAGTAATTGAAATAACCCCTTACTACAGCAAAGTTGGGATGCTCATTTTCTTAGAGGCCTAGGATCAGTATTGAGGTAGACAGTTTGGAATTGGTGGCTGACATGGTGACTCTAGTGTCATTTGCCACCACCACTGAACAGAAATATGCGCAACATTTTCTCTAATCAAGCATCCTACATGGGACTGATACATGTCACATTTTGGCACTTCTTGAAGACCACTTCAAGTATATTGATGTTGCCAGCGTAAGAGTGTTTTTGTGCGCATGTGTTGTATAAGCTGAGTGCTGTGCTGTGTTGTTTTGTTCTGTTAAATTTAATTTTGGTGAAGCATACAGTAACCAAAATCTGTCAGTCCTTGAACCATACTCACAGTTTGCTTGGTATGGTTTTGTTAATGTTAGTTGAGAAACAGACCTGGGAAGTTGTACTGGTATTACTAATTGTAATATATTGAAAAGTACGTTGTTGGGGTGGAAATTTGTCATCTGGTTAAAGGCTGCAATAAGGATTGTCTCTCTGTCTCTCACACACACACACACACATATAGCATGGTGAGCTCATAGGACAACTTTTCTTCCTTTTTAGGAAGTACAGTAGGTTAAAAATACTGGTCTTTATTTTAGTAGACTAGGTTTTTTGGTATTAATGTTTTTATAGAGTTTGGGATTTGTGTATGTATCTGTATTTGAATGTGTGTGCTCATTGGGCTTGTAGAAAGTGTTGGGACATGAAATTGCAGAAGAAGTAAAGGAAGAAAGAGCTGTGTTCTCACCTGTTCTGCAGTGTTAAGATGATTGTGTCCTGTGTGTGCCTTAGGAATAGTACCAGTTGATGGACTTCTAGGGATAAGGATGGTGTAATTCAGTGTGACAGTTTTGTCTGAACTGCATAGTAAATGAGTACACATCATGCTTATAGCAAGCTGTGAGACTTCCCCAGGTGTCCTTGTTTTGTCACACTATGGTAGAGGCTCCCAGGGTCTGTTCAAAAATTAAGAATTATTTGAACCCTCCTGTCACCCTGTCTTCTCATTTTCCTTCTTCCTTGACATCTGTAATAATAAGTTTTTCTACTTGTATTTTGAAATGAGAGGTTCTCATACAGCGGTGTTGCTGTCCAGGATATTACGCCATCTCAGCTGGTGAATAGTTACTGATGTTGCACATGGCCAGAGTGTCTTCATCTTTAGGGAGAAGCTGTCCTGGAGTCGTAAATGTGGGAGTTCAAATAACAGTGCAACCCAGTTGAACGGGAATTTCTTTAATATTAACTCATTGCAGACACACTTGTATACTGCAGTTCTATAAGTGCACTTGGTATTGAAATCCTTTATTTTCATCTTTGTGATTATGACTGAATTGAATCGTTAGATATTGTGTTATATTTATATTGTAATCACGTACATTTAACCCTTTGTCCAGACCACTTAAGCCAACAGTGTATGGCACTGTGAGCAGTTTCTCTTCTGATTATTTAAAAGTTACCTGGTATTTGACTGTGTTTTACTAGATGGAGTGGCCGTGCTATTTTATAAATTTCACTACAATTTGTGAGGATAGTAGGAACAAAGAGTAGAAATAGCTTTTCTTTAAATCAGCCTAGAAATGTGGATTTTGTTTGCCTGTTCAGGCATGTCTCAGACCACACAAAGCTGGCAGTGTAAGTAGGTGTATGGATTTAAGTGTATTTTGTTGGACGTATGAAACTTCTCTGTAATTTGTCATGCATTTATATTACTTCTAGTTAATATGGTACATTCATGGTTGCTGATTGGTGTGAGTATATCTTGTGTCAGCCCAGGTCCTTGAATAAATTAGATTGTTGTTTAAACAGAGGATCGTGTTATGAAGACTGATTATTCCCACACCAATGCAGAAAGAGTTCCACTGCTCTCAGCTGACATCTGATATAGAGAGCAAGGCGGAGGAAGCTTTGGGTTTTGAAATTAACATAGTTCAAAAATAACACTTGTACTCTCTACTTTTGAACAAATTTAACATTTCAAAGCACCTTATGCAGATCATTTACTTTTTAAAAGTTATATCACCAAGTTCCATTCCTGTGTATTTATTGTTGTGTTGGGGAATGTATATTCTGTGTTACTCAGTGTCATCACCATGTATTGCTGCAGTTTCTTCTCTGATGTCCTGCTCTAGTTTGGTGGCAATCCTGTGGTGGTTGATTTATGCCTAGCTCTTAAGGTGTTTCCAGTGAAGACCATCACAAGTGGACAAATCGAGATACCTTGTAGGCCACTGAACATTGCCATTTCATGGGGGGAGATGAATGTGTGCTTTCTCTTTCTTGTTACGACAGATGATTAACTCTCCATCATTCCTGCATTAAGGAAATTGCTTGCCCTGGATCTGTGACTACTTATATTGCAGTTGCTTACTTCTTGAACTACCATAACCTTGGAAGGGTAAAAATATATGTCTTTGTGTAAGTTCCATGAAATGAGGCTGTGCTGTGGTCTGCAACATGTCTTGAATTGTCTGCTTCTGACTGTGTTTTGTGGCAATACCTCAAGATGAAGGTGTGTGTCATTCACCCTAGGACTGTAGAAGAATTGGAGGAATTGTAGCATTTCTGTGGGAGACGATGCATGATGGGGAATTTGTGTTCAAGTGTGTAACTGTGCTTACCGGGGGGTCGATGATTGTTAAATGAGTCCAGTTAAGCATATGAAACTTGGTGTGGTATTATTAATTATGTGTACGTATCGTATGTATTATTGTTGCTAAATCTGGCTACAGTCAGCACTGGAGAGTTTATCAGTTTAATCACACAAATCTTGGTTAGATTTGAAACTGGAAGTATGGTTTAATAGTGGGTTGAGATTGTCAGCACGTTAAGGATATTTTATCAGAACTTAGAAATTCAAGGCAGATTAACCAGTCAAAGTGTCTGTATTGGCATCTATTTCAGATGTGTTTTCCAACACAAGTATGACTCAGTTTCTGAAATGAGGCAGTGGTAGATGTAACATTTGGCAGTTGGCAGAGCTTTCTTGCCATAGCTGTTTGCACTTCTGAGGGTGAGGTTTGCAGTGAGACAGCGGAGGCTGTACGTTGTGCGTGCTGCATACACCTGAGCTGCATGTGAAGCGTTCGCTTGACAACATGGGTATTTGTGTAGTTTGAAAATGGTACAGTGAAGTAAAACATGTGGTCACACTAACATTCAGTCCTTTTTGTGCCGAGTTCTTAAGATATGAAAGTTTTATTGAGGATTTTCTGTGAAGCAATAAATGAGGAATTGGGTGTACAGGAAGTGCTGCTTCATTAGGATGTCCAATGAAGTCATGTAGGCCCATGTTGCGTGGCATGGCACATCTTGTGTGTGGTGAAGAGTGTGAACACTGAAGGTGCTAACACTATTCAGAACTGCTGTAACATGAACTGCAGTCAGTCTTCATCACATTCTTTTCTGTCACATACTTTATTGTAAGTAATCTGTTGTAAAGTGGGTTTAAATAACTTCATGTGGAGTCAGAAATTATCAGTGCTGGCAACACACAGAAGCATGTTAGATCTGCTGAACTGTGAAACAGAAATTTATGGGGAGTATTTTGCAATATAAAGTTGGTGGAGGAATTCTACTTTTGTACCTTATAATGTGTTTCAGAAATCTTAATCCTGGGAACAGGATGTCTTAATTCTGGTGTTTCAGTTCAGCACAGAGGATGACTGTGTTGTGTTTGTATCAATATAAATTCTCATTGACATTTCAGAAGAAAATAGAGTAGTTGTGACTGCAATTAACTAACAAACCAACCAACCAACCAACAAAGCATCCACTCACATAATTACTTGGAGCAGAGACCTTTTGAAAACAAATAATTCTTCAGTTAAATAATTTGACACTTCTTATGGAACTGGCAGTTTCACTCTTATTCTTATAATAAAACCAACTAGATGCACTAATTTCTGTTTATTTTTGGAATAAAAGTCTACATATTTCGGACAGTTCCTCTGTCCATCATCAGGAGTTTTTCACTGTACACACAGCAATGGTATATGTCATACAAGTTTGCTGTGTGTACAGTGAAAAACTCCAGTTTCACGTAGTCCCACCACTGTAATGTTGAAGTGACAGAAATGCTAAATTCCCTACTATTTTTGTTAACCCTGCTTCGTGCTACAGTTTTCGGTGTGTAAGAACAAGCTGAACTATGCAGTACTTCCTTTCAGTTCACTGAAGGCATGTAATGTGAGGTGTGGTCCAGATAGAAGTAGGTTTTTGAATCTGCATCATGTCACGTGCGTGTTTTCGTGATGTGCCGCATTTGAGTAAATAATATTCGACTTGTACTGCGTGTGACGTTAAACTGATCGGAAGGGAAACATAATCAATTGGCTGTACCCTGATAACACGTGTTGTATGAAGTGGTGGAATCGTTTCTGATACCAAAGCTAACGTGTGACACACGACTTGTACACCGTGCATTCATTTTGTGCAGCGGAGTAAGGAGTACGGAATGCTTACGTAAGCTGTAGATAAGAAATTAGCCTTTTAGTGCAATTTGATGTGCAACCATTCGCGCTAGGAGGGGAAGGTTGCAGGCTAAGTGGGACGTCACCTAACGTGAAGATGTGCAGGTGAATCTGAGGGATGCTTATTTTAAGATAGTTAAATACACAGAATAGCGTTGAGCTGGAACAAAGCACATAGTTTCGACTCAACTCTGCATGTATGATTTGATCATTTGTGTGCTTGCACAGTCTATACGGCGCTCCGTATCTTCCCTTTTGGCGCCAGCAAGAGATCTCGTAGAAGAAACAGCCCCGTCTCTGGTCTTCGAAATTCGAGTTACGACTGGAATCGGATTGGTTTGGGCGTGTTTGTTGTTATTTCCTCAGATTAAGTTCCGAGTTTTACCTTGCTTGCAGCGGGAATATGTGTTTTATTGGAGTCTGGTATTTTAAAGTGTTTATATAATATTTTTAAAATTCACTATAAAGTATTCACTGCCTCTGTGCAAATTAAGATTGTGTTACAGTCCATAAGACTTCAGTCTCTCGTGTATATTTGAAAGATTTAAAGCCCAGTACTGACCTGAGTTATATTTAAACACCCAGTCCGTACCGCGCAGTAAACACTCCGTCTCGGTAATAAAAACCAACCAGTGAATGCTGTATAGGGAAATAATCGCTCTTTGTTCTGAGATCAACACAAAACAAGTACAGGGGCGCTGATAAGTCCTTAGCCCGACCAAGAAGGAAACAAGCTAAAGCTAATGTTTCTGTCAGAATGGCGTGAATTTCCTTCGGCGCCTTGCCTTGCAGGGGGGTAGGGGGGGAACTTGATGACATCTCGCTTCTCGATGTGGTTGAAAGCGCCCGCGTTCCTAACATGCTTCTGAGCTGGTTTCCTTCCTGGTCGGGCTAAGGACTTGTCAGCACCCTGGTAAATACACTGTGTGGGCCGAACGTAGAATTTGTGAATGTTAAACCTGGCGGTCCGTATAGTGACCATCGTGCTTTAAAGGGTTAGTGACGTGTTGTTAGCCACAGTCACACCACTGTCGTTTGTTGCTGTACATGTAACAGTTATTGTAGCATCTCGTAAGCAGTTTTACCGAAACAACCGTGAAATTGTATAAGATTTCAGGTTTTCGTCAAAACGTATAAGAATGAGGTGCATCTAGGCTGCTGTGCGGTGTTAGTTGGTTAAGATACACCGACCAATTTTAATTAAGCAAATTAATTAATTACACAGATAAAGTAAGCAAATAAATAAACTGAAATGAAATGAAATATGTAAACAGTAATTTAAGTGATAAAATAGATCAATCGAATATATTGAACAGATAAATTAATTTTATATGACCCAACATCCTTGCATACGTTCAACAGTGGCACCAACAAATGGGTAAATGTACGTACGAACTAATATTAGTATGTGTACATGTGTGCATTGGTTGGTGCCATTATTGTACCGGTAGATAAATTACTGTTACAAGCAGCCTAATAATTAAAATAATTAAAGTAAATTGCATAATAAATTAATTATTTACATTATTAAAATTACTAGTTAAATGATTAAATCACCCAAATTAAATGAATAAATAAAATTAATTAATTAATTGAACAAATTAATAAGTAATAGATTTAATCAATTGTTTAAGCCTGTAAATAAAACAAATCGAATTAATAAATTAAATATCTTATACTTTAAATAAATAATTAATTATAATATATATTATAATATTGTAGCGGCAGCTGCTAGTATAGTAGTATGCTTAGCGATACTGCCACTTAATTTCTACCAAATTCCATTACGGGAGTTCGATAGGGTAGCGGATCCTAGCTGGAGGCTAGAAGAAATGGTT
>Ga0123357_10003612_pt1 | contig 17823 bp, 6 predicted proteins | sample TergutEmb28metaG_FD_89873 | JGI IMG/M metagenome (GOLD analysis project Ga0123357, IMG submission 89873) | Embiratermes neotenicus P4 segment gut microbial communities from Petit-Saut dam, French Guiana - Emb289 P4 | ecosystem: Host-associated > Arthropoda: Insects > Digestive system > Gut ... | reverse complement strand
TAATTACAAAGTGTGGAAACGTAATAAAAAAAAAGTTTTACAAAAGAAGCTAGATAATTTTCGGGGATTGAAGAGGAATAAAAAAAAAAAGGAGGGGGGGGGGGGGTTTAGGAAATAACGTTAATGTGGGTATGATACTGAAACTGCTTTTAGAGGAAGAGTGTAGGTGCCATTCTTGGATTGCTTGAACCAAGAGCTGCAGAAAATTCTCTCCTACGAAACTTGGGCAACTATTTACCAGTCGGAACGACGTAATGTCACAGGCGAACTGAGACTTTGTAGGGTTTTTGTAGTTACATCCATTTTGCGCCAAAAATTCAAACTCATTTCTGTTTATCCCTTTAGAATGTCAATATATTTACTTTGCTGTCCAAAATGAAAATTCTGTACATGAGATTTCCTATGTCCTTCAAAATCTTTGATCATCCTGTCTGCTCTTAAACACGACTAAAATCCTACCAATATGACACAGCCTTGTCACCAGGTCAATGTATTCAGTTTGTGTGTGTTCTTGGAATCAGATCGAAGTAGGCAGTAAATGGTTTGTGAATAATTTGGGTGGCCTTCCTCCAGTATGAACAGTATTAAGAGCTTCCATTAGGGCACAGCGAATCCAGCCACTTCTCTTTGTTCAGAATTCCATTTCCCATCTGTCCAAAGGACGTGTTTTGTGGTGGCATAAAATCACACACAGTGTTCGGGGGTTCCATTCGTTACACCACGTTCTCCAGTCTTTCACTGGGATTTGATGCAGTCCGTTAGCTTATTTCATAATTCATTATTCGTTACGTCGTCGTGTTTCGTTTATTCGTGGTTTCTTTTACAAAGCCCTCAGTTGCTCAGATTACATAACTTTTAAGTGAAGGATTAGGTGAAAATGGATTTAATATTGTGAGGATATATTCAGTGATAACCTAAGTACTATCAGGTTTTTAGTAGGAAGAGCTGAGTAAAATAACGAAAGACTCCCATCAAAATAGCCGGAGTTCATTTCGAAGTTGTGGCTTTTTAAGTTTCTGATATCACTCATTATGACGTGATGTACTGAAGAGGAGGCTAAAGTAAAGAATTTTAGGGATTGAGCAATAAACAAATAAATCGCTATATTATATAAACGACTAAATGCGCCTAAAGTACATAATTTTTGCAAGTAATGTAATCCTCTTCACATTGTGAAGGTCATTGGATCCAGTAGATTTAGCTTTGTAGGACATTTAGCTTTCTTTGAGGATATGAGGAATGCAAGCTGCTGTGGAAAGTTGCCAGTAGCCCAGACATTAGGTAGCGCTGACGAAGTTCGACCCAATTACCTCTAGGATAAAAGTTTGTAAATTTACCAATTATTTAGTGTCTATGTGAAATAAATAGAAGCGACTCACCTATATATTTTTTCTCTGAATTACAACATCTACAGCATAAAATAGGTCGTGTGCATAAAAAATCTACTATTCAATAAATTAACATACTGTCTTGTCTGGCTTTAAAGCGAAGGGCAAACTGCTGTACAATTGAAACCATCTACAGTGTCTGAAGTTAGTTCAGCGCTGTTCATCGCACATACAACTTCTGTCTATAAGATTCGAGCAGGTTAACTGTTCTTGATTAAAAAATTTCGCCGTGTTCTGAATGTTGTATGCTTTCTTCTGTGTAATTTCCCGGCGTCTGAATTTTATATGCCGACATTTCGGAACACTCTGTCTGTTCCATCTTCATAGGCAGGTAGGTATGAAGAATGACTAGGTTTGAGAATGGTGGAGTATTTATACAGGGTGGGCCAAAAATAGGTGTAGAGTGTATAGTTAATTACTGTATACCTACTCTATACCTACTTTTGGCCCACTCTGTATAAATACTCCACCATTCTCAAACCTAGTCATTCTTCATATCTACCTGCGTATGAAGATGGGGCAGAGTGTTCCGAAACGTCGGCATATAAAATTCAGACGCTGTGGAATTACCCAGAAGAAAGCATACAACAGGTTTAATTGTTGTTCTTTCGCCTTCAGATGCCTAATTCGTTATTAAGCTTTTTTATCATTTACTTTCCTCATTAGGTTTCACTGTCTATTTTTCTATATCAATTTTTAATACTGTACCATGAAATCTGTATACTTGACCTAAGAAATTATATGCAGGTATATTAATTTGGGCATCATCATCATCCTAGTTTTGTTAGTATGTGGGCTGTAATACAATAAGTTTATTGTTATAGCAGTATGACTTATAAATGTCGGTTGGCTGTTACTTTATAGCAGACCACAAATATTTGTTTAATATATAATATTTTGGTATTTTAGAACACCAAGGTCTGTATATAATATTTAAAGATAAAGTAAACACGTCACACAAATAACACTATCTGCATGACACCAACCAGTTCGTTACTTGTACGCTGAGAATCGCACGAAACCCGTGATCATTAACACTGGTTAGGTTAGCAGATTTGTATGTTAATTAGGTGGTGCACCAATTATCATGTGCTTGACTGTATTACTTAGAATCACTTGAATACAGTATGCTTAATAATAATATATGTCTTAATTCGTGTAACTTATGTAGTATGTTGTGGCAGTATAAATATGAATGAATAACAAGGTTAGTTCGATGATGCCTAGAACTGTCAAAATACAGAGACTATCTCTACAGTGCCGTTTTACATACTTGGGCTCCCTTATAAATGTTAATAATGACAATTCTGCAGAGATTAAGAAAATGATTTTAATAGCTAATAAAGGTTTTTATGAATTGAAGAGACAAATTAGGTCTCAATTTTTATCCACAGAAAATAAAATAAAATTATATAAGACCTTGATCAGACCAGTGCTGATATATGGTTCTGAAACATGGATATTATCAAAATGTGACGAAGCTATTTTAGAAGTTTTCGAAAGGAAAATTTTGAGAGCTATCTTTGGACCTACAAATGACAACGGAGAATGAAGAATAAAATAAAACAAGGAGTTATATACACCGTATAAGGAAAGTGGTATAGTAACATACGTTAAAATTAATCGATTGAAATGGGCAGGTCATGTTATTCGTATGGAGGAACAGAGCGCTACAAGAAGAGTTCTCGTTGCAGTGGTAGAAGGAAGAAGACAAAGCGGCAGGCCGAAACTAAGAAGGGAAGATGGTGTGACGGAAGATGCCAGGAAGTTGGGGGAGAGAAATTGGAGGAATGCTGCTAGGAATAGGGACAGCTGGCAGAAGCTTCTGAAGAAGGCCTAAGCTCAAAAGGGGCTGTTGTGCCGATGATAATGATGATGATGATGATGATGATCTCTACAGTGCCAAAAATTCGTTTTTTTTTGTCAAAATAAAAGTAATTTAGGACAAATAATATAGTTACATAAATTGAGGCATATTTATTATCAAATCTTTATGTTTTGTGCATAATACCTGTATTTCCTTACAGTACTAATGTTTTCGAAGATTAGAGATAATTTTTTTTCAGCATCTGTGGGTTTATTTTTATGACTGTAGCATTAACGTACGTTGCCACATAAATGTCTGATATCTTAGGTTATCAGATACGCCTTGTACAGCAGTTGACAATTCTTCATGCGAAGGAAATCCGGACATTAACCCCCAGTATTCAACTGTTCACTTTTCGCATCCTGTAACCTAGTAGTTTAGGTTTGCATGGTGTCAAAACTCGGAAGACCAATAAGTGAACAAAAGCTACCGTGAAATCCTGATTACCTAAATAAAATTCGGATTTGTCGATATTTTGCAGATGGCGCATAGTTCACCACCGTGCTTGTTAAGTGCTTAAGATACGTGTCAGAGTTAGTAATAGCAGAGGGTCGGTGTTTTAATAGTAAGGTAAAAGGTACAGTACACCCTTGTAAAGGCACTGAGGCTATGTACAGGCCGTACGGCCCATAGGGGGAGTAGAGGTATGGCTCTACTCTTTCTTGACCACGACACTAGAAGGGGTAAGAGGTCAGCGTCACGCCCCGGCCGCTCTTTACCCCCGAGAAAGATCCGGTACCCATTGTACAGGAGGCTGTGTGGGTCCCAGGGCCGGTCTGGACAGGTGCGGAAAATTTCGCCACCACCGGGTTTCGATCCCCGGATCATCCGCAGCCATTCGCTGTACCGACTACGCTACCCGGCCTACTTGAGTTTTAATGACAGTAGGAATAAACCGCAACCTATAAAGCTTGAACGACGTAAGGGTATACTGTAGCGGAGTAAATAATATGTGCTCTTGTTCACCACAGTTATCTTACTGTTCGGGTACGATGGAGAAGGTCTCAAATTGGTTTCCGCCGTCACGTTAGTGACGTATGACGCTAGTGGTCGAGATACAAGGATATCTATGTCCATTTCTAAAAAAAATAAATCAGGAAACGTGACACACAAAGGGGTCTGCCAGGTGATCAAAATGACATTCGTCTTTGTCCTATCAAGGGCGACCAAGAGCTGGACATCACTTTGACATCCGACATATGCCATTACATTGCGTTGTAATGGGATGGGATGGGATGGGATGGATTCAATAACATTGAAATCATTCCTGTTTGATTGCCAATGTAATATGCAAGTAGAAAGCATTGAGGGGATAGGGCATTGATTATATGTTTTGTTTTGTTTCTTTATTGCGGAGTTGAAATTCATTATATTATTATACAATTTGTCTGTTGGGACGAGAAAACAGGATACGCGGTCATTATGTTGCGGTTTCAAGCATTACTAAGTTTCTCTGAATGCAATCATCCCGTTGTATATCGAACTTAGTCAAATAAGAAATATTTTCCGTCAGACACAACATATAATATTTATTTATTTATTATAAATAAAATATAGCTACATGTTTCGACTTGTTTCAGTCATCTTCAGGCTATATGCCAACTTGAACTAATCATTCCAAATGCTGTGTACACTAAGTTTCGGTCACCGTTGTACTTCTAATGCGTATCCAATTGATAGAACGCCAGCAGACGGAAAGAATTATCAACAGGGAAATTTGATAATTGCGATCTTTAGCTACGATTTCCACATACGAACTTTTCTACTGATAAGTACTAAAACGTTTTATAGTGCTTAATTTCCTGTTAAGTTTCTGATTAAAGAACTTTTCAGAATAAGCCATTCTGTTATCTGGAGGTATTAACGTTCGCCAAGTTCCACAGCGCCATACCAACTGAAGCATATCGTTCGCTGCCGTTTTTGCTACTACAGTCTTCAGGTCATATATGTAAATATTAGGAACTCTTAGAAGTAATGACAGATCGACAAATTAAAAATGGTAAGAAACACTGCTATTATTAGACTAATAACGCCTGAGTACAGAAGTTATTATGACAACATTATTTGTTATGCTTCCCACATAACTGCAGCCACACATACTGCACCAAGAACAGGTAGTCACTAAGATTCAGGGAATGCTTGCTATAATTCGGTGCAGAATACTGTCTTCCAGTTTGAAATTAAAAAATATAAAGACTAAAATATACAGAAATATAATTTTGCCTTGTGTTTAGTATGGATTTGAAACTTGGTCTCTCGCATTGTAGGGGGAACATAGGCTGAGGGATTTAGAGAATATGGTACTGAGGAAGATATTCCTGTCCAAGAAGGACGAGGTTACGTGGGAGTGGAGAAGACTAGGTAGTGAAGGGCTGTTTGATCTGCATTCCTCACGGATAAACATCCGAGAAGAATGAGATAGGCGGGGTATATAGCACATATGACGGAGAGGAAAGCTAATACAGTGTTTTGGTGTGGAGATGTGATAAAAATAGACCACTTGGAATACCTAAGCGTAAGTGGAAGGATAATATTAAAATAGATGTTCGCAGAATGCGATTTTTGGTCATGTGTTGGATTGCTCTGGCTCAGCATGGGTACAGCACAAGAGAAGAGCTGTTATCAATAGGGTAATGAACATTTGGGATTCACAAATTGCGGGAATTTCTTGTCTGGCTGATGACTTACTAGTTTTTCAGGAAGGACTCTGCTGCATGGAGTTAGTTAGATAGTTAGATAGTTACTTAGTTAGTAGTCACAAAAACTGAAAGAAATTTCCGAAGTTTTATTGAATTTTGCGGAACGTGATGCTGAATATCTTTGTGTTCAGCAAGTCAAGCCTACCGATTCTCTCCAGCACACCTACTGCTGCACTGTTTTGTCCAGCCAGTTTTAATATCACTTTCTTTCCACTAATCATGTTCAGTAAGGTGTGTCTCTATGTGTAATTCTCTTACCTATCCCACTGGCTGTGTTCACTTATTGGAGGAACATATAGAGCTTATAGTATAAAGAAGAACATACGCTTTATTTGTTCCTAGTAAGGCAATTGACCTGGAATCAAATGCATAGAAAACTAAGGGTATGGTCTTATGTCGTTAACATAATACAGGAAAAAGTCAACTTGAAGAATGACAGTAAATCTTTTGTAAGTGTGACAAAGTTTAGATATTTGGGAACTGCACGAACAAATCAAAATTACGTTCGTGAAGAAATTAATAGCAGGTCAAAACAGAGAATTTCTGCTACAGTTTGGTCCAGCATATTTTGTCTTTACGTGCCGCCTGAAATCCAAACATGAGGATTAATGCGTATAGAACCACGCTTTAACCTGTTGTTCTGTATGGGTGTGAAACTGTGTTTCCTTGTGGTGAGCGGAGACCATAGTTTGAGGGTGTTCGGCAACAGGGTTTTGAAGAAGACGTTTGGGCCAAAGCGGGAAGTGGTAACAGGGGAGTGGAGGACATCGCATATTGTAAGAGTGATTAGCTCAAAAGAAAGAGATGGGCGGGATATGTAGCTTGTATGGGGATATTTGCATACATGTTTCCGGTGGGGAAACCTGAGGGTGGGAGGCCACTTGAAAAATTGCGGCGTTGAGGGGAGGTTATTAGTGACATGTAATTTTAAATAAATCTGGATTTGCATGGATTGGATTTATTTGGCTCAGGATAAGGACAAGTGTAATACTTTTGTTAATACAGCAATGAACTTTCAGTATCCCTGAAACCCTGCAAATTTATTTAATGTCTTGGGAAGTGCTTGTACCTAGCATATCAATCTCCGCTCTACGTAGTTAATTATAGTTGTCCTTTCGTTACCCTTTATTCTGAATTGATCAGAGACGAAGGCAGCTTCTGTAGTGGGATGGGGTGGTGAGAGCCGCGAATGTGTCGAATGAGCAGTCAGAGGTTGACGGTGGGTGCAGGAGTAACAACTTTTCGCAGTAAAAGAATGCCACGCACGACCATGAGCACGAAGCCTCGCCTTTTAACAACTACAATAATGAAAATGTTTAAACGTATTTTTACCACATTTATCCAACAAATGCGCAATATACCGGGGTGCTGATAAGACCTTCGCCTGACCAGGAAGGAAACAAGCTCGGAAGCAGGTCAGGGACGCGTGCGATTTCAACAACATCGAGACACGAACTGTCATTAAGGTTTTTTTTCCTGCAAGGGAAGGCGCTGATGGAAATTTGCGCCATTCTAACAAACATTAGCTCGTTTCCTTTCTGGCCGGACTAAGGACATATCAGCACCCTGTACGTTAACAATTATCTCTTTCTTATTGTGCATTTATTTGTCGAATATAATAAAATCTACAAAATGCACGGTACATACATCAAGATGCTTAAACTGTAGTTATGACATGTATTATCACAGCGGGGAAGATTTGTGTGTTTGTTATTCTGAGTTGTGACAATATTTTGTAGTCTGGTAAGTGCATACGGACGATTATGTAGAACATACTGCCTTCATCGTCGGAGCTGAAGGGACTTTATCTTTGTGGGATGGGGAAGAATTCTATTCCGAAATATTTTACCAACACACGCATTTATAACACGGGATTTTTACGAAAATTAATTTCATTTAAAAACTAATGTTAAGCTTATTCAGTTTCTTCCCGGCAACTAAGCCCCCCCCCCCCCTTTATTGTCTGTGCCGCTAGGAAGGGTTACTTGCGTATAAGACGTATGAATATTGAATGTGATGTCTAGGTAACAGAACTCCAAGCGGCGTTATTTACAGTTACTAAAGATGACGTTTTCCGAAAGACAAAATACGCTGGATAAAATGAGCAAGATTTATATTTCAACAACTTAATAAATTTTATTATCAAATTACTCCAACAATGAAATATATATACATTTTATGTGACTGTGACTTTGTTGTAAGAATGAAAATCGGTGCTGCAAAACGACTTGTCCGTTTTTCGTATGGAATTTGAACTAAATCTGTAAGAGTTTACGGAATACAAGAAAAGGTTCATTTATAATGGCATATAGTAGGTTATAATGGTATAAAATCGACATGAATGGCTAACTCCTGGACTACAATATTGTATTTAACCGAAATTTAGATAAAAGAATACGGTACAGTTAATATATGGAATGGGCTGCGCTATGGAGCATTATGGCTTAAAATCGACATGACTGACTAACTCCTGGACTCCCATATTGAATTTAACTAAAATGTAGATAAAAGTTCACGATACAATTAATATGGACTGTGCTATGGGTTATTATGGCTTGAAATCATTATTGCCAATTAACGTTTAGAAAAGGATTCTCACATAATTTAAAGTTCGTGTATCGTGATAAATTCTTATAATAAAACGAACTAGATGTATTAATTTCTCAAATTTATTTTGGAATAATACTCTACATGTTTCGGACAGTTCCTCTGTCCATTATCAGGAGTTTCTCACTGTACACACAGCAATGGTATATATAATACAGGTTTGCTGACAGCTTGCTCGTAAGCAACTCCTGATAATGTACAGAGGAACTGTCCGAAACATATAGAGTTTTATTCCAAAATGAATTTGAGAAATTAATGCATCTAGTTGGTTTTATTATAAGAATTCTCACATAAATTTAAAAACTAATTAATGTAGGTTTCCAAGCTTGAACTGTGTGTCATGCACATTCACTCGTCCTTTAAACCCAGTTGGTCACTATGGTTACTGTATTTATCACAGGGCTTCACTATGAATATGTCAAAGCCCTTCCCGCAGATTGCTGTAATATGTTTTGCATAGATCTTAGAATAAACATTAATTATTTTATGTTAGAGTGTTAAATGTAATGGAAATGGATTTTGTTTACTGCGCGGCACTAGTTGAATGTTTACTTATAATTCAGGCTTCAGAAAATTTTGCTTATTATCAAGGATTCCGTAAGCACTTAACGATTATTATTGAAGATTATTTATTAGCATATATGTGGTATGTAACATTTGACATTAAAAAACGACGTGTTCTTCTAGAAATGACATGTTTTAACCGAAAACTTTATTTGATAATTTTGATTTAAAATTTTGGATATCGTATGCTAATAAAATGCTTAATAGTTGTCTGGAACGTACGGAAACCTCGATGATGAACCAAACGTTTCGGGCCTAATCGGCCTAATAAAATGACCGGCAGCTAATAAATGCGCTGTATTTGTTGAGAAATAACACTTTAAAAATTTTCAGGTTTTCATGCCAATTATTTTTAGACGCGAAAGTTTTGCATTTTGACAACGTGTAGTAGTGTAGATTGACACCGACGTTTCGGAAGACCATGCGTCCTCCATCGTCAAGGTTAAAATATGTTGCTCGCTTCTGATCGGTTCATATCCCGTGGGTCTGATTGCAAACAGTCATCCGAAGACTTTTGCTTAAACGAATCAACTTGAATTCCTCAGAAACCGTGCAGTAAATGTACAACACTGCACGGTACCAGAACCAACAGAATTCCAACCTGACAAAGAATTCTCCGCAATTTTCAGCGGCGCTAGTAAATCACACACTGAAAGGTCTAGGTTTAGAATATGTAGGAGTTGTGAGTAATAACCTTGTATCAGAGAAATGATCTTGTCTGAGGGAAAGGCTCCAAAATGCTCTAAGATTTGGATAGACTAAGTCTTGAGTGCTGCTGGATTGGATGTTGGTAACGTTGCGAAATTAAAATAATTTTCTTTGTTTGACCTCTGGCTTTCCGCTTACTTATTAGAGGTTTTAGAGGGTTCTTTCTGTGCCTGAGCACACTCAGTGACACAAACAGATTCAGTAGGACTCCCCGGTGCGAGGAATTCACAGAGATCTCTCCCTTACAACACACGACATTCACAAGAGACAAATATTCATGCTGCCGGTGGGAATGGATCCCGCAATCCCAGGAAGCGAGCGGCCACTTGAATTGGCGGCATTATAGTTCTGTTAAGTGTATTGTTGCTGATGCCGGTGGCCGCTCGGTCTAAGGCGAAGGTCTGCGACCGCTCGCTTCCTGGGGTTGCGTGTTCGAACCCCGCCGGTGTCATGGGTTTCTGTGTCTTGTTTTTTGTGTGTTGTCGGGTAGAGGTGTCTGTGACGGGTCGATCATTCGTCCAGAGTAGTCCTACCGAGTATGGTGTGTCTGAGAGTCATCTCAGAACCTCAAAAATAAGGAGGCCAAGGCTAGGGTTGTCGAGCCATGAAAAAGAGTGTAATTATTAACTATTTGTGTTCTAACGTAGACTTCGCTCTCCGACGTACCTGGGAATCATTTAATTAAGCCACATCGATAAAACGGTGTCCGAGGTAATGATTTTTTACATAAAATTTCTTTATGTAGGCCCGTTTAGTGAGAAACAGTGCGCAGGTCTCATTTAGATGGCGGCGGAAGCCAAAAATCACCCTCGCTCTTCATTTCCTTTCGAATGGAAACTATCGTAGTTTACATCTCGTGCCCCGAACAGAGGGAAACAAATTGAATTTTTTCATCGCGCGTTGTGAAGAACGTCTAATAAAATTAATAAGAATTTCGTTGCGATTCTAATATGTGACATGACAGGATAAGCACTTGTCAGTTAGGGGTGGGGGGGGGGGGCATTTCAGAGAGTACAAACCACAACAGAACCCACTGCATCACCACCGAACTGACAGCCGTTACCCCGAATATCGCGAAACGTCGCTATACACTTCTTTAGAACGGAACTGCAGGCGTTTTAAATTCCCGGTCTCAGTTCAGGAACGAGATGTAATTTGATGTATAAACTGCAAAACACAATCGCACTTATAAGCACGCTCGTCTCTTCTTCTACATCACATGTCAAGATAAAAGAGGAAAACTTTACTTTTATCTCGTATTCTATGTATGTGAGAAACCTTTTTTCTCTCACCCTAAGGGAACAAGGTTCCTCAAGAACAAGGTTCTGAGTGGAATATTTGTACCTAAGCGAGAAGAAGTGAGAAGGGGATGGAGAAGAAGGGTTTTGGAATTTTTAATTTTACTCAGGTAGCATTTCGTTGATAGAATAGAGGAAAATAAAAATGACATATATAGAACTCGCGACAGTGGTGAAAAGTGCGTGGAACATTTTGGTCGAAAAACATGAAGGGAGGGGTTAGCTTGATGAAATTAGATGTATGTGGAGGAATACAATTAAAATTGTCTTAAAGTGGCAGGTTAGGAGGATGCACGCTAAAGGTATGTGGCTCAGGATAAGGAATAGTAACGAGTTTTTGTGAACATTACTTTACTGTTCGGGATCCAGGAGAGGAGAAGCGGGTTTTTATCACCTAAAAACGAGTTTTTTTTGTGAACATTACTGTACTCTTCGGGATCCAGGAGAGGAGCCGCGGGTTTTTTCACCTAAAACGAGTTTTTTTAACATTACTGTACTCTTCGGGATCCAGGAGAGGAGACGCGGGTTTTTATCACCTAAAAACGAGTTTTTTGTGAACATTACTGTACTCTTCGGGATCCAGGAGAGGAGACGCGAGTTTTTATCACCTAAGTCCATCTACTTCTGAAGAAATGTCTGTACTCAGTGTAATTACTGGCTACTTTCATGTTCCGAAGGTGCATGTGCCCCATGTGCCGAACACCTAACAGGAACTTAATCTGCTAGCACAACCTACGGAGAGAACAGAACAGAACAGAATGCACTGCTGGAATACGTTCTCGTGTATCGCAGAATATACGTGTACCTGCTTTCGAAACGTTTCTGCACAATTCACCCCGTGTCGGTAAAGTGAAGTTGCAGCTAGAGTATCTGTATTAATATGCTATTTATTGGTACGAAAGAAGTCAGGGAAGGGAGTTAAAACACAATTACTGATAGCACTATATCAAACGAGTCTTATCTGCTGGAATATAGATAAAATAATTCTGACACCAAACTTTCTTTGAGATCTTGGTATAATACGTTTCCCGTGCAATAGATACCTGTTTACAGCATACTAATGTGTCTATTACCAATTGCACAATGGTACTTTTTCTTTTTATTTGACCTTCTATGATTGTATCCCAATACTTATTGGCTTGAAAATTCACATTTTCAGACCTACAACTCAACCAGCTCAAAAGCGAGTTTCGTTGATTCAGATGTTTGCATGCACGTGCATTTTTCAATATGAGTACTATGAATTTTTAATATATGTGTATTTTAGCGCTACCGATTGGTATTGTAGTAGTATCTATACAATTCAGTTTACAATTTACTATGTAGTATTATGTGTTTTTGAAGAAATCTATTAAGTATAATGTTACCGTTGTTCCTCGTTCGAAGCCAGATAAAAAATTATGCTCGGCGGAGAGACATGCAAAGATACGTGAGAAAGAATTTCGCTTGTCTACTATACACTGGTACATTGTGAGCGTGTGAACTGATATTAATTTTATGACTGTGTCTATCGCGCGAACGGAGGCGGCTTGCTTTTAGCTAGGGTTACAACGATACTGCTGCGTTACTGGGAAAAGTACATTCTATGACCTTTAGGCATGCATCAGTCAGACAGCTGTTGAACTTGAGGAGTGGAGGCTGTGAAGCTAGCACAGGCTGGGTTAGGACTTCTTAGCGGGCACTCGAGTGACCAGATTGAAGGGGAAGCGTGACGGTAATAAAAAGGTGTATTTTGTTGATACAATTTATAACAGTGCCGGACACAAATAATGTGATTGTGAATATTAAACTATACAAACTGAAGTGACTGTGACAATAAAACTAAAGAGGCCTAACCACAAATATCCATCTTGTCATCTAGTCGGTAGCTACTTAACGTTTCCTGTGACCACCACGCGTTATATTCCCTGAGTGGAGTTCATGTTCCGGACGTTGATATTTGGCCGGTTATAGTGTTAAGAAAATGAATGCGTATTTGTAAGAGTAAAAAATAATCACGAAAATTATGCAAGCGATTAAATATAAATTTCAATTTAGTCTGCGTGTTTCACTACGTTCTATAAGGGTCCCCATCCCGATACTGATGGTGTAAATACTGCCACTACACAATTTATCAGTTATTAGACATGTACTTTAAATAACTATTTATTAATATAAGTTTAATAAATATGCTCAACAGTATTATAAAAATGATATTTGGAGTATAATGAGGGGTTACAATAAGACGGATATGTCCTTTTAGGAATAAGCTAAAACAGTCTCCAGTAAAGCTTAGTGTAAAGAGTTTCAAAATGTGCATTAGAATATTTTTTGCAGTGAAACCGGAACTATGCATCGATTGTGTATGTATGTCTCTTGGAAAGAGACTTGACAGCTTTCTCTGTACAAACAATTTTAATCTACTCCAATATTTTCATTGCTTCTACAGGAAAAGTTTTTAAAATTCACTCACTCTGTCAGAAGGTGACCACTTTGCAGCGGCTAAAAAGGGTTAAGAATTACAGGGTGCGAGTATTCACCATTCTCCTAGTAAATATATTAGGCCGTATGTCACAATTTGTATTTATTCATTTTAAATTCGCAATACAGGCAGGTGACATGACATATTCAGCTCCAATTTGCTGAATTAAAAATGTGAAATGCACGTATTCTCATATCGGTACCAGCGCATTTTATGCTGCTCACTTTCGTGGACAGCAAAAGGGCTAACGTTGCTTCATCAAATTTTAAAACTGGGTCAGTGAATCAGACAGTCAGGCAGCAGAAATAAGAGAGGGATTTATTCAGTCCGTGATTAATCCGATGTGTTAGTCTGTTACTAAATAAGCCACTAAACCAATCAGTCAATAATCGATTTAATCAGTTATTAAATAAGGCATTCAATTACGCAATCACATATTAAGGAAGCAAATCAATCGATCAAATCAAGTCGGTCAATCAAAAAACACACCAATAATTCAATCACCAATTACTTATTTAATAGGTTTTTAAATAAGGCATTCAATTACACAATTATACATTAAATAATCAAGCCACTCGATCAGAAAACAAGTCATACAGTCTGTCAGTAAATTAATAATGAATTAAATAAATAATAGTTATTCAATCAGCAGATAATTAAGAGAGTACGTCAGCTAATCAATAAGTAAAAGGCCTTGCAGCCATTCAGTTAATAAGAAAGTCATCAGTCGGTTAGCATATCAGTTTTTCTACGTCAGCCATCAATACGTAATTACACAAATATTCAGTCATGAAATCAGCCAATCAATAAGCCGTGAAATCCGTCAACCTATAATTCATTCAAGAGGAAGTCAGTAAGCATGTTCAACGACTTAATCAGCCCGTCCGTGCATAAATCAGTCATCGAGACAGTAATAAAGTCACTAATTTTGTGACTTAGTCAATGAGTACATGCGAGAAACAACCAATCAAGCATCATTTAAACCGTTACATAAGAAGCAGGTCCTTCAGTATACGAACAGAAAGGTATTTGGAGGAACATGTATATGAGAGAGAACCAGGAACACCTTCCTCTAAAAATATTACAGAATGGAAAGGTGCAGTATACGCCAATGTACCACCCAACATATGGCACTACAGCCGGTAGTCGAGCCTTGGCCTTCCGTTTTGGGTTTCGTAATAATTAGGTTTTACGTTGTGGAGTTATTACCCGTACAATCAACCTTCGGCAGTTCTGGAAGGCTGATGGTTTGTTTCTTCATGTGACTTCTCCCAACCAACCTGTCCTGCAAGCTACAGCCGAAATAGCTTGGTGGAGCATATATTCCCATGTAGTAAAAGTAAATCAGTCCCGTTACAGGCCTGGAGTGGCTCAGAGAGTTCCAAGAAGTTAAGGTTCCCAGATTTCATGACAACGGCACAGGATGATGGTAAGGTTGTCCGCCTTACGCATTGGCCGCCTTTACCCCCAGGAAATGCTCCTGGCACTCATTTCTGTTAGAGGCTGAGTCGACCCCAGGACCATAGTGCGATCGGAAGGATTTTGTGGTAATGAAAAATTCCGATGACACCAGCTGGGATCGAACCAGCGACCTTCCTATTTGTAGCACAGAACCTTAACCACTGTGCCACCGCGGTCCCCATATTCAAATGTAGTAGTCTACTCATATTAAAAAATATATAACAAAGGGTAGGCCTATTTTTGGAAGCTAAGGACGCAATGCAGAATCGCAATTTGTTACACATGCAAACGCTTTAATGAAATATACAAACCTGGAGCTATCAAACTGGCATACATTAAGTACATTTCTCTTTACGGGCTATCATGTATTGACTTCCCAGTCCACTTATTATTTACAGATTTCAAAGTAAAACATTAACACAATTTTAATAATATATACATAAATTTAGAAATCTCAGCACCGAAAAAAATAGCAATGTCAGTGCCTGAGGATAATGCCAAAACATTAAGGTTAGAGAACAACTTAGGAAAATCACGAGTCTATGAAATAGACTTCCGCATTATAAAAACGGCAAGGAACGTAACTGCAAAAATAAAATAGAATAAATGGCAACGCGACAAAGTATTTTGGCAAACAAATTACAAGTCACGTTATAGAAGGCAACATTGAGATAGTGAGTAATGAGTTTAGAGTCCCCTCTGTTCAATTGGTATCGAGGGCTGTTTAAGGGAGATAAAATTTCCAGGGTACGAAGAAGGTACTAAATTACATATAAAGCTTAGATATGTATTGTCACACTGGCATATGACTTCATAGGGTTATATTTAATTAAACACCGTTTACATTTACCTGTACCTTAGAAATATCAAGTCAAAGCAGCAAGGATGAAATTTGTTAGCCCAATGATGAGAATTATGAAGTTAAAACACAGGAATATATATATATATATATATCAAGGAAGGACTGCAAATTCAAAAGAGAGAGAAAAGTACATACAAGTGTCAGAATAGCGGGAAAAGCGCACAGGCTTAGAGATATAACAAGTTCGCGAAGTATTAGAAATGCATTTACAAGACGAAAAGAGGTATCCCAGAAAGAAAAGTTCAGTGTTGGATGTGTTAATACGCGCAGAACAACTATGAAGAGTCTCAAATTCCTCTGTTAGAAGGAAATACATTTCTGCTCTTTATTATCGTATAAATTGGGCCCACAAGGAGCTATAAAATCACATTTACGTAAGTCCTGCAAGGTTACAAGGAGACCATTAATTTGCACTTTAATCGACCATCGTTCAATAGCAATGAAGATACAATATCGGACCGGATGGATTGACAGTTCTTCTTCCTTGTGTACTTCAAATATAATCTTAGCAACTGACCAACTTAACGCACAAATTCTTGTTTTATAATAAGTTTATTATATTCCTCTACATGTTTCGAGCACAACAGTGCTCGAAACATGTAGAGGAATATAATAAACTTATTATAAAACAAGAATTTGTGCATTAAATTGGTCAATTGCTACGATTATACTGAGATGCACGGTCAGCAAAACATAAAAAAATACTTAAAATACATGTTCACATAAATAAAGAGATAAAGGAGCGTGTCCCTGATAATGAAAGGTGAAGGTATTGAGAAACATTTGTCACAGTATTCCAGGGTCTGAAATCATGATAAAGTAGAAATGCATAAGAAAGAGAGTACATATTCTCTGAAAAGACGTTTACAGACCTAGAATTTTGATCAAGCCTACAATCATCTGACGGAACTGGGCTTAACCGGCCACATTGCTATAAGTTCTGCTTATCGGACCAGGGGTTGACAACTTCCATTAGGGGATTCACGGGCACATTTCAGTCATTTGAGTGGGGGTCTCTAAACATCTTACTACTGAAACACCAGTGGAAAATTAAGCTCGAATACTTTTACATTTTCTCAACTAGCCACAGATTATTCTTTACTGATCCACTCATGCATTATATATAATTATCGAAAAATAACTCGATAAGTTTAAAGTTGAACAGAGCATATATTTATCTTATTTTGGAAAATACAATGATGGGGTTTATTGGCAAACCATGAAGTTTTCATTGCCTAACCTCCATGCATATGCATGAGCATATGCATTCAAATGTCTCATCGACAACGAAATTTTGTGTCTGTTGCAGTCGGTATGCAAGTGTCCGTTCACGACGAAGCTCAACGCGTGACAGGATTTGGTTAGTTGAAGTCAGTTCCACCCGTTGAAACAAATTATCAGTGTGTATGCCAAAGAGGATCTCCAAATGCCAAATCATCTCGTCAATTAGATCACTTAACCTTAGGATAGAGGAAGAATGGTGTATCAGAATTATTCATATATGTTTCTTCAGGAGAGAATGTTGAAAGCCTAAGGGGACCAAAGAATTTCATCTTTCATCGCGGTTCGCAACAGTGTGTACACAAACCTGCATCCCAAAATATGTCACATAAACTGCCAAAAGGGCACACTTAGAAAATTCTTATGTATATTGGGCCGTGCATCTTTGTGATATTTGAAGAATAAGAGACCAACTTGATGTCACAATTTATTAAGTTTTATTTCACTTCTTCTGCGCTCAACATGTTTCGGACATTAATACATCCATCATCAGGAGCCTACAACTTTTCTGTTGTATCACCACATTGGTTGTGTGTTCTGTAAAGATGGAGGTTTTTAGCATTAGGGTAAATTATAATATATAACATATATTATAATATATTATAATTTACACTAATGCTAAAAACC
>Ga0123357_10003611_pt1 | contig 17826 bp, 9 predicted proteins | sample TergutEmb28metaG_FD_89873 | JGI IMG/M metagenome (GOLD analysis project Ga0123357, IMG submission 89873) | Embiratermes neotenicus P4 segment gut microbial communities from Petit-Saut dam, French Guiana - Emb289 P4 | ecosystem: Host-associated > Arthropoda: Insects > Digestive system > Gut ... | reverse complement strand
GTGACAATACCAGATGCTGTATAATACAATTTTGACCTCCTGATGATGAGCACATAGTGCTCGAAACATGTAGAGGCATATAATAAACTTATTATAAAACAAGAATTTGTGCATTAAGTTGGTCCGTTGCTAAGATTATGTTGTTGTAAGTTTATGCTGCTTGTTTCATATAGTCTGATGATAGCTTGCTAGATAGCCGAAACTTGTAGCTGGTGGTTGTATATCAAAACAGCTGCGTTTGACGGACATATTTATTGGTTTATTATGAACTGACACAAAGCTAAGAGTGACGCTGGGATAGACAATCGGCCACTTCATAAGAGTAAGCATACTAAAATTTTCAGATACAGTCGAACTCGGTTATAACGTCATGAAAGAGACTGGATATATAGTGTCGTTATAAACGAGTGTTCTTCTAACCAAGCAGTGTAGGTTGTGGCTAACAGTGAGAAATTAATAGTCACTGCGGAATATCTGACCTTATAGTTGAGGTGTGGCATAAACCGATGTCGTTATAACCGGGTTCGACTGTGCTTGGAGTGACGTTGCGAGACATGCTGAGTCGCTTCCTATTACCCCATGATGGGTATAATACTGTTTTGTGTTGGTTTTACGAACACCTGAAATAAGGGGTTTCTTTTGTGCATTTTGTTTTTAATTTTTTGAGACACCAGAAGACAATTGTTGATGTGGTAAGTAAATCTTGGTCTCTATTATCTTGCTACAATTTTACTGTTCTTATCTATACACTTAAAGCTTTTGGTTACGTTGTCGTGCAGGCTGTTCGAATATATTTGTAAGTTTTAGATGTAATACATGGAAGTTGAGAACTTTTAACTGCGTCTAGTTGTTCCGCCCCTAAAATCGTGTAACGAATTTATTTCCCCAGTCGAGAGAGCAAGAGAAGGTAATGAATAAAATTGTCTGATTTTTTTTTCTAGTTTTCTTCTCTATTAAAGCCGTCCGTCCAACCAGGTCCATAGGCTAATATGACATATTTTTCGTTAGTAATATTGCCTCTATTTCAAACGATGGCCATGAACAATAATTCTTACTGCATTTTATGAAGGACACAATGGTGTGTAAATGCTCCGCCGACTGAAAAAGTGTGTAAATCTCTGTGAGTGGCCACGGGCGGTTTCTTCTAACTAGTGTAAACCTATGTGTGTGTGAAGAAAAAAAATCTGCTATAAATCTTGTCACTGGGTTGAGACAACATACCAACATCCTTTCTGTACTGTGCTCAATAATGTTTCCAGACTTCTGTAGTCAAATTTGGAACAGAGTCTGTTGAAACGTACCACTAATTTTCAAATAGGTGTAGTCCACACCTCCAACCTATATTATCCGCGATTTAAGGTTATCAAAATGTTTGCTACTAGAGAAACTTTTTAGGGTCTTTTTGAGGCATTTCTTTAATTTTCTCTATTTAATTTTGTAGAATCATCGTCACACCTTTTCCATGTGGCCTGGAACTTGATTTTGTAATCTTTCTCCCGGCGTGTTTTCAATATTAAGACACATCTGAGCCCTTCCTAATACGTGTCTTCGTATCTTCCGAATTGTGTTGTCTGCCATATTGTTTTACGGTAAATTTTATACTTCTGCAGCATGTGTCTAAACAATTTTATACTTTTGCAGCACGTGTCGAAACAATTTTATACTTCTGCAACACATGTCTAAACAATTTTATACTTCTGCAGCAAGTGTCTAAAAATTTTCAGCTGTGAATAATCTGTTGTGTCTTTTTGGAGGGTGATTTATGTTTGAGATTTCGGATTGCTCCGATTTAGACTTAATTCTTCAATCTTGGGCCCTTAGACTCCCACTCATTGAAAAGTCTGCGCTACGGAGTGTAAGACAACAATAAATGAGGCAGACATACATCCTGGCGCCTACCATAATTCAAAACCGCTACTCCTGTCTTAGAAACGCCGATGATGGCAACCGTCTTAGACTGCGCGGCCAATGTCTTATTTTTTGTTAACTCAAATTGCAGTTTTACTTTTGGTTGGCTAAAGGTTTAGCTAAGAGTTTTGGCTTACTGTATTAATATAATCATCATCATTTATATAATACACACACCCACACACACCACACACACACCCACACATACACCCACACACACACACATACACACACCCACACACACACACACACCCACACACACCACACACTCACCCACACACCCACACCCACACACACAAACACATACACCCACTTACACACACACACCCCCACACACCCACACACACACACACACATACACACACCCACCCACCCACACACACACACACACACACACAGAGTTATAAATATGATCTATATTCAAAGATGCTTAGTTGCTAGTTGTGAGTTAAGGGGAAAGTAAACGTAACAGCTAGAAGTCCCTCAGTCCTCTAAAGCACCACAAGATAAAGGTATGAAGAGAGATACATCTCCATTCACACTTTGTCTCGGCGCTAAATGGAAGTACTTACTGATCAGTGCAGAATATTTCGTCTTCGTGTTTTCTATCCAAAGACATGAGGACCAAAATAAACAGAACTCTAATTTTGCCTGATTTGATATGGGTGGGAGGTTCGGTCTCTCACACTGAGGGAGGAACATAGACTGAGGGTGTTCGAGAGTAGGGCGCTACGTAAGATAATGAGGCCTAAGAAGGAAGAGGTAACAGGGGAGTGGAGAAGACTGCATAATGGAGAGCTTATGGCCTGTACTCCTCACCAAATATTATTCGGGTGACCAAAAGAAGAAGAATGAGATGGACGAGGCACGTGGCACGTATGGGGGAGAGGCGCATACAGGGTTTTAGTGGGGAGACTTGATGGAAAGAGACCACTTGGAAGACCTAAGACTAGAGGGAAGATAATATTAAGACAAATTCCAGAAAGTGGGATGGCGAGGTATGGACTGCATTGATCTGGCTGAGGATAGGGACCGGAGGCGGGCGCTTTTGAATGCAGTAATGAACCTTTGTGTTCCATAAAATGCAGAAAATTTCTTAACTAGCTGAAAACCTGTTAGCTAGTCAGGAAGGAATCTGCTCAGTACAGTTAGTTAGTTAGATGGATGTGATTCACGACCCATCTGCACTGGCCTATACCAGGAGGAAAGAAGTATTATAGAAGATAAAGACATTAAATTCGTAACCGAGCGTTTTAAAATACGTATGTTTACAGAAATTGCGTGCAGGGAATGGGAAACGACAGCTATAAAAAATAGGCCTACAATTTGATAAAATTTGAGAAATAACTGGAATTTTTAAATTTTTTAAGCACTTGGTCTGGGCTGGTTAACGCATTATGTATGAGTCTGATTTTATATTTACCAGAATGTGAAGCATCGCTATAATTCTATATTTAGAACAACGTATTTTTGTTGCCAGTTTGTAAATCTTGTAATTAAATGAACATTGTCAGATAATCTGAAAGGAAAGTAAATGAGATCTCTCTCTTGGTTTCGTTACCTGGATCTCAGTGGCTACAGCCGACAATGCCTCTGAATTCTATTCCTTGATGTATTCCCATGAGAAACGAGAGCGTTGAATGTTCTTGCAGCTTTATATCACGCGATGCCTTGGGGTTATTTCAGTACGATGATCCTATTTCCTATCTGTTGCTGTACCCATGAGGTGCAGAGTGCTAATCTACCACATTTACCGCTGAAGATTCGCTTGCATTACGATCCCGTGTTTCATGAATAGAGCCATGTTTTTAAAACGCATAACCTGCTTCACACTAATCAATTATAGCTGCTCTTTCAGTACATTAGCTAGACTACGAGCTGGAAGACAGGAATCAGATTACGATTACTGGCGGGATCAAAATGGTTTCTTTTTCATTTCTTTCGATCTGGCTCTGGACACAAGCAGCTACCTACTCAATGGGTCCTGGGAGTTTCTATCCCCCCACCCCGCACCCCCTACCCCACAGTAGAAGCAGCCAGCCAGTAAAACTGACCCATTTCGTCCTTCTAGTACCGAAATTATTAGTGCGTGGAGATTTTTTAATTTGTTCTCTCTCCGGCACTTCGATCCACTGATGGGGCTTTGCGGTCACACACATTCTACACACCACATCGGTAAGACTCCTCTGGACGAGTGATCAGCCCGACGCACAGTCCTCTACCTAGCGACATATAACAGTTACAAGAGACAAGCAGCCATGTTCCTGGCAGGATTCGAACCCACATTCCCAGTAAGCGAGCGGCCGCAGAGGAGCCATACTGTCATGTAAACATATGATCTAATGATATGATACTAAATGAAGGAAAGAGACAACTAACATATGTAAACTGCTGCAGAAGAGTACAGGTTTAACGACGGCCAGGGTTTGACCGCCCTGTGTTTCTTTAGTGTCTATTTTGACATCTTGTGAAAAGCAGTCAGGAGTCCCTTAATAGTTTGTACTAAGTTATAAGTGTAATTTTTACATTAGTGTGATTCTTGGTGCATGTATGAATTAAGACAGCGAGAAAAATTATTAACTATTTAACAGTTTTTCAAAGTGCAAAGTTTTCTGGACAGTGATTTCAGAATATAAATATCTATCCTGCGATGGAAAAGAATTTTTCACGCATATTCTAAGATGAAAATCTTGTAAAAAAAAGACGTAAGTGTAAGCGGACCTGCTCGCACGAATATCTTGACTTTGGTCTCCTACTTAGTGGACTGATGTTGAGTGTGATGATGTAAAGGGCTATGGATTCAGCCAAAAGTGTGAAAGCTACAGGCCATGAATCCTGGAGTGCAGTTTCTTGACGCTAATCTTCAGATGATTCATCTCCATTGTGCTTCGTAACAGTCCGAATTACAATAACTCTAATCAAAACAAAACAATTCATTCTCTTATTTTCAACTACATTTTTCTGCCAAACGACCTTCATCAGACATTCATGTTTTGTTGACCGTGCATCCCCGTACAATCTTGTAAATAAACTGGTTGCCAACAGCCAGTCAACATAAACGCATGACATATACCAATTGCTGCATATACAGAGTAGTGCCTCCTGATGATGAGCAGTAAGCCTGCTCGAAACTTGTAGAGGTTAACTATTGAAATAAATTAAAATTATATAGTGCATCCTGTTGGTTCTTACGGTACGGAAGATCATTCCATTTACTGTAGACGTTCTTCAGACCCAGCAGTGTTCTGCATTAACAATTAAGGATGCTTTTCTATTTATGACCTCCGAATACAACCGCAAGCATTATGCACTTGTTTCTGAACCATTCTGTGTATTGCGACCAAGCCGACTTGTGCTGTGTGTGAGACTGCTGTTGGATGTTGTTACATGTAAACAGAGCCGCTACATCAGCTGCTGCCTACGATGCACAGTAGGGCCTATATTGCTCTGGGCTGAAAAAAAAAATGAGTTGCGCTGTGACTTGAGAGTTGTACTAAACCATGCGTTTCACTTACTTCATTTCATCCCCTATTTTACCCCCTAACGACAAGCACTACTTTCCTATATTGAACTTGGCTGTCTTGTAGTTTGTGTGCGCAATTTCATTCCGTAAGATCACTCCGTGTTGCATGGTCGTACACCTGCCTCAGCAGAGTTCGGCGTGGCCTGCGCTTGTCGGTGAGTGTAACCACTTCACCTTTTCATTAGGTTAATTATTAGTATATGCGCGTGGAAGAATTACGATATTGATTATTGCTTACTATATGGAAGATAAATGCAGGAAGTTTGGGGTTAGGACACAAGACAAAGAAGGAAATAAGAATGTGGAGAAGACTACAGAGAGTCACGTATTATTAGGATGACTGGATCAAGGAGATGATATTAGCGGGACATGTAGAGCGCGCGGATTAGGTATAAACTTGAAAACTTTTAGACGGAAATCTGTAACAGAAGGGATACTTGGGAGGCGTCGGTGTCCAGTGACATGAAAACACATTTTTAGGAAGAAAGAAACGAGAGTCTGGGCTGAATGTAACTTGACTTAGCGTAGAGCCAAGTTTGGAATTACTTAAACACGTTATTAAATTACTTCAAATATTAACCAACAAATTCACCTATATAACTTTCACTTAAAACACTCAAAATCACTCCGACATATTTCGATCTTTTTAGATCATCCTCAGGAAGTTTCGTCGTTCCTTGCTAAAGTTATTAGATATTTACTATTTTGTTCGTTTTTGTAAACAAGGTGTTGTGGCAGCATGTCATGTTGTGTAGGAATCTGTTGTAGAGAGTGTAGTTGGCTAGGTGCGCGTCGTATGCTACGTAGTAGCAAGTTTAACAGTTCCTTGCATATAACGGTAAAAGAATTTAATAGTCGTATGTGCTCCGGAGGCACAAGAATGCCAAAAGAAGTGTAATGCTTTGTTCTGATTAAAATAGACGTAACTGACACAGCATGTGTCTCGGGGTGTATCAGACTTTCGAAAAATTGGTAAAATCTCAAAAGTCAATTTTGTGTGTGTCAACAAGATCACTTTTCAGTTCCTGTAATGAGAAGATGGCATTTATTGGGTATGTCAAGTAAACGTCACGGCTTTGACCAAACTCTAGGCTACATGGAGCCCAGGCTGGTAAAAATGTGTTGAAGAGAACTATGTCGTGGCGTCATGAACTGAAATTAACCTGCTGACTTATAAATAAAGCCATCTTGGTGCACAGTATTTCTTAGTATGTTTATTCCTTTTCTCTACATGTTTCGGGCAGGGACCGCGGTAGCACAGTGGTTAAGGAGCTGTGCTACAAATCGGTAGGTGGCTGGCTCGATCCCAGCTGGTGTCAGTGGATTTTTCATTGACCTAAAATCCCTCCGATCGCACTATGGCCCTGCGGTCGACTCAGCCTCTAACAGAAATGAGTACCAGGAGTATTTCCTAGGGGTAAAGACGGCCGGTGTTTAAGGCTGACAACCTACCACCATCCTGTGCCATTATCACGAAATCTGGGAACCTTAACTTCCTGGAACCCTCTGGGCCTGTCCAGGCCTGTAACGGGACTGCTTTACCTTTACCTTTTTTACATGTTTTGGGCAACTATGTGCTCATCATCAGGGGAACTAACTGTATCTATGCGACAATTCATTCCGCTCTGCGTACCAGTCAGTCATCCACACGGAGTGACAAATAAGAAGTGTTGCATAGATTCAGTTCTCCTGATGATGGGCACATAGTTGCCCGAAACATGTAGAGAAAATAAATAAACATACTAAGAAATATTTTGCACCAAGTTGGCTTTATTTACAAGATTATACAAGGATGCACCATCAACAAAACATAAAATAACCTGCTGATATTAACCTTGTACTCTGACGAATTACGGCAAAGTTTGTGGATATTGTAGTTTCAAAACTTCGAGGAATTTCTTCAGCAACTCGATTTATATGGAGTGTTAGGGACGACGCTATAAATTAAAATAAAAAATACTGAGATTCTTCTCCCAATTCCCTCAAGTAACCATGAAAGTCTTTGAAAGAACGTTAAAGCCAAGAACGGACACGTCACGGACACTGTTATATAAATACACTGGGGTGTTGCATCCTGTTTACCTTTGATACGTAATCTGTAAGCTGGCAAGAAGTATTGTGATTCAACTTTGTGCGTCACAGTTCTGGCTTCATTTGATTTGCGTTTACCGCAATGCTCCAGAACGGGGGAGCTGCGCGCTGTGTTCTGGGCAGTTAGTAGTTTGCTACCTGCTCTGTAGAAATTAATCGCCATAGGTGTACCTAATCGGATCCCCTGCCTTGATGGGGGGAAGTAATCTGCTAATGGCTGCGGATAGATTATATTCTATATATAGTACTGTCACATACAGTCAGGTTCTTCTAGGTAGCAATGTCCGGTAGGGTTTTAATACAAGTCACATTATGCTGATTTATGGAAACATGTTCTTTTTTATACATTCAAATTATGACGCACAGTATCGCCATAGCAAACTGCCTTTAACAAATTAAATGTCTATTTACCTGAATTTCTATACAATTTAGACAGTACAATTGGTTCGAACAGCACCCCTGTACCAGGTGACGTAAATGCATTATTAACTACTATAAATACGAATTTGACGCTCAGGTGACCGTGCATCCTGTTAAATTCTTATAATAAAACCAACAAGATGCATTAATTTCTCAAATTTATTTTTGGAATAAAACTCTACATGTTTCGGACAGTTCCTCTGTCCATCATCAGGAGTTTTCACTGTAAACACAACAATGGTATATGTCATACAGGTTTGCTGACAGCTTGCGAGCAGGATCAGAACGGAACTGGTTCCGTCCTGATCCTGCTCGCAAGCTATCAGCAAACCTGTATGACATACACCATTGCTGTGTTTACAGTGAAAACTCCTGATGATGGACAGAGGAACTGTCCGAAACATGTAGAGTTTTATTCCAAAAATAAATTGAAGAAATTATTGCAACTAGTTGCTGTTACTATTTACTACTATAAATACCTAAGATTTTATACAATTTAGAGGTGATAGCTTAACCACTTCTCCAGTGGCATGTTTGGCTTTGTCTATTGTCTGAGGTTGGTATATTTTGATAATTATGGACATTTTGTGAGTTGGCTGTACCCCCATTTTCAAGTCACTGGTTGACGTGCTTCTGCCACTTCAGAATCGAGTCCAGTGGTCTAGTGATTAGTATAGAAGTCAAGCACTAAAACTTCCCGACTGAAATTACAAACGTAGTCAGTAATACTTGGGATAAGGACTTACAAGTGCCTCTGAACATAATAACATCAAATAGCACAGTGAACTTCTATATGTACTAATTTAAGATTGGCACTAAATAATAAATTAAGAATGACACAAATTAATACCATCAGACGGGTATTACTTGACATATTAAGATTGGTGCTACTTAACACATTAAAATTGGCACGGCTTAATACATTACGGGTGCCACTATTTAATACATTAAGATTGGCACAACTTCAAAATAACTGCGATATCACTTAATTCATGAAGCGTGGCACTGATCAGTACATTAAAATTATCACTGCTTTGTGCCTTAAAGTTGGCATCACTTAAAAAATAAAATTGGTGCCACTTAATACACTAAGACTGGCGCTTCTTAACACATTAAGAGTGACACCATTTAATACATAAACATTGGCACTGTTTAGTAGAATAATGTTGACACCACTTACTATATGAAGTCGGCACTGCTTAGTACATTAAATTTGGCACCACTTAATACATGAATATTGGCACTGCTTAATACATTAAAGTTGGCACTACTAAATGCATTAAGACTGGCGCTGCTTACCCAACGCTAACCCGTAGAGTGTTGTTGCGATATAATCGAATGGAAGTCATTTCTTGGAAGAGCGACAGAACTTTTATATCGCGGAGCTGTCGAATATAAAGATCAGGTATCCAAAAGTTTTTGCTGTCTTCCCACGTGATTTCCACATATTCGTCCGATTTGTTCACCTCATTGTCGATATAGACTCGCACATCCTCCCAGTAAACATACAGGAACACGTCCAGAGAAATCTCCTGAAAAAAATGCATGATTTTACGACCTCATAGAAAGATACAGTCCTCACATGCAGTACATTAACAACTGTGAATTAAGCCCCTCCAGTTGCAGCAGAGCAAAACACGCAGACTTGTTTCCGGTACTCTGTTGACAGTGTTCCTTTAATTTTCTGTTTTATAGTAGCGAATGGCAGGCTTGCGATTTGGGTTGCAGTGAAATATGCTACACCGAGCCCACAGGAATGAGCTCCATGGGTCGATTACCTCTACGTTATCTTCCAGTCGCTAAAGGTTTTTTCTCCCTCGTGCTTCTCCGTTTTACCCTGTCAACCTCTGACCACAGGGAGGTTTCTGCCACTACCGACATACTAATCTTCGCGAATTACAAAAGCTTTGGGCTGGCTGGTATGCGAAAGTATGAGCTGAAGCGCAGTAGAACACTGTACAGAGAGCAAGGCACCTCGAGCGCCATCATCCTTGCTATCTGTGGACTTCATTCTGCGACCTTAGTGTTGACATACTAGGAGGTGTGTCTTCTGCTTGCGTCATATGAATCATCTCACCTGCAAGAAATATGATCCAGAGGGATGGCACGGAGGTACACAACTCCCTCTAATTCAGGTCAAACTCAATTCGTATCGCAAACACGCGCGCGTGTGTATGTGTAGAGCACAGAATTTTATAGTGGTTTTTATCAGCCCCTCATAAAATAGTCCAAGATTTCTTCCTTCCGGTTCTGTCCATTTTCCATTACTCTTAATATCACAACCGTATATCGATATGAATCACATTCATTATCTGATACAGCCTCATTAAGTGATGGCATACAAAAGCAACTTAGAAGAAAATATACAAGATCAAAATCTGCAACAGCTTTGGTGCCCAGAATTCTGGTGGTAAGCCTGTTAATAAACGTTTTAATGGGAATGATGCCAACACGCTGGGCCGCTGTGATTTCACTTCCCTCATATACCTAAAATTATTGAACGCAAGCCCTCTCTTGCTAGGTCTCCAAAATGACGTAAGAGTTGGCGCAAAACTATGGCATTTTTACCCTCAGAGTTTCACGTCGTCATCTTGTTTGACTGTCAGATTTCAAGCAATGTTTTATACAAGCAACATTCAGCTCCATGTTAATTTACTATCTTGGTAACCAACTTCACGTGATTAATTAGTTATCATATGAAAGTAAAAGCTAAATACATCTGCACGGCTGTCATGTTATTTTACACATTACAACACACTACTGTAACAAAAGGTGCATTCTTTCTAATATCCATTACATATCAATTCAAGAGTGTGTGCCAACTGGCGCTAGTGTCGTTTCCGTATAATTATCTCATGCTTCCGTCACGTTGTTACTGCTGATTATAGGAATTTACCACGGTGCTTCGTTGAGATGGCATCCGATGGTATATAGTTTAGAGGGGCCTCCGCGATAATTACTTTAAATTTTTTTCAGAAATTGAAATGGAAGATATTCAGACACATATTAAGGCCTAAAAATCGCCGTACAATTGTACAGTGGAGATCATTGATTTGAGACACACATATAACATTATGTGAATAAACTTTTTTCCCTTCCTTATATTTCATAATTAGGCGCTTCATTTATATTCCTCACCAAATATTATCCGGGCTATCAAATCAATGGATATGAAATAAACTGTGCAAGTGGCACGTGTGGGGGACATGAGAGGTGTATGTCGAATTTTGGTGTGGGAACCCGAAGGAAGGAAACCACTTGGAAGACCTACGAGTAGATGGGAGGATAATACTAAAATGGATATTCAAGAAGTAGATTGGGGACATGGATTGAAATGACCTGGTTCAGGACAGAAACGGGTGGCGGCCTCTTCGGAATGAGGAAATGAAACTCAGGTTCCAAAGATACGAAGAATTTCTTAGCCAACTGAGAACCTATTCGCTTCTCAAGAGGGAGTGTGATTCGTAGCGGTAGTTTGTCAATAGACAAGTAGACCGAAATTGTCCATTTGTGATATTAAAGACAGAGAATCTTTGATGTGTGACGAATTAAACCGATTTCTTTGCAGTACACTTAAACATGCTCAACACTTTTGTCATATGTTTATTCACTTAGATGTGTAGAGTACGTAATTGTAATTACATTCTTGAATAACGTCACTCTTTTACCCATCCGTTAGTCCGTGTCCTCATACGCTCTAACATCCCCACGGACCGGCAGGCAAATTTGTCCTGCTTATTTACTGGAGAAAGGTTCAGAGATGAGGCTAAATTTGCGAAAATTCATCGTTTGAAATTCCCAAGGGAGAAGTAAAGGACGCAGTGGATTAATGTTTCATACATTAGAGTGCTTTACCACGGCAAGACACCTATCTCAGGACGCGACGCTTAGTCCCAATCAAGCGCCTCATTAACTTCAGTGGCTGAATATGCCTGTAGAACTTCCACTGCAGTAAAGTTCAGCAGAATGTTATACTTGTTAGCTGATGATCTTGCCGCAAAATAATAAATATTTTTCCGTATAACGTTTGTATTTTTAACATGGATAAATATAATCTCGTCTCAAAGCTAAATTAAATGCAATTCACACAATATTATATAAACTTGGAGATAATGAATTCAAATTGTTGTATTTTATGAAATTGAAAATTCGCCATAAACGTTAATCAAAAATAAGCTGTGAAGACGCCTTAAACTTAACAGGTTCTTGTGACCACACGTTGCGATGTGCGCTAAGTCGGATTGGTAAATACATCGCATGGCTTTCACTTAAGACAGCATACTTACCTCTTTGCTTTCATCCACTGCAGAAACGCGGTTAATGAACAGTGATATGAACACGTCTGTTCTTTTTCCTACAAATTTTCCTGCAAAAGATAAGAAGAAAACAGGTCAGTTGATATTAGAGATGTTATCCTGGCGGGTGTAATAGGGTAGAAAGGGTTACTTCCTATTGTTTTTCAATTTCCGTTTATTGAGTTTTACGAGGCTACTGATTTAAAGGCCGTCTTCCTTCAAATATTATGAAATTAGATTAAATAGAAAAGATATTTCGAATCGCTTTCTCATGTCTGTATAAAGGTAAAGATCCCGTTACAGGCCTGGTGTGGCCCAGAGGGTGGGTAGAGGTATAGTTCTACTCTTCCATGACCGCGGCACTAGAAGGGGTGGGTGGTTAGCGGCACGCCTCGGCCGCACTTACCCCCGAGAAAGACCCGGTACCCACTGTGCAGGAGGATGGGTGGGCCCCGGAGCCGGTCTGGACGGGCGGAAAATCTCGTCCCCCACCGGAATTCGATCTCGGACCGTCCAGCCCGTAGTCAGTCGCTATACCGACTGAGCTACCCGGCCCACTCTCATGTCTTTATATTCTAGAAAAACCAAGAATACTCTTCTTCATTTTCTGGATAGACGCACAAACACAACTAACAAATGTATATGTATGTGTATGAGCGTTAAAATCTTTGTGGACTACAATTTGAAAGAAGGCCCAACGTTAACAAAGGCCCTGCTGGGGCTCAAGTGGTTAGTCATTGTTATCTCACCGTGAAGACACGTTAGTGTGTTGAATAAATATACGAGGCAAGGAAATTGGATAGCGAGTGTAAAGGTCAAAGTCCAAGTGCACCACGGAACACAGCGCAAGTAAGAATTTAGGACACTCTACTGAACATCACAGGTCCGGGAGACGTGACAGCTTGTTATTTACTCCCTTAATGTAGGCAGTAAATATTCACACAATTGAGAATGGAGTTTTGCTAAAAAAAATTATTATCAAAATTCAATAAGTCCTTAGCCCAAAGCAGAGTGGCCACGACATGCAGCACTTGCATTAACATTAGATAAATCTACGATTTGTGCACACAGGGTGTTTGGGTGTTTCGAATGTTTTTAAAGTGAAACGGGGTTACCCTCTTGCTGTTTGTTACTGAGACGCATTCTACTGAACATGAAGCATAAATTGACTTTTCTCTATTATCTCACTTACTTTCATGCTTCAAAAGTTGAATAATATTAAATCTTAGACAGTATTAGCAAATGAATTAATTTTTGTAAGGGATGCAAAACCAGTCCAGTTTTGGTTGAAATTAACAGTAATTTTTGGCGGCTGCTAAACTTAAGCCTGTGTTATTACTATAGTAAAACCAACAAGATGCACCAATGTATCAACTTTTGTTTATTTTTGAATGACATTCTACATGTTTCGGATGGTCTTCTTGTCCATCATCAGGAGTTCAAGACTGTACATACAGTAACAGGCATTTGTCAAGCAGATACTGCTGTCTGCTTGCTAGCGGGTACCTGCAGTACAGCAGTATCTGTTTGACAAATGCGTGTTGCTGTACCTCTTATGTACAGTCTTGAACTCCTGATGATGGACGGAAAGACCGTCCGAAACACGTAGAGTGTCATTCCAAAATAAAATAAATTTGATACATTGGCGTATCTTGTTGGTTTTACTATAGAAATAATATTAGGATGCACGACCCTATGAACGTCAAAATTAAGTCTGTGATTAACGTCCATATTTTGTCTTAAGCCCTGTTTTTTTTTCAAGGACCCAGCAATCGTATAAGCGCAACGCGGTATGGTTCTTGCGGAATGGTGGTTTTTTGACATTTTCATTACAATATGTGGGTAACCAAAGGATCCTCGACAAGCCTAGCTGTATTTCAGGCTTGTGAAATGAACAGAATACAAGGAAAGCAAAGCCGTGAAAGGGAAAAATTGGGTTCTGCTTCTCACTTCACCAGTAAAGCTGACTATGGTTCCTCAGCCTCTCGCGTCGTTCCATTCTTTGCTCCCTAACATATTGACTTGTGTGACCAAACTTTTACAAAGCAGGACGCATTCTCGCTGAATTATTTACATTTTTCGACTAACGTATTATTAAAGGTTTATAAGTTATTGCTAAAAATAAAACGTTTGTAACTTCAGGTCTTCGTGACAAGCAGATATTGCCTGGACGGCAAACGTAGCATGACACGGATCGGTGATAAACACATGCGCGATCACGTTCAAGTCACGTGCTTGGTGTTTCATAAACACAACCATGCAGTACCCAGCAGTGAAATTCTGCACGGTCACGGCATCACGCATCAGGTTTCATGCATTCACGGACGTGTAGTTCTTGAAAATCAAGGCTTTAAAACAGTATCGTGAATTTGAACACAAGCACCTGCCTTGCTACAGTTCACACATACCTGCAAGGAAACTCCAATTTCTTATGGCGACATGCAAACATTGTTAATCTGTTATGTTAAATGTGAGCTGCATGAGAATTGATATTTGTGTTGAGCAGATAGGGACCGCGGTAGCACGGTGGTTAAGGTGCTGCGCTGCAGATCAGAAGGTCGCTGGTTCGATTCCAGATGGCGTCTTTGGAATTTTTCATTGACATAATCCTTCGGATCACACTATGGTCCTGGGGTCGACTCAGCATCTAACAGAAATGAGTACCAGGAGCATTTCCTGGGAGTAAAGGTGGCCGGTGCGTAAGGCTGATAACCTACCACCATTCTGTGGCATTGTCACGTAATCTGGGAAAATTAAGTTCCTGGAATCCTCTGGGCCACTCCAGGCCTGTAACGGGACTGCTTTACCTTATTTAAAAGATAAAGAACAACATAATATAATCCAGAAAGGGTGTGAAAGGAGATGAACCTGAGTATCAAACTTAACCAAACTTCTCTCAGTACTTTGAGAGGTGACCCTTACAGCCAGACAGAAATCACTTCTTCATTTATTTTATTCGCTTTTTCAAGGCGTGCATAAAGCAACTCGCTTCATAATGACGTAGGTCTTCAAGCTAATACCGCTAAGGGAAAATCTAACTTTGTAATTTTCCTACAGAGACAAATATTTGGCGGACTGATAAGCGTAATTAAATTTCTCACCATCTTCTCACTGTAGACGGAAGCATCTAAAAGAGACTGTGTGTTATTAGCTATGTGCAAGCTCATATTTAGTAACATTTATCCCAGCTCATAGGAATCACGCCAAGATGTGCACAAAGGGCACGGCTGTTCAGTTGAAAGGCACTTAATAGCAGACTGCATTATGGCTAGTTACACGCTCAAGCCTCCTTTCCACACAGGGAAAATCTCCAATATCCATTGTATAGGAGGCTGTTTGGGACTGTTCATACATAGCTGAAATAGGTTCCCAACTTCCATTCTTTGAGTCATCCTATTATAAGATACGAAGCACTTCCCTGCATTCAAAATATTATATTTAAGTTTGCATAAATAATGTATACATTAGTTTACAATTATAGATCTTAGAGAGTTTGATAGTTATCTCATCAATCTTCTCTCCTTACGTCTTTTATCGTACATCTCTTGATGTAATACCCGCTCCAGTATGCTTGTTAACAATTTGTCTTTCGAGGAAGTTTAAGTTTACTCCATATCTGACTTTAAAGTCAAGTTGTGGTTCCGACGGAAGATAGAGCACCAGGTTTTGTAACTTATGTATAAAAAGGGGGAGTTGTGTCATTATCATGAGGTCAGTATTTCATCTCGGTCCCTTGATGTAGGGTCGTAGAACTGGAACAATGAGTAGGATACATTTGTGGCCGGTGAGAACTTGCTCCATCGGAAAGCTTGACAGTGACAGCATTAGATTTAACTCTCTTGACGTCAGAGACGGCATAGGCCTATTTTCGTGGTTCGTGTTCAAAATTTAGAAAGAAAAGAGCAGCGATTCTTTCATATAAAGGGGGTAAATTGATATTAAGTTTGTTGTCTACCCCGAAATTTGTGAGACCTTTTTAATTTATGGTTATTGATGAAGTCATTAGAGTAATGTTTATTAAATTATCACTTTCTTTTAAACGTGGATGAAAGCAGTCAGTTTTGAAGTGAGAAAACTGAAACATACCTAATTACACAAAAAATAATATATAACTTAATTTTCCCATACCTGATTTATGGCAACCTGTTTCTGAAATTTTAGATCAAGTGATAGAATATTACAAATTTCTCCCGCTTCCTTTAAATCTTTTTTATTAGCCCTCTGAAACTGTCGTCATTTCTTCACTTCTGCAACATGCTGTGAGCGTCGTTAAGCGGCCTTTTGCGAAACGTTTCTTGCTGTGAATGACGGCAGGTTCTCCTTCGTTTGGCGTTTCTGTCATCATGTCCTAGTTAATCTTGATTTTGAGATTTACCAAGTTTAATGGTGGTGCTTAATTACATATTGGTTCATCCTTACTCTGAGGATTAGTGTGAGTCCGAGTGAGTCTTTCTCCATTAAGAGAATTATTATTATTATTATTATTATTATAGTCATCATTTTCATAATAATTTTATTATGTTCACTTTTGCAATTAATTTGTCTCCAGTTAAATATATTTGTTATTATTAATTATTTAAATTATTTATTGACACATTCTAAATATTTCAACACTTTGTAGCACTAATGCACTACACAGAGAAGGGACTTCATAACAGTTATTACACTTGCCAACAACAGTCCATTTAAATGGAATAAGAGGATTTTGAATTCTATTATATATATATATATATATAACATCAATTTTCAGTCACAAAATGCTTTCAGCTTGTTACAATCACTAATTGACATATCAGTGAAGCTTAATTACTCAACTTTCTGAAAAACAATGTTTTATTAATTGTAGTTGGTCGATATACAATCAGTCTTTTTACAAAGAAAATAGCTCTGTAGACCGGACGGTGGCAATGGGTGTAGTAATTGATGTCGTCCGCTCTACGGCTCGCAGTCCTATGTTGTTAATGCGCTCTTCGCGGGACTGGTTACTTGTGAGCGCGCGGCGTCGTTGGCTGCTACGCGAGAGGTTGAAGGTTCCTCTTTAATCTGAACACGCTATTATGCCTTACAGCGACACCCCTAACCTTAACACCACTGTGACGTCATTCAGAAACAAATCTCTGTAGTATCTATGGAACCAGGTGAACGAATTCTCACGAGGCAAATGTATTATACAAACGAGACATTTACAAAATTATAAGTAAGGTATGTATTAAGAGGGGCTTAACTGCATTGAATGAATCAATGAATCAAACAAAACCTATCTGTGATGAAAACTAAAGCTTTAATGACTGATGCTTAAGTAAATAGTATATAAAAAAGAGGTGCGTCGGGTAGCTCAGTCGGTATAGCGACTGACTAGTGGCTGGACGGTGCGGGATCGAATCCCGGTGGGGACGAGATTTTCCGCTCTTCCAGACCGACCCTGGGGCCCACCCAGCCTCCTGTACAATGGGTGCCGGGTCTTTTCCGGGGGTAAATGTGGCCGAGGCGTGCTGCTGACCCTTCTAGTGCCGCGGTCATGGAAGAGTAGAGCTATACTTCTACCCACCCTCTGGGCCACACCGGGCCTGTAACGGGAAAACTTTACCT
>Ga0123357_10003610_pt1 | contig 17828 bp, 10 predicted proteins | sample TergutEmb28metaG_FD_89873 | JGI IMG/M metagenome (GOLD analysis project Ga0123357, IMG submission 89873) | Embiratermes neotenicus P4 segment gut microbial communities from Petit-Saut dam, French Guiana - Emb289 P4 | ecosystem: Host-associated > Arthropoda: Insects > Digestive system > Gut ... | reverse complement strand
TGGTTGCTGGTGGTCGGCGGTCAGGTGCAGGGCAGCAGGCTATGCGTCCGGGATGAGGGAAGCTGCTCCAGCAGCTTCCCTCATCCCGGACGCATGGCCTGCTGCCCTGCACCTGACCGCCGACCACCAGCAACCAAGGCGTTACACACCGTACGCGGTAATAACACAAGTATAGTCTCGAGTTCCTTATGACGGGCATAAAAGTGCCCGAAACATGTTGAACAGATTACAAGGGCAATAAATCATTTAGTAGTATCTAGTTGGTTTTTGTTCTCTACACAATTACTAGTCGGTTAGGTGAGATGTTCAGAAAGCAGCTATTAAGAGTTATACTTCCTTGCTTAATACGATTCCGCGCAGCCTCTAAGAGTTTGACAGATATATGACAAGAACTTCTTGTTTCAGAATCTGAAGTTGAAAGGAGTTTTCTACTCTTAAGATGGTCATAGTATTTTCATTCCAAAAACTAGTTAAATATCAACCAGTTGTGTATTACCAAATATTCTCGGTCTACTGAATACGGGAGACATTTTTGACAGTAATATCATTCACGTAATTAATTTTATTGTGCTAGTCGACAAAATTTAATTTGGTATTTCTGCAAATTTTACGCATTTCCAAATGAAGATAAAGGTCAATTGGATGTCGCTCCCGTTTAGCTTCGATATTCTTACTTCTTTTATCCGCACTTCGTTCCTTACACTCCCACTATAAGGGGGGTTTGATATGAAGTGTGCGTTGTGTTGCGTAAACACATGACTTTGTTCTGCTTCACTTCAGGTATGATTGATAGCTCGAAATACTAGAGAAACACACAACATAAATTCATCTCAGCAATTAACCAACTTGATGCAAAAAAGTTCTGTTTTACAATAAAATTATTTCATGCCTCTACATGTTTCGAGCACATGTGCTCATCTTCAGGAGGTCAAAATTGCATTACACAGCCTCTGGTATCATAACACACTGAAACAAGTGAGTGGTCTAAAATTACTAAATCACAATTCTATAAATATGAGCAAACAGTAGTAAAATTTATGTGTGAATTTTTCGGATGTGATTACTGTGTATTACTTCCTATAAACATGTTATGTCATGTAGAGGTTATGTTTATCCAGTTATGTAAACTTATTAGGAAAGTACTATGTCTATTTAAATTTATGTTATATTATGTATGTAAATAGACATATTACCTTCTAATAAGTTTACATAATTGGATAAACATAACCTCTACATAACATAACCTGTTTATAGTAAGTAATACACAGTAATCACACCCGAAAAATTCACACATAAATTTTACTACTATTTGCTCATATTTATAGAATTGTATTTTAGTAATTTTCGACCACTCACTTTTTTCACCTTGATGATACCAGAGGCCGTGTAATGCAATTTTTACCTTCTGATGATGAGCACATGTGCTTCAAACATGTAGAGGCATGAAATAAACTTATTGTAGAACAGAAATTTTGTGCATCAAGTTGGTTAATTACTGAGATAAATATACTGAGATGCAGGGTCAGCAAAACGTAAAAAACACAACATAAAGTACTTAAAAAAATAAATTAAAAAAATAAAGCAAAACATTTAGCAGAAATTAATTTTGCTGTCGTTTCTTCCTACAGTTCTTCTCATAATGCTGTTTCTTCTAATTCTGCATCTCACTTTCTTCTTCTCCAATCAACAAAGGCGGAATCTTCATCAGAAACGTTTCTGCCGGCTACTCTTATTATTCTCCTGGGGGTAAAGGCGGCCGGTGCGTAAGGCTGACAACCTACCACCATCCTGTGCCGTTGTCACGAAATCTGGGAACCTTAAATCCATGGAACCCTCTGGGTCCCTCCGGGTCTGTAATGGGACTGCTTCACCTTTAAATTTACTGTTGTTATTGATATAGTCCTCGTCTTTAAATCATCCCATATGTTCTCACGTAACTTGATGCCTGCTTCTGTCGCAACTGACACCAGTTACTCTTTCTTAAAATCATCCGTTATTCTCTATGAAGTCTTTCCCAATCTTTGCCACAATTCTGCAGATTTATTTTCTGGTCCCCATCTGTAATACCGAACGTGACGTTGCAGCCATCAAACCCATCTTCCGCTTTTGCGCAAACTGAGATCTGTAGCGCTATATTGGAAATGCTGGGTTGGAGGCCGAGTAACACTGCCGCTCTTCTGCAGACATCTGATCCATTCACATAAGCACAATATTCATTTTATGCATACGAAAAATATGCAAGAATTTACCAATATTTCCACTTAGAAAATGACCGAAAGACTTACAGTAAAAACCAATTGATATCCGCTTTTCGTGACCCTAATTATCTTTAAGTCTGAGTAGTCACATGAAAGCATGCATCAACCATTAACGCGAGACATCCTTTTTTTTCCAAAATTTAAAATCCTAATACATTACAATTCACGTCCCTGGACTAAGCAGTTTGAAATGAATTTGCTTTGAACAAGAATCTGGCTCCATTTTCGGAATTACACTTCTAAATCATACTTGATATTTAAGAATCACGTGCAAATCAGCTGGCGTTAGCTATGAAAAGGTTAATGTGACTGGTTAATTACTTTAACATGCATTCGAATTCCTTTAAGGTTATATTTTATTTAAAAATATGTGTGTGGTTTGTTTGCTGTCACTGTTATATCACTCTTAATTTACTTTAACTTTGTAGTGAAACAGTGACCGTTTCCAAAGAACCACTGAATTTAATGCCAATAAATATACGAAACCAGGAATAGGGGTTCTACATGAAACGGTTATTGCAGTAAGTACCAGCAAAATCAATTATCCCTTATTTCACTTTGTATTTCACAGTGGTGTAATATAATCATTCATTACAAACACAAACTGATGATTTATCAGCGTGTTAATAGAGTAACACGAAGCAACAACCATTTATTTAGGTATATTTTAATCTCCCTTTCAGTGTTGTGTACACAGAGTGGCAACGATTACAAACGAAAATTCTGTATCAAAATGTCACTAAAGCCCGGAACTAATAGTGCTGCCTGCTGTTAAATTTCAAATTCAGAGTAGGAGAAAAACACGTGTTTGTTTCTATACGACTGATGACTTCCTTAGGTCCGGGCAAATGCTAAGTTTGCTTTTCCTTAGTGTCCACCGCATGGACTTTAAACTTACTTCTTAGGTTACATGGTGTCACTTTGTTGAAACACAATACTTTACTCACAAGGTGTTCGTTCCTCTCTTGAAACTCCACGACACGACTATGGGCAGAAGGCTTACGAAGACGTTCGTTGTTACGGCATATCAACTTACCTGAAAAGAAAAGAATTTACTGGATGTTATTCATTCAACAAACATTTAGTTTAGTGACAGAGTTAAAACGATATTTATACCTTCATTACTTTTGCATTAACCCTTTAACCACCTAGTTAAATCCCATCTGCCCTTTGCTAGCATTATTCGGAGCTCACCATATTCTCCACGTTAGCAGGTAAAGGGTTAAAAATGACTTAAACATGAAACACAGTCCTCAATGTGAAGTACTCCTATGTTAGATATGCCCCCTTCCTGTGACATGACACGTCGTAATCAAGAATCCAGTCCTATAGCACAGACCCCAAAATTTCTGTGGAGATTCAGAGCACCTCTTGCAATACTGACTCTTCAAAACCATTTACTGCCCAAGGATTATAGCTGAAGATTTTGGATTGACAGATTTTCCCATAGGATATCTTATGGGTTTCAAACTTGTGACATGGTGCAATGAATTACGAATTGTAGCCATAGGTGAAACAGATACAGTATGGTAGACTGCATCTGAAATGTGATGGCACACGCGCAGAAACCACATTTCGTCGTTCGGCGAAACGGACGATTCCATTTAATCGGCGGGGGAGTCAGTTCAGTCCAATTCTGGCAGCCGAGGTGTGCGCATCAACAGTAGCAATGCTGGATACACCATGTTCCTAGGTAGTGTGGAAAGTACTGGCTACCCACTCCATTGGCCAGTTTCCCCTTCACTTCCCCTCCCGTGCGTCACCGTGTGCCATCACATTTCAATTGGACTCTACCAAACTGGCTGCTACTTATAAATTACTGAAGAGATTAGGCAGAATTTTATAAACGGCACCTCCTGTCTGGTCTCAGATATTCCAGAATATAAACATATAACATTCTAACACAAGGAATATCATAACATTTATGTTCCCATTCAAGTATATATATATGCATAGTCTATTATATTACCATAAAACGACGTATAATACTCATAACGTCATAATCCTCGCTGCCACTATATATTTTGGCATTAGTCGTTTGGTCTGTTAGAGTCAGAATTAATTCTGCAAATACAAATTATACTAGGCATGAATATTTGGGCGGATGACCTCTGCATTGTGAGATAAAAAAAGCACATAGGAAAACGAGAAAATTAGCGGTCGTATAGGACTTACGACACACAATTTACAGTGACTGCCAATAAAGTAGGATAACGCACGTTCCATGCTATAAAATACAGTAATGGAACAACAGTAATTTAACTTCGTCACACTGAAATACATTTAACTATCTTTACTGAATGCATGTATGAAACCGGTAGCTATAGTAGCGTAGGAAAATGGATTTTAAAAATGTAATTGAAAATTCATGTTAACACGATTTTACCACAAATCTAATATTTATTTTGTAATCGAAAAAGTTTAAACGTTTTTTTTAGTTATAGACTTTAGAGCGTTTTCAGTTGATCGGCGGAATATTTATGTTTCTACACCCAATACCAAGACGTTAGCATCTCCTAAAATTTTAGCCTTATATGTGGAACTATCAGGAGGGGAACACAACAAATCGCGCAGCTTTACGTTGCGGCAACGTGGTAACATTTTAGAATTATGTCTAAGAATTCCTGGAACCGAACTCGGCCGCGCTATCAACAAACTTGAATGAAATTTTTGTGGCTTCTCCCAGTCTACCCATGCAAATACACGATATAGGAGCGTATATTGAAGTACACTACTACCGCCTGCTTCAAAATTCGAACCACTCATCATTCACAGCAAGATTCACGTCATAGCTATAGCCATATACAACCTATGCAGCACCAAGTTTGCAGTTAAAACAATCAGAACAAACAAATCAAAACGCGACTATTCAAATCTCATATAAGGCCCTAAACGTTAATATAAACCAGAATGTAATAGGAATTTTACGTGTGGAATGTAGCGTTCATTCTCCTTCATTGTATTGCAAAGTTTTGGGTGCCGTATTTAGATATTAATATTACATTTTGTAAACGGAAATGTGTTTGTTTTGCTACGCAGATTCCAAGAGTTTGCAGCTCCAATTTGTGGCGGACAAATATTTGGGTTTTCATGCAGTGAAGTAGCAGAACGATGACTACGTTGAAATGTGTTTCATTCCAAACCAGCGGTGATATTTCCGTTCTGTTTTCATTGTGAAGTGCGGTATAATTATAACGATGTTTTCAGCAAAATGATTCATGCGGAAAAATGCCACCAGCTATTTACAAATTTACTCTTCTGTAACTTTAACCTCAAATTGTAGTCGAATACACAAGTTTATAACAAATATGAGAGAATGAACTGTGCTTGAGACATAAGAACGTGCTGCTACAATAAAGGAAAGTAAGACGACCGTCAGTGACAATGTGCTGCAATGCCCAGGGAACACCGAAGCTTTGTCCAAGAAACATCGGTTCATATTCGTTCTTTACTGCGTCGTATCCAGTGGCGTCAGCACAGTCTGATAGCCCACACGGGGCCTGACCTGCTTGCATTGCTTCTTGTTGGGCTTTCCTATTTCCTTGTACGTTTATACAGAGGTCACGGATAGTGGCACCACAGACGTGGCGGATGACGGCGCTCGATGCTTCGACCCTCTATTACCCTCTATATATGTATGTATGTATGTACAGGGTGAGTCTCTCGCTAGAGGCCCAAAACTATTGTCTATAAAAATTATGTTATTGAGATAATGACTTGAAAATTTATATACACATACCGAGAACGATGCAAAACAGGATCTGCTCATAATCGATGCTGAAACTGGTCTCCTTTCACATCCAAGCACAGTTGAATGCGTTTCTCCAAATTCTGGAATACTTTTCCCAAAGAGCCGACTTTGACGGCTTGAATCTTTTGACGTATAGCGTCTTTGAGTTGTTCGATTGTGCGGGGTGTATTTTTGTACACTTTACCCTTCAATAGGCTCCAAAGAAAGAAGTCGGCAGGCGTTAGATCGGCTTCACCTTGTCTCTAACTTTTTAACCAAATTCTGGTTGCAACACTTCGATGGTTCAAGTCTTTCACCAAATTCCGTTCGGAATGCCGTCTGGCATGCATTAAATTAACCTGTTTGTCAGTATTTACAAACGAGAAACCCGCGCTGTTCGACTGCATACATAGACAATTGTTTGGGGCCTCTAGCGAGAGACTTACCCTGTATGTATGTTTGTATATATATATATATTTATATATACACACACATATATATATATATCATGAAGCTTGGTAAGGGAACAGAAGAATGGAGCAATTACATAGAAGTGGGAGGGCCTACCGAAAGTTCAGCAATTGGCATCGTGCAGAAATGTTCATATTTTTCTAAACACTGTCTAGTGATGTCATGAGGAAATTTTAGACTTTTTGGTAACTTACGATGCACAGCACAAGCTTGTTGCAACTGAACGTGCAATAGCAGTAACTGATAATGCGTCCCCCTCCTCACTGACATGAGGGACCAATGGCATTTTCAAGGTCACTATTCATGTCTCGCCCAACAATTCGTACTTAAGGCTGCGACATCCTCCAACTCCCTCTGTCGCATGTCAGAAACTTTAGCGTATAAAGCTAGAGAAGATTATTACTTAGGATCATTGCGACGGTTTGTGTGATCATTACATAGTAGAGGGGAACATAAGAAAATAATTTGGATGATTGGGGGGGGGAGGGGGGCAACAGCTCGATTGTGATTATAAGGTCCTTGGTTTATGAAACTTTTCCGTGGCATCGGTATAGTACTCTAACACCGTATAATTCATGCCAGTCCGTAGCAAATTATATTTACCAGCAGCGAAAGTAGTAGCTGCGTCAGATTCATGTCTCCACCATGCACAGTGCTGTAGCTGCTACCCCAGAGCCATAGTGCGATCGGAAGAATTTTATGTCAATGAAAAATTCAATGACGCCAGCTGGGATCGAACCAGCGACCTTCCGATTTGTAGCACAGCACCCCTTCCACGTCCATGTACCCACAAATATTTATTTTATTTTTTAACTTATGTTTATGTAGGTCATAGCATTCTTATGCATATAAAATTCCTAAGCTTACGGTTTACTCTACTTCTATCCTGGAACCGAAGATTCTGGAATAATCCCGAAGTTCTTCCAGGTGAATTTGAAAATAATAGATAAATGTAACCTATATCAGAGTCCTCATTTTATTCCTACAATAAACTATTTCAGCTCCCTCATCAGAATTTCTGTCGCGGTTGAGGATGCAAAAACCCACTACGCTGTTTACAGGCACACATCTTAACGAAACTGATACCAGGAGTAGCAGCGCGTAGAGCTTAAAATCGGATACCGAAATGTATTTACAAACTCTGAAGGGAAAAACACTAATTATAGAGAAACGTAAAAGCAGGATAATGTATGTCTGTGCATGGTAAAACCAAGGAAAAGCCGCTAGATTACGTTATGTGGCATCATATTTCAAAGGAACGACGTAAATATTCATAGAGTAATTACGATGAAACGCGCGCGCGCACACACACACACACACACACACACACACTTTCCTACTTTCTGGTACAGTACTTTCCCCCATCATACCATTTTTATACCTTATTTCCTCAGTTCCTCCCTACAGGTCTTCTAATCCATCCTTCATTCTATTTTTTCTCCATTTTCTACACTCAGTTTTTCCCTTCTTACCATCTCTTGCCACACTTTCTCTCCCTCCTTCTCCCGCAGCAGATCTTGTCTTCTTCCCCCTCACTTTCTTCAGTTCTTATGAAATGATTTGATTTCACATCTACCTACCCGAATTCCAAGAACAAGTAACTTAATGGCCGGAAACCGCTGAATTTTATCGGCATGCAGCTAATAAAAAATGATGAACTTTCAGGTACTGGGTCATAGAGAAGAGGATGGAAATGAAGTCGGAGTATGCTTGAGCAAATCTGTTGACATGCTTGAAATAAGAACGACCCCAAGGCCGTTACTGAAATATATTGAGCGTGGAGGTACCATCGGCAGAGGATAAGAACGGGAGAGAAATTAAGTGATATGCGGGCAGAGGAAGAGAACCAATCGTTTCGAACACGAAGGAAACTTGGAATAATATCGGAAAGTAGGTCGCCCTCTGATGTAGGTAAGACTACAAACATTTCAGTAATGGCGGACGTCGGACTGAAGTTGATACTGAAAATTAATGCTCTGCTGCCATTCAGATTTCCAGGTACGAACACGGTGTACTGTCTAGACTGTTGAGCTGAATCTTGAATCATATTGGACATTTACACGTCTGTGCATCATGTTAACTTTTTTCTGTGACACCCTGTCAAACCGGAAGCTTTCCAGCTTACATTTCAGCAGTTCAGTGGCTGCTTCAATAGAATTTAAAACACTTGTGCATGAAGGGAGCCCAAGGCTCCACGGCAAGGGAAAGAGGAAGATAAATATTGTCTTGTACGTAATTGCAGTTTGTCAATACACAAAGGACGCGTGTATCTGTGTTTTTCGAACTACTTACTAAGAATTCTTAAGCACACTTTACCGTATGGGGAGAGGTGACACCGTGTAGTCTGTTAGAAATTTCCCTGCCTTCCTCCGCAACGTCAGTATATTTCTACCAGACTACACGATGTCACAACAACAAAAAAGGCGTTTGTCTTCCTACTCGCCGCTGTGACACTATCAAATTGCGCGTTGCTTCCACAAATTTTGAGAATAATTTCCTACCGCACACAGGATTTATTCCCCCTGTGCGTTTTCCGTCACAAAGCAAAAGAACATTTCTTGTCTATAAAGCTCACCCTAGAACAAACCATGCAGACTTAGAGGGCGAGTAGAGGTACAGCTCTGCTTCTCGTGATTTAAGTCTTCCGCCGCGAAGTAGATGAGAACTGCACTCTTCTGGGTTGTTACGCAGCCAGTAGTGGTAATTTATTACCGACGGTTTGGGACAACCTATCGGTCTCATATTCAAGGGTCAAGAATCCAAAATAGATGGGACGGATAGGTTGTCCCGAAATGTCGGAAAGAAATTACCAATATTCGCTGCATAATAACCCAGAAGAAAGCAGTTCTCAGCTCTACTCATTCTTTAGCCTAGGTGCTAGATGGGGGTAGGTGGTCAATGCCACGCTCCACTTAATTAACTCCCGAGAAAGAAACCTGGTACCTAAGGTGTTTCTTGTCTATGTGTTGGACAAATAAAAGGATTGTCTAAGGTTCCATGTCAAAATTTGATTTTTACTTAATGCTGAAACATGTAACATGTGTCATAATAAAGAGTTTTCGGAGAAACCGAAGACAATCTCCTGCGTATTCTCAGCGTAAAGAGGAAGATAATATTAAATGTATCTTAGAAAAGTAGTGTGTAAAGCTGATGACTGGATTAAACTGACACGACAACTAGGATACACAAACGTGAACAAATTCAGGAAAATTGTTAACTGAACTGTGACAGTCATATATTAGATATGATACTATAAAGTTGTCCATTTGCAGGCCATGAAGGTACAAGGGAAATTTCAGGTAGAGCTCGACTCAATTTTTGGCTCGTCTCTGGATAGAGACGAGTACTCAGCTTGCCGCCCAGCCTCGGTATCCATTGAAATGGAGGCTGGATGTGCCTTTGAGTCAATGTTCCGCTCTACAGAGAAGTTAAATGTCTTGCTTCTGCAGTGAATCGAACCACGCTGGAATGGTTTGGACAGCTCGGTCACTGGCACTGCGATTTCAGGCCAGCTTGTGCGCAGCTACGCACGTCGGTGATTTTTGAAGTTATTTGGGGAATCATTATGAAGAGGTAGCGTCCGTCCGTCTGTCAGTGTGTCAATCAACATCTCCGTGCATACATCTAAAATTTTCTGATGATGGTATATAACAATATTTTGACTGATATTGCATACAAGTCCTTTATCCCAAGTGTTTCAGGTCAGCTCTTCAAATGTGATGAAATAAGTTAAATTTCGTACGTATCACTCTATCTGAAAACGAACCAGAATTAGTTTTCAAAAAGGTTATTATCTGGAAATTAAGATAGTGAAAGATAAAGGAATTGTAATTATAAATATCTTTACAGATATTAAAACGGATTAAGAACAAAATCTATTATTCTTCTCTGATTTTCGTTCTTGGATTTGCACACGCATCTTTAATAATACGCAAACACGAATTTATCACAATAATATACTCAGTCAAATATATGCAACAATAACAAATTTTATTGATAATTGCAATCAGCTCAACATGTTTCGGGCGATAATTTCGCCCATCCTCAGGAGCACTAGATTGTGTTTACAGCTTACGGTATAATGCATCGGCGATGCTGCCTGCTGGTGACAAGGATGAGATGGAACTGGTTAACCAGTTCTCATCCTTAATCAGTTCTTCCTCATCCTTGTCACCAGCAGGCAGCATCGACGATGTATTATACCGCAAGCTGTAAACACAGTCTAGTGCTCCTGAGGATGGGCGAAATTATCGCCCGAAACATGTTGAGCTGATTGAAATTATCAATAAAATTTGTTATTGTTGCATGTAGTTGGCTGCTTGTATTATTATATAAATGATGCACGGTCACACAAATATCAAAACGAATTTATCATTTTTTATAAGACGGTTCGTACCGCTAAGAATTGGCGTGAAACAAATAACATTATTTCAGAAATATCTAAAGACTTTATATGAAAATCTTATGTTTATATTACATAAGTGAATAGTGACAAACGTGCATTACGAAGCTTATTCAGAAAGTAAGTACCGTTTCGCTGTAAAAGAAAATCGAGTAAGGTTTCGTAAAAAAAATGTTTGTTATCAGATTCTAAATTCTTAAACTAATTTTTTACATATCCGCCGCCATTATTGTAGTACTTATCGTAGCGGGGCACAAGTTATTGTGTACCCTCCTCATAGAATGCGGCCGCCGATAACCTAAATGACTACTGACAATGTCATAGAGTTGAGTCCTTGAGATCTGAGGAAAGTTCAGGGACAGATCAGAAATTATGAAACGTCTGATGTCACGCACTCTTTCGTTAACCTTACACACCAAATCATCATTCATCAAAGATGGACGCCCACTTCGCACTTCATCGTGCACCTTCTCTAGTCCTTCAATGAACATCCGAACCAATTTCCTAACCATGCCATCACTCATCGCATTGTCACCATACACTTGACAGATCTGGTGATGAATCTCACTTGGTAGCACATTCCTAGCGTTCAAAAAACGAATTACAGGCCTATTTCACAGTCGGCGGCTCCTTTAATTGTCTTAAACTTGTTTAACGTACAGGAACAAACATAAACGTAACACGAGTTTCACGAAATGGCGTCTGTGGCTTCTCAATTGATAGAGGAAGCCACTGCACATGCGAAAAATGACAGTCTCGAGGATGCGCGAGAGATATGCGCAGACGGTAATTACTTTCCGAATAACCTACGTATGTCTTGAGAGGGCGTTGTATTGGTGCCGCTCACTAGCAGTGTAACAGTAGAATACGATCTGAAATGTCGAAGGGAAAAGAGTTAAGTAAAATTACAAATAAGCAGGTGTGTGTGTTGCAGGTTGTAGGTGCGCCAATCCAGTGGACACTTTGTGTCTTCTGCTATCAAGGCAACTGAACGCTTTAGGTAGACAAGTCTTGCACTCAAAGAATCGTACTCGCTGTCAGAGAGATAAAATTAAATGGATATATTTAAGCAGTTATATTAAACATTAGGATAGGATGCGTCGTAAAATTATTGTATAAATTCCCCACCTACAATTAAGTTTAATGTCAAAAAAATTATTTCCAAATCAGTCTACAGATGCGGCATGTTAAGGACGAGAATATATTTCAATATGTTTCAGTTTATTTATATTTAGCCGATGTATTCAGGTTGGATCTAAAATTTAGACCCTACAAATTAGGGATCTAATTAAGGAAACTCAACTCTGTTAATTACAAACATAGGGATTACAGAGACGAAGACATACAAGTGGTTCTGTTTGTTTACTGGATCTTGTGATCATGACAGGCAGGTACTCACTAATGTTTGTTTGCTTACTGCTTTTGCTGTACTTCACTCAAATTACCTCGTCGTACGTAACACTTTAATGAGAGCTCGTACTGAACCGTGAACAGAATTTCAATGCATATCCAGAACCTAGAATGAAATCTTTTATTTCCTCGACAAAGTTGACACAGAAGCTAACTTGAACTGAGATCATCTGTAATAATATATTTGTGTGAGATCAAAGGAACCGATGATGTTTATACATCATATTTTTCCGAGGTTTAAGTATCGACAGCATATTTTGAAGAAAATTTCTCGTTTTAAATTTTCAAAGCTCTTGTAGTTGCTTCTAGAAGGGGCAATTAACATACTGCAATAATTAGGATGGTATTGGGAGAGACCAGTATTGTAAGGTAAATTAATTAGTGGAGATTTCAATAGAGAATTCGCTTGAAAAGAGAGGAAGATACATCAGTTGGCAAGAGGGCACTTCATTATACATCCAGGAATAGGAGAGAAATTCGTAGACCACAAAAAAACCTTGTCCGACAAATTTTAAGTCTTGAAATGAGCACACGTGAGCTGAGTCTTGGTAAAGTAGTAAAAAAACACTTTAATTTATATGGCCTTCAGTATCATCTCATTGACCGTCTGAATCTTGCATGTAATCACAATAATAATAGAAAATATTCAAAAATCTACAAATACACTATGTGGTGAAAACGCAGATTTGTTATTACACATACTTAAAGGTTTGCTTTAGAAATTTGAGGTACAATTAATTTTTCAATCAAGAGATCTTAACAGTGTCAATTCATATAGAACAGACAACAAACGTGCAATATAAATTTACAGTTTTTGACAGTTCACTCCGTGCAGCATATTACACTTCTTAATATTGAAAATCCAACTACTTGCACACGAAGTATAAAAGATATATAATACATAAGATTTGCTCTCCTACATGTTCCGGTGGTCGACCGCCGAAACATTTAAAATGGAAAATATATTTATATAATATATATAATTAACAAAATTGCAATGGACATGGCTAAGGCGATTACTCCTCCTAGTGTATTTGGGATTGATGGTAGAATTGCATATGAAAATAGGAAATATCATTCTGGTTGTAATGTACTGGTATTACTTGAGAATTTGTTGGGGTGAGGTTGTCTGGATCTCTCAAGATGTATTGTCGGTGCAAATAATTGGATTTTTAATAAATGAAGTACAATTTTAGATGATACAGATACACACATGCATATATATCACCTCGGTAAGAGCATATGTAGCACCGCAAATGTTGCGATAGTTTTGAGACGCCTGTTACAAAGCGAAGCCGTTCATAGGCCTATAGCTTTAATATTCAATGTACCATGCAAAATGCTAGCAGTATCTCGCCATATTGCATACGAGCAACGGTATTGTCTGAACGTCGGTTGTCCCATTTCAATATCGTCAAGAGCTTATCTTCTAAGCCACAAAATGCACCACCACCATACAAATAGGAAGCAAATTTAATATTTGCTTGTATTCGTTGTACTAAAGATTAGCAACAGCACCGAGTGTCTTCATATTTCTATAATCTTATTACGCGTCGAAACTGAAGCAACTTTTATGAAACAAGCAGATATCCACCTGAAAGGCACACATAATAACTGCAATATGCCAGCAAATTATATTATTCAGGATATACGAGGTTTAATATAAACGTTCAGTCTAATATAGGGCATGCTACGCTTCGACGAAACACTGAAAAACCAAATAAATGAATTATAACGCTGGATAACGTAGATTTATTTGAGCTCGAAGGTCACGTGTGTAAGTGGGAACTCTAGATTCCTAAAAATCTTACTGGGGTTTAGGTATAATTTTATAAATTTTAATTTCATAACAATACAAACGGTTTCAATGGGCTGACATTAAAATGAAAAGGTAAAAATGAATCTCTTTAGAAAGATAACATTATTGTAACAGGAAAATATAAATTATTAATTGCAAATCACACATAACAAATAATATTCTGCTTAATACATGACGTCCATTCAGGTTTTATTTTGAATAGAAATGGAATAAGGTTTTTCCTCTCCCTTTTGTAGCGAGACCTTCTTTCGTTAGGCTTGATTAATGTGTTAATTTCTTCTGAGATTACAAACTGAAAATCTCCAAACACGCTTCATTAAAAGACCCAACCTTTTGTTAAGAGTATTATAAATTAACTGCTGATTATACGCATTAGCACATAATTGTCATTAAACAAGAAAGATAATTTATATGTGTTGCAACTTACTATCAGTAGTTAGCACAGCTTAATACTGAAAGAGTTCTTGGTTCGATCCCGAATAATAATAATAACAGTAGAAGTCCTATATCCCCGGAACTCGCCCCGAGCGATTTTCATTTTTTCAATCAACCAAAAGAACATTTTGGTGGAACATATATCAACAAGAAGCCTGGTTGTCACTACAAGAGCAGTTTTATGAGATTTATGTTCAGAAGACGCTGAAAGCGATAGGACAAAAGTAGCTGGTATTATTTCGGGACAATAAATGAATGGTAATTTCCTCGTACAGTTTTGGTTACTATTTGACTTACTTAGTGAATAATCGTCTAATCGGAAAGAACAAAAATGAAAAGAGAGACAACTGAATGAGGCAGTAGACCCAAATCAGGAAATTTTATTTTTCGTAACCCGCTGGCGGAATGGAAAAATATTCACGCAAAAGTTGAATGACCCAGTCACTGTGATTTAGAGAATATATAAAGTGAACACATAACGGACTATCGACCAGCTCCTCAGATGCACACATCGTATCAGACACCGAGCTTTATAACCGACCGAGATTGTATTTCTGTGTAAAAACTTCCCTTGAATTCTTAATCTAGTCACAGACATTTTCTAAATAACAGTGCCAGCTGTGTCAGCAGGTAGCAGACGAACTGAACTGTGAAGTACACGTTCACACGTGAGCTGCATCAGCGGTGCACTGGACATACATCGCATTTCCGTCTCCACACTACTGGAACGAACGGAACTTTAAAACCTCTCTGTACATTTATTACGAGGTGCAGTGATGCAGCTTACAAGATAAGCGAGTATACCTGAAATTTTCGACAGATTTCGTGTTACAGATTTTTAATAAAGGAAAACGTAAACCTGAGGTTCTCAAGGCAGTGACGATGAACATTTTGGTACACTGATTTAAGATTCTGTGTAGACTCTTTGATTGAAATAATTGACGTTACTGGAGAAAATACGGCTTCAGTATTGCAGGTAAAACTGTAATTTTACAGAGAAGATCGCATAATGTAAACCCACAAAATCAACATTAACATCATCATCTTTATACATCTTGAAGGATTATAGTCATCGCGACCCATTCTGGTCCCAATAACAGTCTGGAAGTCTTTTTACGGATAGCCCTTGGCTTCGTTTCTCACACGGTTGATATTTCATAATTAAATGTGGTAGTCTATCTGTCCATTCGCCGAACATGTTGTACCCATTTATTTTCTGTAATTTTCAATTTTCTTTACAACGGAATTAATTTTAAGTTTTAAATGAAATAAAATATAAATAAAAAATTACATAACAAGCAGTAACATGTGAAATTACTTGAATGGAAACTCAGCCATTTAAAAGAAGGTTGAAACTATTTCTATAACAACCTACACCTCTCTACTTCCCAAAATAATGATTACAATTGTACAGTTTGTAACTTGCCAGCACATAGGTATCAGGGAAATGCAGTAAGAACAGTCTATGTTGTCTGCGAGTGTCCACAACTGAGAGCGAAACAATTGAAGGGAAACACGAGTCAAAAAAGACCTAATACTTTCATCAGCTTCATTCATCTCAAGTCATAAGTTTATAATTTAAAATATTGTAATTGTGCGCAACGTCACCTTCTACTGGAAAATTCCTATGTTTACATAAAATTGCCTCACAAAATCGGAATCGATTCAAATATTTTAAACGTGATTTTAGCAAAAGGGTGGACTTACATAAAAAAACTGTCTTAATAGGAAGAGGTAGGAGTCGGCGTGAATGTCGTTTATCTACTGCAATACCGCACTGCCGTCTCACCACTGAAAGAAAAGCACAGAGGTGTGCAGAATAGCTTAACTTTCGACAAAGCATTTAATATCCTGATGAGCCGTTGGGTAGCCATTTTTATTAGGCAGAAAACTGTAACTAACAACCACAACCGGTTCCTAATTTCGTTACTCCAACCACAGCTACTGCTGCCGAGACACTGGTTGAAATCACATTCCTAAACAAGGACGTTCCCAACAATTTTTCTTATCCAGTGATATATTCCGTACTACTTCGAGTAAAACATTAGCACGAATGCTTATTATATATATATATATATATATATATATAATTCCGATTTAACTATAAAAACTTCTTACGAAATATATACATTCAAGTATCACGTTTCATAATGCATATATACGACACTGACTAGTATATTCTATTAAAATTGTGTAACAGTTCGGGCAAATAAAAAAGAAAGGACAGCGGTATTACGCAGCCCTGAGATTTATTGCTCAAAATGTATAATTCTTTGAAAGAACTTACCTCATTTACGTAAGGATAACAATATAGATAATAATAAAAACAATAACATTATTTATGGTAGTTACTGCAATGATCACAATAATAGTGAGGTCTGCAACAATAACAACACTTCCCTGGATGTAATGGGAAGATAACTTATTTTTCGGATTTCGAAACGTCCTTTGAAGGAGCTTTACGTCATGTTAAACGACGTCTATGTAGCAAAATGTCCGTATTACAATATTGAGAAATGTCAGTCTACGAGATTATCAAACATGAAAACGAGGCGCGAATGTAAGGAAGATTTCCGTTCCTTAATTCAATTAGAATCAGATGGCTTGACTGCATGTGGCTACATACGTCACATGAATAAAGTTATGTTCTGTAGAGAGATGCGTCTTATTTAAGTTATGATGACAGGATTACAATAGAACCGAACAACTGGCAGAGAAAGTTCTGTGGAAGTGAACCTCTGTGTTGAAAATCTGAATAAACCTTGTTCTTAGAAGGTTGTAATGCTTTGTCGTATAATGGCCTTTGATACGTCAGATATTACACAATAATTTCAAATTACTCCAAAACAAAACGTTCAAAAAGTTGTACTGGTATTCGTTAAACGCCTGTAACATCGAATTCAGACACAATAATTTGTCACGTTTGACCCAGGAACTACTATGCTCTTCCTTATTAACTTTAAAACCAACTGCTTACATTTGATACCAAATTACTTTTTTCAGCTTCCAACAGGAAAAGCGCGAAGAAACGCGTGTGATTTTAGGTGGGAAAATAATTGGGCCAGCAAAACTGGCCATGTACGAGGTTTGTTCAAATAGTATCCGAATTGGAATTATAGTGGTTGTTCACCGGGTGGGATGTGTTTGCAACTAGTGTTGACATGTTCATACATGTCTTAGCAACTCATGACACAAGTTGCAAGTGGCTGCGTTTGCTCAGTTGGCTGTAGTAGGTCGTGGAAGTAACACGTGCGTTTATGTCATAGCGATTTTTACGATGTGTGAAAGTACCGAACAACGCAT
>Ga0123357_10003609_pt1 | contig 17829 bp, 14 predicted proteins | sample TergutEmb28metaG_FD_89873 | JGI IMG/M metagenome (GOLD analysis project Ga0123357, IMG submission 89873) | Embiratermes neotenicus P4 segment gut microbial communities from Petit-Saut dam, French Guiana - Emb289 P4 | ecosystem: Host-associated > Arthropoda: Insects > Digestive system > Gut ... | reverse complement strand
TTGCTGTTCCCGGTTTGATGACATAAACCCAAATACCCGTTGGGATAATTCTTTCAGGCTCGTTAGTACAATATTTTCCCTTACCGTTTTGGGCATAAGGAGCCCCTCTTCACGCCTGTTCTCGGTAATAAATGCCATACCCATTTTGGTACAGGTATCGGGACTGAGATTTGTGATTGGTTCTCCTCCAAAGAAAACTGTACCGGACGTAATGCGATCCACGCCAAAAAGACAGCGCAGGAATTCTGTACGCCCTGCCCCCATTAAACCAAACATACCAACAATTTCACCTTCACGGATTGAAATATCGACGTTTTTGAATCTACCATCCTGGCATATGGACTTTCCCTCAAAAAATACTTCATCAATTTGTTTTTCAACACTTGGGTAAATGTTGTTTAATTCCCGGCCTACCATCAATTTTATCACTTCTGGAGGTGTTACTTCCTTCAGAGGTTTTTGAGTAATAACTTTCCCATCCCGCAATACCACAATCTCATCACAAAACTTGAATACATCTTCCAAAATATGAGAAATAAATATGATTGACTTCCCTTCTTTTTTAAGGCGATCTATTATTTCGAAAAGTTTTTCCTTTTCTTTTGTAGACAAAGAGGTAGTGGGTTCATCAAAGATTATTATATTTGCGTCCCCTGCAATTGCTTTGGTAATTTCAACCAATTGCCTCTTTCCCATAGGCAAGGTCCCAACAATTGCATCTGTTGAAATATCATCTATACCAAGTTGCAGTAGTTTTTCTTTGGCTTCCTTCTTCATTGCAGGAGGATTAACGAACAACTTAATAAATTTGGGCATATTGGTGATGAACAAATTTTCAGCGACACTTAAATTCAAAAATAGATTCAATTCCTGTTGAACAAAGGCGATACCCGCCTTTGTGCTGTCTTTGGGTTCTTTGGGAAGGAAAGGTATCCCGTTAAGCAAAATTTCTCCCGCATCCCGTTGATATACACCACCCAGGATATTCATAAGCGTTGATTTACCCGCGCCGTTTTCTCCTACCAGACCAACTATTTTCCCTTTATCCACGTTTAAGGAAACATCAGAGAGAACCTTCACTTGTGCAAACGACTTTGTAATATTGTTAAGTTGTAAAGCTGACTCGGCCATTGTTCTTATCCTTATGATCTCACTCTGGATTGCCGCACAAGATCAAGGCTAACTGCTATCAAAATGATACAGCCCTTTATTACACTGATGGTAAACCATTTCATACCCAGCAGGTTCATACTTACCGTTATAAGAATTATTATGCAAACTCCAATAAGTGTATCAATAATTTTGCCCCGGCCGCCGAAAGGACTGGTACCACCGATTATAATACTTGCCATGATATCAATAAACATGGTACTGGCAAAACTGGAAGCCGCCGATTCCATCTGCGCGACCATTAAAATCGAAGCACAGGAAGCACACAGGCCACTAATCAGGAATATTTTCAAAATGGTCTTTTTTACAGGTACACCCGAAATATAGGCGGTTTTTGGATTTGTCCCGGTTGCATAAATTTCACGACCCAACCTGGTCCGGGTTAGAATCGTGTGGGTAATGATTCCAACAACTGCGGCAAAAACAGTAGCATATGGTATTATCCCGATATAACCTGTACCCAGTATGGTAAAACTTGAAGGCAAGCCTCCGATTGTCATTCCTTTGGTATAAAGAACAGCTAAACCAACGCCGATCATCTGCATTGCCATTGTTACAATAAAGGAAGGCATCTTGAATATTATAATTGAAAAACCATTTATTAAGCCGAAACCCAATCCTATTAAAAGCATAACTGCTATTGCGGTTGGGACGGCATACCACTTCCCGGCCAATAAGCCAGTAGCACTCATAATTGAAGCGCCGATAACTCCGGCCAATGCAATTACAGCAGTAGCCGAAAAATCAACTCCACCGTTAAGTACGGTAAAGTGTACACCACAAGCAACAGTGAGGAGTACGCATATCTGCCCCAGTATATTCTTGAAATTATAAAGGTTTAAAAAATTCGGAACAAATATTATACACAGAATAACATAGCCAAGAAAAACCCAAAAAATAGTACTAACCTCTTTCATCTTTTCCAGGGCTTTTTTCATACAAACCTCACAGAAGTGTACACATTTGCATTAATAAATGCTAAACGGCGGAATAATACCGCCGTTTAGCGAAAGCTTTTATAGAGGATCAGAATCCAGCAAAACCTTTTTGCTGCCAGTTATCAGTGTTTACTTCGAATCCGGGATCATAAATATTGGGGTCAACTTTATCTCCCTTTGCCGCAGAAATAGCGGCCTGGACGCAAAGCTTACCCTGTAATGGAGCATCTTGTACCGAGACTATATCGATGTAACCTGCCTTGATTTCATTAACAGCATCGGCCGATCCGTCAAAGGTAGCCCATGTTACATGCTGAGGATCACTTACAACATACCACCTGTTAAACTTCTGAAGCATGGACTTAATTGTGGGAATAAGCATATCGGAGGCAGTAAAAATCGTGTTAATATCAGGGTTAGCCTGAAGGGCAGCCTGACCGAGAGAGTCGGCATTTTCAGGTTTCCAGTCGGTAGGAATTTCAACTGTTTTCGTAATGACATCAGGATATTTTTTTTCTATGTCCTGCACGCCAGCATGTCTGTAAACAGCGTTAACATCGGTTAAAGCCCCTATGAATTCAAGCAGGACAATCTTTTTTCCTGCTGCTTTCGCTTTCTGTACAACCCATTCCATCTCACGTGCCGCCATGACTTTGTTGTCTGAGGCTATATTACTGGTGACAACGGCTCCTTCACCAGCAGCGCGATTATTCATAATGACCGGAACATTCGCCGAGTTAGCTTTTTTAATCGCCGAAACAATTGCGGTACCGTCTTTTGGCGCAATAATAATCGCTTTAACCCCTTGAGAGATAAGCGTATCAATCTGCTGGTTTTGTTTCTGTGCGTCCCCATCTGCAATGACTTCAATGCCTTTAGCGCCATTTTCGGCTAAAGTCTTTCTCATGGAGTCCAGGTTAGCCAGCCAGAACTGCGAATCGAGTATATCCATAGAAATACCAATTGTAAGTCCACCCGATTTTGAATCGGATTTACCGGCGGCGTTTACGTTTGCTACAAATGCGAAAGCCAACAATAAAATCAGAACCAGTGAAAGATTTTTTTTCATAATCTTCCTCCTAATGTATTTATTTCAATTAAGGCTTAACAGCCCTATTGAATACATAAATAAAGAAGTCTAATTATTCTCATATTTTACACAACAAGTATTTCCGGTCTCGAATATTTTTTTCCGGAAATTTCAATGGTACGCTGAGGCCACTTTCCACCCGATGAGATTATTTCCTGATTGTTACCAAAAATAAGGTAAGTATCCTCACTTTTTACACCGGCAATAGTCGGGTTCCATGAAAAAGCCTGACCGTCCATCACAATACTCCTGTCATCCTCCGTTGCACAGTAGTACCGGGTCGCGTAACCTATCGCACCTCCCTGGTGATGAAGAAAGAAGTCCTTTCCAAAGCCTGTTTCCTCATACATTACTTTTCCTGCTTTTACCACATCACCCGCCACAGCCCCATTTACGGTCGCGTTTATGTAGGCCGCATCAATCTTTGTAACGGCATTAAATTTACGCTCTATCTCCCCGCTCAAAGGTTTGAAGCTGATCATACGGCTTAATGATACGGTGAGTCCATATTTTTGCGCACATATCCCCACCAACGCGATACTGTCTACTTTTTTGCCGGTAGGCAATGGATGCCGATACTTCAAAGTCCGCTCATCAGAGGCGACAAGGCAAACAGGTACCTGACAACCGCCAGTCATCAACGCTCCAGTCACTATTCCGGCTATTTCATATTCAGTCTGCCCTGGTTTGATATTTTTGATACAATCTTCGACGATACCACCGATAAAAGGGCCAATTTCCCGGTAGCGGGAAATTTCTTCAGCGGTATGAACATAGCGCAGTCTGGACAGATCAAGGAAACGGTTTTCCGTTCCAAAAGCTCCACTGTCTGATACAACCCGCATCCCCTTACAATATTCTCTGATAAGTTTATCTGCGTCGCTGTTCCAGCGATAATCAACAAGGGTAAAAGGAATATCCCTTAATTCTTCTTCGGGAATCCGGTACATTTCAGAAGAATTACAGAAAACAACCGTCTTATCCTGTGTCACCAGCAATGTACATACGGCGCTTTCCGAACTCTTGTCCACAAATGCATAATGTCCACAGCTCAACCAGCTAAAATTATCGTTCCTCGTGAAGAGGGCCGCGTCATAACGTTCTTTACTCAAAAAGCCCCGAATCCTTTCCAGTTTTTCAGCAAACTCTGTTTGGCTTGACATTTTATTTACCAAAATATGCTCCATAATCATATTCGGTCATTTTTATACCCGTTTTTTACCGAATATGCTTGTATATTATCATATTGGAGGAAGAAATACAAGCTAATCTTTGAAAATACCCGTTTTTTACGAAGACGCTTAAATAGCCATAATATCGAAGCTTATTGAATGTTAGGTTTGCTTAGCCGCTTAACGCAGCTTATTAGAACGGTATACTTCCAGCACGATACCCAATACCATAAATATACCTATCCCCACATATTGCCATTCAGCCTTTATACTGCAAAGCGACATTATATTTGTAAGCAGACCCATGAAGAATACGCCCAAAATCGTTCCCAAAATGCTACCGGAACCGCCATACAAGCTTGTTCCGCCGATAACACAGGCTGTAATAGCCTGTAGAGCCCAGGATGTTCCGCAGTCTGTCATACCGATTCCCGATCTGAACGTAAACAGAAGCGCCGCGAAGCCTGTTCCCACAGCTATGGCTATATATAAAATTGAAGTGATTTTAACCGTTCTGATACCCGCAACCACTGCAGCGCTTGCGTTGGTACCGAGCAGTGCTATTTTTCGTCCGGCCCCTGTATATCTGAGCAGTATGTCGGCAAGGATAGCGATGACTATAAACGCGTATACATCAAGCGATACGCCTAAATACTTCACATTCGAAATTGAGAGAAAATTGTTATGAATCATGATGTAACTGCCATTTGATAATATAAGAGTGGCCCCCTTGGCGACAGAAAGCATACCGAGAGTTACGACAAACGATGGGATACCCACTTTTGTTACAAAAAGCGCGTTTATATATCCAATAACGGCGGAAAGCGCCAACGCCAGCATAATACAGAATATCGGAGGCCAGGATAATTTTTGCATGGTATAAGCAAATACGACTGAACAAAACCCGGCCACAGCGTCGCAGGATAAATCCAATCCCTTACTCATAAGCAAAAATGTCATAAAGATACTTACAATCCCTATATAGGAAATATTACGTATCATGGTGTATATATTGGAAACAGTTAAAAATTTAGATGATACTGATACACCTACCAGTATTACGATTACAACAGGAAATAAAATCGTAACCTCGGGTATTCTTATGATGTTCTGCACAATTTTTTTCAGTGCAATATCTTTGGACATTACTGATACCTCACATTAGTGTATATTGCTAATTGCGCGTCAGTTAGCCGACACAGCCGCGCGCATTACATTTTCCTCAGTGGCCTCTTCCTTAGTGAATTCGGCCTTCCCAATACCATTTGTCATTACAACAACCCTGTCACACATATTCAGTAATTCCGGAAGCTCAGACGATACCATCACAATAGAATAACCGCTCTCTACAAGCTCATTCATGAGATTATAAATTTCATATTTACTGCCGACATCGATGCCACGCGTCGGCTCATCCAGCAGAACGATCTTGGGGCTGGATAAAAGCGATTTAGCCAGTACGACTTTCTGCTGATTACCGCCGCTTAAATTTTCAATTTTCGATCGGATTTCCGGTACTTTGATCCTATACCGCTTTATATTGTCATCCACTACCCTGTTTTCAAGCGGCCTGTTAATAAAAATGCCGGTACATATTTTACGGATATTCGATGCCGTCATATTTTGCCTGACAGACATAAACTCGAAAATGCCTTCAGCCTTTCTGTCTTCCGTTAATAGGGCAATGCCATTTTTAATCGCCTGTGCCGGAGAGTTGATCGATACGATTTTGCCGTTGATAATGACGGTACCAGAACTCTTTTTTATATAGCCATACAAAGCGTTTAACGTTTCGCTTCTGCCAGCTCCAACTAATCCGGCAAGTCCCAAAATTTCGCCCCTCCTCAAATTAAACGACAGGTCTTTTACAAAATATCTGCCTTTAATTCGGCTGTTGGGAACCGATAAGTTTTCAACGCGCAGGACTTCTTCACCTATTTCGACATTCCGTTTTGGATAAGCATTTTCAAGCCGCTTGCCGACCATGTCGAAAATAACGCGGTTGATATCAAATTCTTCACGTTCCAGGGTCTCTACAGTTTCACCATCACGCAAAATCGTCAATCTGTCGGCTATTTTCGCGACTTCATCAAGTTTATGCGAGATATAAATACAGGTTACACCATTGTTTTTAAGGTTTTTCAATATTACCATCAATTTATTGAATTCATTGATTGTAAGAGCGGACGTGGGTTCATCCAAAATAAGAATCTTGGGCTGCTTAATCATTGCGTGTGCTATCATCAGGAGCTGCTGCTGGCTGGCGTTCAGCGTCCCGGCGATGGTGGAAGTTGGGACATTCAAATCGACAATTTTCAAAACCTCTGCTGCCTTTTTGTGCAGTGTATGATTGTCCACAATACCGTATCTAACAGGAAAATCCCCGGCAAATATGTTATCCGCCACAGTCATAAATTTCAGGATACTGATTTCCTGATAAATCATGGATATACCGCTGTCGATGGAATCCTGCGGACATGTAAAATAACACTTTTTACCTTCAATATAAAAATCGCCCTGATATGAACCATATGGATAATAACCATTAAGAATTTTCATTAAGGTGGATTTGCCCGCACCATTCTCGCCGCAAAGCGCGTGAATCTCATTATACTTGATAGAAAGATTTATATTTTTCAGGGCAACAGTTGGTCCGAAGTATTTACTGAGATTTTCGATTTGGATTATATTTCCATCCATTACTGTACCCATCCTAAGTACTTATTTTCCTGGTCCGGATTATATCAATTGAGACTGCGGTGATTAAAACGGCGCCAGTAACGGCTACCTGATATCCGGACACGACATTGAAAGCCTGGAGTACATATGTTATTACACTCATCAGCATGATTCCCAAAACACCACCCAAAACTGTACCCTTACCTCCATACATGCTGCACCCGCCAAGCATACATCCACTAGTGACAGAAAATTCCCATCCATTGCCGGTGGTTACATCAGCAACTCTGTATTGCAACGTAATAAAATATGCACATATGGCACAAACCAAGCCCATAGCAATATACAGTGACCAGATACTTCGGTTACTGTTAATACCCGAGATTTTTGCTATTACATCGTTATTTCCAATGATATATAAATTTTTACCAAAACTCGTTTTTTGCAATACAAACCAGCCTATGATCGCGACTAAAATAAACATATAAATATTCAGCGACAGCCCAAAGATGGATATTTTCGCAACAGCCAGGAGAGATTGCGGTAATTTGGTGATACTTTGACCGTCCTCAATTACCTGCATCAGGCCTCTATAAAAATACATCATCGCAAGTGTAAGGATAAAAGCATTAATTTTGAGCTTAACAATCAGAAAACCGTTAACAAATCCAATTATTAATCCAAGAACCAAAACCATACATACGGCGAAAACAGGCGTGATGCCAAAATTTTTGGCTAAAACCGCCAGAACGGCGGACAAAAATCCGGTAACTGCGCCGATTGACATATCCAGCATTCTCGCCACAAGCAGCAATACAAGCGGAACGGCGATCATGCCGGTAAACGAAATGTAATTGATAATTGAGACAATATTAATGGCGCTGATAAAATTAGGCTGCTTGATGGAGACAACCGCAGTTAAGATGATAATGATCGAAAATATCACAAATTCAGGCCGCCTGACAATATTTCGTATGAATCGCGATACATCATTGGTTGCCAGTATCTCTTTGGATTGATTTTCCATTTTCACGTCTCCCCGTCATGACTGTTTCTCCGGCGCATGTTTCTTACACCGGAGAACACTTTACCATTGATTCTGTCACGACAGTAAGCCTGCCGTTAAATTATCAAATTCTTATTTGTTATCATTATTTTGCTGTAATTGCAATGCGGCCTTAATTCCTTCTTCATATGGCGCCATATTCTTGGTTGAAACAACTACATCCGGAATATAGTTAATACCCGTATGGAAAGGCGCTTCAAGTTTACCGGTTGTCAGCCACTGATAGCAGGCTTTAACCGCGTTATAGCCCGTAGTCAGAGCACCCTGATCTACGATACCGGTTAACTTGCCTTGTTTGAGCAAATCCAGATTGTATGACAGTGGATCCATAGTAACGTTGGAGACGATTTTTATTCCCAATTCATCACATACTTTTGCGAAATCGGCGCCGCCCCTTGAAGTACACGAGAAGGATCCCGTAACTTCTGGATTCGCTTGCAATACAGCCGTAATTTTCTGATAAGATTGCGCAGCGTCAATCGTATTGTTGATATGCCCGACGACTTTAATATTTGGAGCATAAGAATTGATCTCTTTGGTGAAAACGTCTATGATCATAGACTCGGTATCACTGGGTGTCCCCTGGATTGTGATGACTGAACCTTTCTTACCCATTTCATCGGCAACGAAATGAGCCGAGTTTTTAGCGTATGACTCCTGGTTCGGTCCGAAATAAGCGATACGTTTGCTGTCCGGTGCGTCCATATGATATGTAAACACAGGAATACCTGCCGCAGCCGCTTTGTCATAGACTACCTGGTAAGAATCACTGACCAGAGACAGGCTGACAATGCCGTCATATTTATTTGCGATTGCCTGTTCAATCAACGCGATGTTCTTTGCCGGAGAATCGTCGTCGGCAGCGCCTCCGTTCACTGTTATGCCCAATTCCTGTCCAGCTTTCTTGGCGCCATACCACCACTGATAGGAGACTTCCCATGAATTGGAACAATGTTCGCAGAAGATCCTGATGGTCTTATTAGAAGTTTGAGACGAACTCGGGCTATTAGCTTTAGAATCGGATTTACCAGCAGCACTTAATTTCGCCGTAAACGAAAAAGCCAATAATACGATCAGAACCAGTGAAAGATTTTTTCTCATAATCTTCCTCCTATTAATATTTATTTCAATTAAGGCTTAAAAGCCCTATTGATTACAAAAATAACTTTTTTAACTGCCTATATAACTTTCGTAACAAGCCTTCCCGGGTTAATCAATATTCCAAAACTAATTCAGAAGCCATTTTTACCCAATCCCACAATCTCTGTGGATAATAACGCACGGTACTGATGTCTTTTATGATAATTTCCACGTTGCATCCTTTGACTGAATCCAGCGACTTCTTTAACAAATCGCGCGCACTATCTAAATCAAATGAAACATCTGCCAGAACAGCGGGTGACGGTTTTAGCGAAATTACATAATCACGTCCAATTTGGCTTGCCGCATTACCGCAATCCGCCCAGGGACTAATTGATATTTTGCGTAAATTCTTAATACTGCGCAGGATATCAATTTTTTTATCCAGCGCTTCACAGCATCCGTAATAACTCAGCTTAAAACGCTCCAGCCATTTTTTTTCATAAGTAATAGCAAATTCTTCATGCATTTGAGGCGACGCGGACGTGAGTATCTGTGCAGCGGCGGCGCCCCATATATCCGAACACTTCATATTTAATGTATCGCCGGCTGGCAGTTCACTGCTGTATCCATATGCACCGGAACCAATTCTGAAATTGGAATTGTTTGTAGCAATCACACCAAGATTTTCGTATTGTGTTAGTGCCTCTATGTATACGCCGATGAGTCTGTCGATGAGCCGGTACATCAGTTCGGGTTCGTCATATAAATTAATCAGTGCGTTTTCTACACCCATCAGCGTCACAATATCGTCCCATGGTGCGAACCAGAAGCCCGGGAAACCCCTCATTTGTACGGGAATTACACCGCCCAACACGTCTTCGTAAGCTTGTTTGGTGTCATCGGACTGTTTTTTCATAAATGATACTTTTGGCGTAATTATTCTATTAATATCCTCAATACTTTGAATCTGCGGGATGAAATGATGAGAAACAATAGTATTATTCTCGTCTGTCACCGCCGTGTCTTCAAGTACTTCAACGCCGATCCCGGTGTTTTCCACAATTGCCGGCGAATAAATTACCGGCTCGATAACCATATCACCGGGCATATGTTTCCAAAGATATAGCTGCCTGCGCAGTTCACTTTCAATGCGCCGTGTAAATGTTGATGAAGTAGTAAGTGTAAGCTCATCGTCCACGTTCATCTCATGCCAGCAGACTTCATTGTGCCATACAAGAGGACGGCAGACCTTTAAGTCATTTAAGCACTTCCAGTTTTTTTTATTTTCTTGCTGACGAGGATCGTTCGCCACTTCCATAAAACGGTAAGCAAGTTCTCTAAGCGCTGTACAATCAACCTGGTTATATTCAATAGGAACGTATTCGTTAACATAATAGTTACCAAATACTCTACCAGGGACATCCGAACAGAAGATGGAAGCACCGGACATTACATATCTCCTGATAACCGTTTTTCACTAATTACCGTAATGGAACCGGTAAATATATAGAAAAATTCCATACAATAATCCTTGAACAATTAATCAGCAGACGGTATGTTCGCTGTTTTTTCACAGGTATAATCCTCAATCATATTCAGTCATTATTATACCCGTTTATTACCGAATATGTTTGAATATTATCATATCGAGTTAAAAAATGCAAGCATTTTTTTTGAAAAAGACTGAAAATTTGAAAAAATGCTTGAATTGTCCATACTCATGTGGTATAATCGGCTATAAACAGAAAAAGGGCCAAATATGATTAATACCGTAACGCTGAACCCAGCTGTCGATGTTGTAAAAAAACCGATAGGCGTTATGCTGCCGCTCCATGGTGTGGTGGTCTCGGGAGGAGACATATTCAAGGCGTACAGTATGCTGGAACGAATTGAATGTGACGTATATTGTGTTACAGTCCAGGATCAGATATAGGAAAGATATGTACAGTGAAGCAAGAAAAGCAGAGATTCGAACCATTATAGGACAAAAGGGGACTGTAGAGGTCAATTCCCTTGCCGAATTCTTTCAGACAAGCCGGGAAACCATACGGCGTGATCTGGGTGAATTAGAGAAGCAGGGGGCGCTGAAACGTACTCACGGGGGAGCCATGCTTGAATCAGCAGCCGGCGCTCCTGAATCTCCGATGGAAGAACGGGGAATTCAGCAGATGGAGGAAAAAAAACGCATCTGCCGTTCTGCCGCTGAACATATCTGTTCAAACGACACATTATTTATTGATAACAGCTCGACCATGATATATTTACCGCGGTATATACCTTCTGATATCCACCTAACCATTATCACTAATTCTATTGGCTTGCTTTTTGAAGTAGCAAAAGTAATAGATCATAACTGGTTATTGATTTCACTGGGCGGGACATTTAACTCAAATAACCTTTCTGTTTATGGCCTTGATACTATTAAAAATGCTGATCCCTATTATCCAACCAAAGCTTTTATCTCCTGTACGGGCATCTCTCGGATTAATAAAATAGCTGACTCAAGCCCCCACGAAGCTGAGGTAAAAAGAATGATGATAAACCGCGCCCAGGAAGTTTTTCTTTTGGCAGATCATACTAAATTCACGAAAACAGGCCAGGTATATATCTGCGATTTTTCCGCTATAGATCATATTATAACCGACAAACCCGTTATTGGTTCCAAAGGTGAATTTGATTTTCTTGGCAATTTGGACATTAAAGTGGTTTTGGATTAATGAGGCTGCATGGCTAATCCCTGGGGGCCATATCCAGTATCAGTTCTACTTCTCCCAAAGATAACTTCATGGCTTTGGCAATTTCATCCTTTTTCCAGCCCTGTCCGGCAAGGATGCGGACGTTTTCCATCTTTTGCTGATTCGGCATGCCTTCGCCAAGGTCCGGAACGGATCCCGATTTTGTGCCCTTCCCCTTCACCAGAGAGTCGATAGCCCTCGCCTGGGTCTGGGCCTGTCTGTTGAGTTCCTCAAAGCGGGTCTCAGCATCGGCGATCCATTGTCTGGCCCTCTGCATTGAAGCGATCCGTTCCTCAACTTCCTCAAGGAGTTTGTCCAGCACATCGATCCTGTCAACGGCTTCCCTGGCTTTATCGCTTTCCCCCGCCAGCTTCTCGATGGAACCTTTTATGGATTCCAGGTCTTCGGAATAGCGCTCAATGTCACCGCCGATTTTGGCGGAGAGTTTTTCCGATTCCTGCAGGGTCTTGAAATTCCTGTCTATGCCGTCGTTTGTGTTATCCAGGATCTGGCCCTTCCGCTCGATACGCTGGTACTTGTCTTCCGTTGTTCCAAGGGCTTCTTCCAGCTTGCGGATCTGGAGCTGCATACCCTGGAGGGTATCGTCGGAGCCGGTAACCTGGGTGAGTTTTTCCTCGACGGATTTTGAAATCTGAATAAGCCGGTTGAAGTCCCCCTCCATGGTTTCGATTCTGCGCTTCTCCGAGAGGAACCGGGTCATCTTGGCATTGACATCGTCCTCAAGGCGCCTGATTTTGACAAAATCGTTCTCGAGCTGGAAGGCTTCTGCCCGGCGTTGATCCAGGCGTTCAATGTCGCCCCGCAGATCTTCTATGCGCCGCTCCATTTCCTGCCGCATTTCATCCGCTTTGTCAATGAGCTTGGTTTGATCCACCGCGTTTCTGATATGCCGTTCCGCGTCCTCTACGGCAGAACGAACCGACACAATCCTGGTGTCGGTTTCCGCGGTAAGATCCCGGACACGGCGGCGGGCTTCCTCGATACTTTCATCCAGTTCCCTAATCTTTCCGGTAAGTCCATTCCGGGAAGCCTCAAGATCCGAGCGGGACGTATCAATGAGGTCCGAAATTTCACTGTTCCTGGTTTGTATATATTCCGTTATTTCACGGAACTTCCCGTCAAGATCCCGCTGGTACTGTTTGATGGTCTCCGCGGCGGCCTGGGAATTTTTGCCGATCTCCGCTCTGATGTAGATCTCCGCCTCTTTTCTGGATTCCGCAAGGTTCTGCGCAAGCTGCTCCTTGAGGGAAGCCACAGATTCGTCGGCCACACTCATCTGCCCCCGAATCCCCTCTTCATAGGCGCTGGCCTCCGCTTTAAGATGATCAAGCTCGGAGACGAGCCGCTCGTCTTCGCCGGAAAGGGTTTTATGCATCTCTTCGGTAAGACGGCGTTCCAGTTCCCGCCGTCCGGTTTCGGCTTCTTCACCCATGCTGAAAAGCCGGGTTTCAAGATTCTCCTGCCATTCAAGAAGACGCTGGTCTATATCGCCGCTCCGTTTGGAAAGATCGGCAAAAAAATCATCCTCAAAAAGTTTGAGCTTCTCGGAAACATTCTCGTAGGCCGAAGTCTTCAGGGCCGCGAGTTCCCTCTCCACCCCTGCCATTTCCTCCTTGAGATCTTCCGCGGCGGCGGAGAATTTTTCCGCTTCCGCTTTTTGGGTGGCTGCCGATTCCTTCTCGTACCGGGAAAAATCTTCCCGCACACGGTCAACAACGTCCTGCATACTCCGGCGGAGTTCAGCGTCAAGTTTCCTGGAGTCGTCGGTCAGGGTTTCAAGACGCCGGAACTCCGCTTCCTGGGCAAGCCGGTATTCTTCCAGTTTCGCGCCGGTTGTTTCCAGCGCCTTCTGCTTCATCTCCTCCGCGGCCTTGAGGAGTACAGCCTCCTGGGAAGAGACCAGGGCCCCGGTACGGGCCGAGAGTTCCTCCATCCGGTTTTCTATTGTTTCCTGGGCCGCGCTGACGCGCTTTTCTGATTCAGAGAAAGCAGCGCCCAGCTCCTGCATATCCTTTCTGCGCTCATCCCGGACAGCTTTGTCCCTCGCCTCCCAATCGTTTCTTTCGGCGCGCCATTCTTCCCTTATGCCTTTTATCTGGTTCTGAATCTCCGCCACCCGCGCCTTGGCGCTTTCCTGGTACACCTTGAGCCGTTCTTCCTCGGCGGTTTTGAGCCGGCGTATCCTGTCTTCCGCCTGTTCCTTGAGATTAACCAGGGCGGCTTCTTCCATTTTATCCGCGCGCTTCCCCGCCTGTTCCATGGCGTTCTTAACAGTATTGTTGATGAAATCCATATCCCTGGCCAGATTCGCGGCCCGGGCCTCTTCGATCTTGTTGATCTCCTGCCGGTGATCATCAACCTGGCGTTCAATACTCTCCGCATTTGCGCTCAGATCCGAAACCAGGGACTTTACGCTTGCGATCACCTCTTCGGAGGCTTTTTCCAGAGAGGCCGAATTTTCCCGTTCAAACTGATTTTCCAGTCCCCCAAGCCCTTTTTCCAGTTCCGAGAGCTTTTCCTTTGCCTCGGTGAGCTTCTTCCCGGTGGCTTCCACAAAGGCCGACTCGTCCCGGATTCGGTTCAAATTCTCCTGCACCCGGCCCGTCATTCGTTCCAGCTCTGTCAGGGTGTTTTCGTACCCCTTGATCTGATTGTCAATGCGGGCAACCGTTGCGGCCTTTTCGGCCAGTTCATCCTGGGTAAACTGGAGATGCTTCATCAGCTCTCTGGCGGAATCTCTCTCCACATTCAGGGAAATACCGTAATCCCTGACAGCTTTCTCCTGCTCTTCCACAAAGGAAGAGAGTTCTTTTTTTATCTTCTCCGAATACTCCCGCAGCTTCTCCAGTTTGCGGCTGTTCCGATCCATCTGCCGGTACAGAATGAGAACGAAGAGTACAATACCCAAGGTTAATAGGTTACCTATAGTAAAGAAATCCATTTGAATTAATTTAACACATAATCACATAATTGGCGATAGTCATAAAAAACAAAATCCGGCTGGGATAAAGGGGCGGTAAAAACCGCACGCTTTTTCCACCGGGACCGCACCAGAGCTGCCTTCATCCCGGCGCGGTGGGCCCCTTGCACATCGTAGGAGACACTGTTTCCCACATAGAGAACCTCCCCCGGGGGAACCCCCATCCGGCCGGCCAGATCCAGAAAAGACGCCGGATCCGGCTTGAGCCTCCCGGTTCTCTCGGAACAAATCACCGCGTCCCAACATCCGGCCAGGTTCAGGTTTTGAAGTTTTGTTTCCGGCGGAAAATCCGAGAGAAGGCCTGTCTTTATCCCTCCCTTGCGAAAAGCGTCCAACGTTTCCTTTACACGGGGGAAAAGCCTGACTTTCTTAAAGTGGGACTCCCAGCCCCGGTAGATGAGCCGCTCGGTCCGCTCTCTGACCTTTTCCGGAGCCTTGTTCAGGATCTCCCCCATGAGGCGGGCCTGGAGTTCGTAAAAATCCCCCCCGTAGGCTCCTGTATTTCTGAGCTGCATTCTGGCCTTGTCCAGGGCCCTGAGCAGACGGTTTTCCTTGAGCAAAAAGGGGACAAGCCGAATATAGAAGCTTACGTTTGGATAAAGCGTCCCGTCCAGATCAAAGCCAACGGCGGTAAATTTCAATGGTGTATCTCCCACTAATATTATAGAACATTTTTATCCTTTCATACTATAATATGCTCATGGAAAACATCAAACTCAATCAGGAAAATCTTTCAAGGTTTCAAAAATCCGTGTCGGTTCCCGGCTACAACCGGAAAGATCTTACCCCATCCATTGTTCACCTTGGGCTGGGGAATTTTCACCGGGCCCACCAGGCCGCCTACCTGGACGAACTTCTGGAGCGGGGGCTGGAACGGACGGGGATCTTTGAGATTAACCTCGTCCCCGATGCTTTCCCGTTGGCTGAAATACTGAAAAGCCAGGACTATCTCTACACCCTTGTTACCAAGAGCGCGGCCGGCGAAGTGAATGTCCGTGTCCGGGGATCCATTCTTGGCTACCTCAACGCGGCCGCGGACAAGGCCGCCGTCTTTGAGAGAATAGCGGACTCAAAGACTCTGCTCGTAACCCTCACGGTTACCGAGAAGGGCTACTATTACGATAAAAAAACCAAAGAGCCCGATACCGCGGAGCCCGCCGTACAATGGGATCTGAAACACCCCGGGGATCCGAAAACCGCAGCGGCCTGTCTTGCCGGCGCCCTCTCCCTGAGGTACAAAACCGGACGCAGGAGCCTTACCGTGATGAGCTGCGACAATATCCCTTCCAACGGTACGGTGCTGAAGAACGGTGTCCGCTTTTTCTGCGGGGAACTCTATCCGGAGATCGTCTCCTGGGTAGAAGACCAGGTGAGTTTTCCCTGTTCAATGGTAGACCGGATAACGCCGGTTACCACTGCGGCGCTGGTAAAAGAACTGGAGGATAACTACGGGATCTCCGACCGCTGGCCCGTCTGCGGCGAAGACTTCCGTCAGTGGGTGCTTGAAGACAATTTCAAAACACCCGTGCCCCGTTACGGCGAAGCGGGCGTACAGATCGTTAAGGACGCGGAGCCTTACGAACTCATGAAGATGCGGCTCCTCAACGGCAGCCACTCGGCCATGTCCTACCCTTCCTATCTCCTCGGCTGTACCATGGTGGATGAGGGTATCAACCACCCTCTCATCAAAACCTTTATCCGGGATCGCTACATGGAGGAAGTTACCCCAACCCTTGAGCCTGTACCCGGCATCGATCTTAAAGCTTACAAGGATACGCTTGTCAGCCGCTTCTCCAACAAAAACATCGGCGACACCATACTCCGCCTCAACGCGGAGGGCACAAGCAAAATCCCCAACTTCATGCTCAAGCCTCTTGCCGAGGCAGTACGCCGCGGGCTGGTCTGTGACACAATTATCTTCGCCCTGGCCGCCTGGGCCCGTTTCCTGGAAGGCAAGGACGAGCAGGGCAAACCCATACCGATTGAAGACATAAACGGTCCGGCCATGACCGAGGCGGCCCGGAAGGCCGAGGACAATCCCCGGGGCTTTCTCAGCGCGGCAGGTCTGCAGGGGTTAAGCCCCGCCCAGTTTGACGCGACGGCGGAAAAATTCAAAACAAGCCTGGATACTATCCACGGCAGGGGAATAAAACGGGCGCTGGAAGAACTGCTGGCGCATTGACGGAACATGATGACACTATGATATACTCCGGTAATGATACGTAAACTGACAGAAGCTGAATGCCGGGCCGCGATGGAAACCGGTGAATTCGGCGCGGGTCTTGTTTCAGGCCCTGCCGCCGCGATTATCCTTACCCAGAGCTGGTGTCCCCAGTGGGCCGCCATGAAAACCTACCTGCCCAAAGTGGAAACCGCAATTGACGCCGTCCGGTTATACTATGTGGAGTATGACATAGAGCGATGGGAAAGCCTTGAAAACGACGCCTTCATGTTCTTTAAGGAAACTACATACCGAAACCGGGATATACCGTATGTCCGGTATTACCGCGACGGTGTTTTCAGCCGGGACAGCAACTATATCTCTTTGGATGGATTTAAGAGCCGGCTGGGCACCTAAGCTCCGTCTTTGAAGTTACCCATACACCCTCAGCTCCCCGGTAACAAAGGCCCGCTCCGCTTTTTCGCCGGAGGGGATTATGAGGAGTTCGCCGTTGCTTCCAATACCGGAAAGAGTACCCTCAATAATGTGATCCGAATCAGCAGCGCCGGCCGCAAAACGAACGGTTTCGCCTTTTTTGTAGAGCCGCCGCGAAAGACGTTCCCGCCAGGAATCGGCCTCCTGCCGGGGGGCTTCAATTTCATCGTAAAGCCGCGAAAGTATCTTTTCGAGCAGATCGAAGCGGGCGTTTTCGGCCAAACCGGGGAAGGAGCTGA
>Ga0123357_10003607_pt1 | contig 17833 bp, 16 predicted proteins | sample TergutEmb28metaG_FD_89873 | JGI IMG/M metagenome (GOLD analysis project Ga0123357, IMG submission 89873) | Embiratermes neotenicus P4 segment gut microbial communities from Petit-Saut dam, French Guiana - Emb289 P4 | ecosystem: Host-associated > Arthropoda: Insects > Digestive system > Gut ... | reverse complement strand
GTGCAGCGCCCGCACGAACGACCAGGCCGAGCGGATCTCGCAGATTCTTCAGACGCTGCCCGAGGCGGATCGGGCGATGATTGTCGAAGTGGTGCGGCAAATCGCCGAACGGCTCAAGGAGCGGCTGTAATCAAGTTTCGCGTCACCCCGCCAGCGATGCCGCCACCGCCCGCTTGAACGGCGTCGCGCAGCAGGCGGGCGGGGGTACTTCGCTCGTATGTTTTACCTGACCGTATTTCCCAGATAGGTGGCCAGGCTCGGCACCAGCGCGATCAGCGCGAGCACGCCCATCATGATGAACACGTAGGGCAGGGTGCCGAACACGATGCGCCGCAGCGGCACGTCGGGAGCGGCGCTCTGCACGACGAACAGGTTGAGCCCCACAGGCGGGTGGATCAGCGCCATTTCCATGTTGATCACGACGATGACGCCGAACCAGACCAGATCCCAGTGATACGACTGCACGACGGGGATCAGGATCGGCATGGTCACCACGATGATCGCGATGGTTTCCATGAAGCAGCCCAGGAAAATGAGCAGCAGGTTGATGCTGATGAAAAGCACCCAGGGTTCCATGTGCGATTGCCCGACCGCGCTGGTGAGCGCGTGGGCGATCTGGGTTGTCGTCATCACGTAGCCGAAGATGATGGCCGAGGCGATGACGGCCAGGATCATCGCGCTGCTGCGCGCGGTGTCGATCAAGATCGACATGAATTTGCTCCAGCTCAGCTCACGGTAAACGACGCCCGCCAGAATCAGGCTGGCGATGATGCCGAGCGCGGCGGCTTCCTGCGGCGTTGCGAGGCCGCGGTACAGCGAGCCGAGAATGATGAAGATCAGCAACGCGAACGGGCCGATGTCTTTTACCGCGACGATGCGTTCCCACACCGTGGCGAGCCGGCGCGGCTCGGTGTTTTCGGACACGCCGTGGCGGCGGCGGCGCAGCGCCAGAGCGATCTGGTACAGCGAGAAAGCCAGGGCCATGATGATTCCCGGCACGATGGTGCCCATGAACAGCTTGCCGATGGATTGCTCGGCGATGATGCTGTAGATGATCAGCGGAATGCTGGGCGGCAGCAATATTCCCAGCGTGCCTCCGCTGGCCACGGCGCCGCAGGCGTGCGCGTCGGGCACGTGGTGGCGGCGCATCTCGGCGATGGCGAACCCGCCGATTGCCGCGGCGGTGGCCACGCTGGAGCCGGATACCGCGGCCATCACGCCGCAGGCCACCGTGGTGGCTACCGACAGCCCGCCGGGTACGCCGTCGAGTATCTTCGCCAAGGCGCTGTAGAGCCTGGCGCCCATGCCGGACGCGGAGACGATTGCGCCCATGAACATGAACATCGGAACCGAGGTCAGCGTGAAGGTGGTGACCGAGCTCCAATACGTATTGGCCACCAGCGACAGGGCATCCACGCCGCCGCCGGTGAAATAAAGCGAGAGCAGGGCGACGAACAGCAGGGCGAACGCGATGGGAACGTCCAGCATGAGGACGACGAGGAGTCCGCCGAACATGCCGATGCCGATCAGTAATTGCATCTCTTACTCCTCGATCAGGAACTCGACCGCCGCCGGGGTTGCCGGCGGTTCCAGCAGCAGCAAGGCCAGGCGGACCAGTTGGGCCAGCGCGAACAGCAGACTGCCCGCGCCCAGACTCAGATAGGGAATCCACAGCGGCAGCGACAGCATTCCCCAGGAACGCTCGCCGCTTTCCCAGGCGTCCAGCCAGAAATTGGCGCTGAGCCAGGCCAGGACGAGAGCCACGAAGGCGACGATGACGCTGGAAATCACCTTCAGCGCGTATTTGGCGCGGGGGCCAAGGTGGTGGCTGAGCACATCCACTTTCAGGTGGCGGCCCTGCCAGGCCAGGGGAACCGCGCCGACGAAGGTCGTGTACCCCATCAGGTACGTCGTCACGTCCGTCACCCAGACGTCCGATAGCTTGAACACCTCGCGCGCCAGCACGCCGTAGGAAACCACCGCGACCGTCAGAATGACCGACAAGCCGACCGATAGCGCAATGACGTGAAACAGCCCGTCGAGCAGCCGGACCAGCCGGCTTACCGCAGCATGCATGACGCCCTCTTACTTGTGATACAGCGCGATGCTCTGCTCAAGCAGTTGAGCGCCTCCCGGCACTTCGGCGCGGAATTTCGGGAAGCTGACCTTCTGGAACAGGCCCTGCCACTGCGTCCACTCCGCCTCGGTCATTTCATGGATTTGCACGCCATGTTCGGCGAACAGCTTCGCGACCCGCAGGTCGTCCGCCTTGGCGGCCTCGAAGGCTTGCTGCTCGAGACTCTGCCCCACTTCGGTCAGGATTTTTTGCTGATCGGGCGTCAGCTTGTTCCAGGCCTTCATGCTGATCGCGATCGGTTCGATCGTGTAATAGATGCTGTAGTTGGCCGGCGAGTTGTAGTACTTGGCGACCTCGAACAGCCGGTACGAGCCGAACGTGCCCGACGAAGTCCACAGGCCGTCGAGCAGGCCGAGCTGCATCGCGCTGTAGGTTTGGGGCGAGGTCATCGACACCGTGCTGGCCCCGGCCTGCTGCAAGGCCGCCTCCATCATCTTGCCCGCGCCGCGCACTTTCTGGCCGGAAAGGTCGTCTGGCACGTTGATCGGCTTGACCTTGGACGCCATGCCGCCGGAAATCTGGATCCAGCACAGCGTCTTGAACCCGTAGGTTTCGGCTTTGGCCTCGATCGTTTGCCAGGGCGCCGATTTGCGGAAGTCGAAAACGTCCTGCGAGGTCTTCCACAACCCCGGCAGGAGGATCAGGTTCATTTCAGGAATCGCCCCCGCCGCATAGATGTACGGATAGACCGCCAGATCGACGCTGCCGCTGCGCAAGGCGGCGTGGGTGTCGATGGCCTTGACCAGTGATTCGGCGGGAAAAATGTTGATGTGAATCTTGCCGCCCGAGCGCGCTTCGACCTCCTGGGCGAATTTTTTGCCGGTCGAAACCACGTAGTCGTTCGGGTCATCCGGCCACATGTGCGCCATTTTCAGCGTCAGCGCGTCGTCGGCGCGCGCCGGCGTCATCGCGGTGATGCCCAATACAACCATGCCGCACGCGGCGGTGAGCAGTTTAAGTAGCTTGCGCATGATGAGTGTCTCCTGTTGTCGTTGAAAGCTGCGCCAGCAGCGTGGCCAACTGGCGTTCGACCGGCTGGTCGAAGAAAGCGCGGTTTTGCCGCGCGATGAAATCAGCGGAAAGCAATTCGAGAAGATGCCGCAGGCGGTAGCGCGCGCGCTGCTCGCGCAGCTCGTTGTGGCGGTGCGTCGAGGTCAGCCAGGCCTGATGCTCGTCAATGGCCCGCGACAGCGCCTCGATGGATTCCGGGCGGCTGTATGTGGCCAGCAGCACCGGCGGATTCCAGGCGCCGGCTTCGCGGCGCATGACCGCGGTGATGCGTCTGATGTCGGTGGCCATCTTCTGGGCGCCGGCCAGGTCGGCCTTGTTGACCACGAAGATGTCGGCCATTTCCATGATGCCGGCCTTCATGGCCTGAACCGTGTCGCCGCTTTCGGGCAGCAGCACCAGCGCCAGGGTATCGACGTGCTGGCGGGCGGCGTATTCGGCCTGGCCCACGCCCACGGTTTCGAGCAGAACTTCGTCGAACCCGAAATCGTCCATGGCGTCGAACATTTCGGGCAGGTTGTCCGCCAGTCCGTCGGAAGTGCGGCGCGAACCCAGCGAGCGGATATACAGCTCGGCGGCGCCCGAGAGTTCATCCATGCGGACGCGGTCGCCCAGAATGGCGCCGCCGCTTTTGGGGCTGCTGGGGTCCACCGCCAGCACGCCAAGCCGGCCTCGCGCCGCGCGGTGCAGGGCGAGGTGGCCGAGCAGCGTGCTTTTGCCGGCGCCGGGCGCGCCAGTGATGCCGATGCGCCGCGCCGCGTGCGCGCCAGCCGGGCGCGGCGGCAGGCGGGCCAGGTCCAGCGCGCTGGCGTTGGCCAGCGTCGTCAGCGTGCGGCCAAGCGCACGCCGATCCAGCGCCCCTTTCGCCGGGCGTGGTACCTGTAACTTGCAGATTAACGCTTTATCAACGGACATTGCGACTTCTCTGGTGTGATGAAAGCCTGCGCACCTGGTATCGTCGCGCGCAGCTTGTAGTAATCCCAAGGGTACTTTGACTCAGCTGGCGTCTTTACCTCGAAGAGGTACATGTCATGCACCATCCGGCCGTCGGCGCGGATGTAGCCGTTCTTCGCGAAGAAATCGTTGATCGGTATCGTCTTCATCTGCTTCATTACCGCTGCGGTTTCGTCTGTGCCAGCGGCCTGGACAGCCTTCAGATAGTGCGTTACTGCCGAGTAAGTACCGGCTTGGGTCATGTTCGGCATCTTCTTCATCTTTTCGAAGTAGCGCCTCGACCAAGCCCGGGTGGCATCGTTCATGTCCCAGTAGAAGCCTTCGGTCAGCAACAGTCCGGCGGCGGTTTGCAGGCCAATGGCGTGAATATCATTGATGAACAACAACAAGCCGACCATGTGCTGCTGCCCTCCACGGGTGATGCCGAACTCGCTGGCGGTCTTGATGGCGTTGACGGTGTCGCCGCCGGCACTGGCCAGGCCGATGATCTGCGCTTTACTGGCTTGGGCCGATAGCAGGTAAGAGGAGAAATCACTGGTGTTGAAGGGATGGATCGCCGTACCTACCACGCTGCCGCCGCTTTCACGGATCAACTCCGAGGCCGTGTCTTGCAGCGTGTGCCCGAAGGCGTAGTCGGCAGTCAGGAAGAACCAGCTTTTGCCGCCTTGCTGAACTACCGCACGCGCCGTAGCGTTGGCGACTGCGTAGGTGTCGTAGGCGTAATGGACCGATACGGGCGTGCACAGATCGTTGGTGATTCGCTCACTGCCCGCTGCAGAGAACACCACGATGCGGTTTTTTTCCTTGGCAACTTCCAGCACGGCCAAGCCCGGCGCCGAGCTGGCTACGTCGAGGATGGCATCGACGTGGCCCGTGTCGAACCATTGGCGCGCCGTGGTCGAAGCGATGTCGGCCTTGTTTTGGTGGTCGGCAGCCACCAGTTCGATCTTGTGGCCTAGCACCTTGCCGCCGAAGTCGTCGATGGCCATTTGTGCTGCGGTAACTGTGCCGCGACCGGTGAGGTCGCTGTACTGGCCGCTCATGTCGAGGATCAGGCCGATCTTTACTTCGTCGTCGGAGAACGCGGGCCTGGTATCCTGCGCCGCCGCTGCGGCAGTACCCAGGAGCAGCGCCGCAGCCAGGGCCAGTGCGCCCAGCGGACGGCGCTGTGGGGAATGGGAATTCATGGTGTTGTCTCCTGATGAGGTGAATGGGAGTGGTGCATCCGACTTACACTTCTTTGGCCAGCCGGGCCAGAGCGATTTCGTACAGCTTGTTGCGTTGCGTCTTGACGCCGTTGGCGCTGTGCGTGACCGGGTAGCTGTCAACGAACCAGAGGCGCGCCGGCACTTTGAACGGCGCCACACGCGCACGCATCTGCTCGATTAGCGTTGTGGCTGCAACGGCGCTGCCGGTAGCGCGGATCACGAAGGCAACGACGCGCAGGGCACCGTTGATTTCGACAGCGGCGACCTGCGCATCGCCGACGCCATTAAGCTGCTTGAGCACCGTCTCGATATCGACCGGGTTGACTAGGAAGCCGCCGAGCCGGATGGCGTCGCCTATGCGCGTTTGAAAGACAAAGCTGCCGTCCTCGCGCAGATAGCCGAGGTCGCCAGTGCGGAAAAAACCATCCTCACGCACGGCGGCGGTAGTTGCTTCGTCATCCCCAAAGTAGCCGATGAAGTTGCTGGGCGCGCTGATCTCGATTTCGCCGCTGTGGCCGGGGGGCAGCAGGCGGGTGGGGTCTTTGGCATCGCGAATGCGTACCTTGGCGGCGGGGCAGACGGGTTGTCCGCCGCCCTCAATGCGCTGCTCGACGGGCAGCGAAGCGGGCTGCACGGCGAACAGCGAGAGCACCTCGCTCGAACCGTACATGCCCAGTAAAGGCAGGCCGCGCTGCCATGCGCGCAGCGCTTGCGCCGTGAAACTGGAGGTGAAGGCGCCGAAGCCGAAGCAGCGCGCGGCGGGGAACGGGCGCTGCTCGGCGGATTCAGCGATGACTTCCATGATGCGGCTGAATATCTCGTCGCTGCCGAAGGCGTGGGTAACGGAGTACTGTTTCAGCAGTTGCACAGCGCGCGGCGCGTCAAAGGCATCCATCAGTACGATAGGCGCGCCACCAGCGAAGGCACTGAGCGCCGTCATCAGGCCATAGACGCCGCACCAGGGCACCATGGCCAGCATCACCGCACCAGGCTGGTCCAGACCGAAGGCGCGGGCGCAGTCATGGGCGTGGCCCCGCAACGTACGCTGCGGGTGCATGACCAGCTTCGGGCCTTTGGTAGTACCGGAAGTGGTAAAGAGGATCACCGGCTGCTGCAGGTCGGTGGCCAGTTCCGGCAGCGCGCCGACGGTGGGCGCGAACCGGCGCACTGGCAGCCCCAACAGCACGGACAGCAGCGTGTGCGCGGACGCCGCATCGTCTGCAAGCATGAACAACCCTTCCAGCGCTGGCAGGGCAGTAGCAGGCACTCCGTCCAAAATTGCGGCAAAGTCTATGCTACGAAAGCTCTGCTGCAACACTAGAAAGCGCGCGCCGCTCTTGGACAGCAGTTGCGTGATTTCCTCGCTGCGAAAGCGCGTGTTGACCGCTACCAGGATTGCGCCCAGGCGCGCTAGCCCGAACAGCAGGGCCAGCCACTCGAGGCGGTTGACTAGCCAGACCGCGACGCGGTCGCCCGGCTGGACGTCCTGTGCTAGCAGCCAGTTCGTGGTGCGCTCGCAGAGGTCGCGGAACGCCTGACACGAAATGGGCTGCTCGCCGTCAATGAAAGCGATGGACTGCGCATCGTCGCAGCAGCGCTGCGCGATCAACGACCACAGCGAATCTCGTGCGTCGGGGGGCGTGAGCATGGGCATCAGCGTTGCGTATCAGGGATGAACACCTATGCCGGCACGAAACACGGTACCGGCGGACCGCCATCTTGCGTTGGCTTGAACACCAGCCGTACACGTTGGCCGATGCGCAACGCGTCGAGATCGCAGTCGACGATGTTGGTCATCATCGCAACACCCTCGTCGAGCATCACGTAAGCGATGGCATAAGGGGGCGGGCCGGCGCGGCGGGTTACGCTGAAGGTGTGGATAACGCCACCGCCTGCAGCCTGGCACCATTCGAGGCGATCGGACAGACAGAATGGGCAGACGGCGCGTGGATACCAGTGCGGGCGTCCGCAGTCTGGACAGTGTTTGATCAGCAGCAGCCTTTGCACGGCTGCCTCGAAGAAAGGTTCGTCGCCGGGATTGGGCCGCGGCGCTGGCAGCAGCCGGTCTTCATATGGAGTGGCCATGCTGTCAACCCCTTTCCAAAATGAGTGTTGCGCTGCCGTGGCGACCACCAAGTACGCCGCCGGTGCCTTGTGCCAGCGCTAGGCCGCAATTGCGCACCTGCACCGCCGGGTGTGCCTGGCCACGCAGTTGGCGTACCGCTTCAATGACTTTGGTTATGCCGCCGCGGCTGGCAGGGTGGTTGTTACACAGGCCGCCGCCATCGGTGTTGACCGGCAGTCGGCCGACGCCGCTGATGAGATTGCCGTCGGCGACGAAGCGACCACCTTCGCCCTTTTTGCAAAACCCAAGGTCTTCGAGCTGCAACAACACGGTGATGGTGAAGCTGTCATAGACCGAGGCGTACTGGATGTCGGCCGGCGTCACGCCGGCTTCGGCGAAAGCGATTGCACCCGAACGCGCCGCGCCGGTGGTCGTGAAGTCGGGCGCCCCGCCATTCAAGCCATGCAGAGTTTCGCCGGCGCCAAGCACGTTTATGACCGGCGGCTTCAGGCTGAGGGCGATCTCAGGCCGCGTTACCACCAGCGCGCCACCGCCGTCGCTGACGACGCAGCAGTCGAGCTTGTGCAGCGGGTCGGCGATCAGCGGCGAAGCCAACACGTCGCCCACCGTCACCACTTCGCGCAGCATGGCGTTAGGGTTGTGTTGAGCGTGGTGCGAGGCAGCTACCTTGATCCAGGCGAGTTGCTCGGCGGTGGTTCCGAACTCGTGCATGTGGCGCATCGCCGCCATCGCGTACTGGTTGATGGTGAGCGGGCCAAAAGGCTGCTCGAAGGGCGCGTCAGGCAGCGCCGTGCCAAAGTTGCGTGGTTGCGTGCCCGAGGAACCTTCGGAACGCGGCCGGCCGGCCAGCGTGATCAGGGCGACGTTGCATTTGCCTGTCGCGATAGCCTGCGCCGCGTGAGCGATGTGGATCAGGTAGGACGAACCGCCGGTCTCGGTGGTGTCGACGTGGCGCAACTTCAGGCCGATGTAATCGGCCATGTTCAGCGCGCCCAACCCTGGCGCGTCGCCAGCGACGAAATAACCGTCAACATCATCCTTCGTCAGTCCGCAGTCGGCCAACGCACCCCGCGCCGACTCCGCGTGCAGTTGTGCCACCGACTTGTCCGGCGCTTTGCGCGTTGGGTGTTCATAGATGCCCGCGATGCAGGCTTGGCGCTTCAGGCTCATACCGGATCCCAACTGAACACGTCTGGCGAGCGGTCGAGTGGATAGAAGTTGGCGCGCAGCGCCGGCATGGCGTGCTCGGCAATGGCGTCGGCGCTCCAGCCGCCGTCGCGGTGCACTGAGCGCAACGGACGATTCTGGCTGATGAGGAACAGCTCGTTGGCGCGCACCGCGAAAATCTGCCCACTGACTTTCTCGGCCGCGTCGCTGGCAAGGAAGACCGCCAGTGGCGCGATCTTGCGGCTTTCCATTGCCTTGAGCTTATCCACACGCGCTTTTTGTTCGGGCGTGTCAGTGGGGATGGAGCCGATCATGCGACTCCAAGCAAAGGGGCAGATGCAGTTGGAGCGCACATTGAATTTAGCCATGTCCAAGGCGATGGACTTGGATAGCGCGGTGATCCCCAGCTTGGCCGCTGCGTAGTTAGCCTGACCAAAGTTGCCGATCAGGCCTGAGGCCGAGGTCATGTGGATGTAGCTGCCGCGCTGGGCATCCTTGAAATGCGGTGCGGCTGCGCGGGCGACGTAGAAGGAGCCGTTGAGGTGCACGTCGATGACGGCGCGCCACTCCTCGACGCTCATGTTGAAAAAAAAGCGGTCTCGCAGGATGCCGGCGTTATTGACGATGGCGTCGATGCGGCCCCAAGTGTCCATTGCTTGGGCCACGATACGTTGCGCTGAGGGCCAGTCGGCGACACTGTCAGTGTTTGCAGTCGCCGCACCGCCGGCCTGCACGATCTCATCAGCGACGCATTGTGCCGGGCCAGCGTCGCGTCCTTCGCCGCCGACCGAGGCGCCGATGTCGTTGACCACCACGCGCGCACCAGCCGCGCCTAACGCCAGCGCGAACTCGCGCCCAATACCGTTGCCTGCGCCAGTGACGACGACGACTTTATCCTGAAGAGAAATGCTCATGGCTTGTTTTCCTGGTCGAGTTTCGAATGCCCCCGAGGGCGGGTTACGTCCGACCCGGCGTCTTTTTGCACGCGGGTCACGATGGCGGCATCAAGGGCCAAGCCACCTTGGCCTTGCGGTAGCACGAGAAAGGGATTGATGTCGAGACTGTCAAGATCACTGGAGTGCGCGGCGGCAAAGCGTGAGACGGCGGCCAGCGTTGCCGCCAGCGCCGCCACGTCTGCCGCCGGCGCGCCGCGTGCACCAGCCAGCAATGCGCGCGCGCCGCGCACTTCGCCAATCATGCGCAGTGCTTCGGCCTCGTCGAAAGGAGCAAGGCGGAAGGTGACGTCCTTGAGCACCTCAACAAAGATGCCGCCAAGGCCAAACATCACTACCGGGCCGAAGGTAGCGTCGCGTACCACGCCGATAATGGTTTCGACGCCCCGAGACGCCATCGGCGTGACCAGCACGCCTTCGATGCGTGCCTGTGGAGCGGCGGCACGCACATGCATCATCAGGGTGTCGAACGCGGAGCGTACGGAGGCAGTGGGAACATTCAGCGCCACGCCTCCGACCTCGGTCTTATGCAGGAGATCGGGGGAAACAATCTTCAGAGCGAATGCACTGTCCGGGACACTTCCTGTCGGGCTGGCTGCCTCGCACGCTTCGTTTGCTGTGCGCACCAGATGTTCAGCAGGCACCGGTACGCCGGCAGCCGCGAGCAGACGTTTGGCAGCGTACTCGGACAGCGGTTCCAGGCCGAGCCTCGGAATTGATGCAGCGCCAGGTGCTATTGCAATTTCAGGCAGTGGCTGCGCCCAGGCATCGGCAAAGCACATCAAAGCCGCTAGCGCCGCCACCGCTCGCGCTTCATCGACGAACACCAAGTAACCGGCCTGCTCGTAGTCGCGCACGGTGGCCGTGTCGGCGACCATGCACAGCGCTATCAGGCGATCGCGGCGTGCGCCGACGCTGTGGAGTAGGGTCTCGCGCAGTGCAACGGCAAAGGACGGCGCTGAGGGTACGGTGGTGAAAAAACCCACCAAGGCGTCGTAGCCGCCCTCGTCAAGCATCAGTCGCAGGCCTTGATTCAATACGCCCATGTCGTTGAGCGCTTGAGCGGTAACATCGACCGGGTTTTCCGGCGCTGCATAAGGCAGGTTGGCAGTAAGTTTGCGCTGAGCCTCCAGAGGCATCGGTGACACGTCGAGACCATAGCGCTCGGCGATGTCGCTGAGGTGGATGCCAGCGCCGCCGGAGACAGTGACGATACCCAGCTTGCGGCCGATCGGGAAGAGACCGCGCAGGCAGGCGTAGGCGACATCAAGCTGTTCTTCGGCGCTGAAAGCACGATGCACACCATACTGGCGGAACACCGCGTCATAGACTGCATCACTGCCGGCTAGCGCGGCAGTGTGCGAGCCGACGGCGCGTTGACCGACTTGCGACTGCCCGACCTTCAGAATCACGATGGGCTTGCGCAGCGCATGCGCGCGGCGCAGCGCTTGCAGGAACAGCGATGGTTTCTTGATGCCTTCCGCATAGGCCATGACCACACGCACTTCAGGCCGTTCAATGAGCCACAGTAAGCATTCGGCGAGGTCGACGTCGGCTTCGTTGCCCGTGGTCAGGCAGTAACTCACGCCAAGGCCGCGGCCCTTTGCCAAATAGGCGATATGCGCGCCGTAAGCGCCGCTCTGGCTGGCCACCGCCAAGCCGCCGGGTGTGGCGAAACCGAGATCCAGGGTGCTGGAGAAAGTACCCCAGTAGCGCGTTTCAGCATTGAATATGCCCAGGCAATTCGGCCCCAGTAGGCGCATGCCCGCAGTCTGAGCCAGATCGGCGAGCGCGTTCTGCGCTTGCGCTCCAGCGGCGCTGGCTTCAGCATAGCCGGCCGCAAACAACATTACCGCCCGGATGCCGTGCACAGCGCAGTCCTGCAGTGCTGGCAGCGTTAGTTCGGCTGCAACAGTGATTATCGCCACATCGGGTACTTCGGGTAATGCCGCCAGCGAGGCATAGGCGCGCAGACCCTGTACCGTGTCACGTTTCGGGTTGACTGGATAGATGGCTCCCTGAAAACCGCCCTCGCGCAGATAGCGCAGTGGCCGCCCGGAGATGCGTGCACCGTCGTCAGAAGCGCCGATGATGGCGACTGAACGAGGGTTGAACAGCCGCGTCAGGCTGTCCGGTTCAACTGCGGAGTGCACTGGATTCCACATGTGATCAGACTTTCGATCTATCTCGATCAATTGGCCTTGGCATTGGTGGCCCTGACGATCGGGCCCCAAGTGGCGAGGTCCTGCTCAATCTGGCGGTTTAATTCGGCAGGCGAACTGACGGCCGACTCATAGCCCATCTTCAGCAGCGTGGCGGAGACTTCCGTATCAGCCATCGCGTGTCCGATCTCGCGGTTGAGCTGTTCGACGATAGGCTCGGGCAACCCTGGCGGGCCGAATACTGCGAACCAGCCTGACACTTCATAGTCCGGCACTGTTTCGGCGACGGTGGGCAGGTCGGGGTATTGCTTGAGCCGCGTGTGGCCAGTACTGGCGAGGATGCGTACCCGGCCCGATTCGGCCAGGCCGGTGGCTGTGCCGAGGATGTCAAACATGAAGACGATGTCGCCAGCCAGCAGGGCGGTCAGTGCCGCTGCCGCGCCTTTGTAAGGCACATGTGATACCTTGATTTTCGCCATGTTTTGGAACAACTCGCCAGAGAGGTGCGCCGAGGTACCGGTGCCGGCCGATCCGAAGGTGATCTGTCCGGGCTTGGCTAGGGCCAGGGCGATCAGATCCTTGACCGTATGGATCGGCTGCTGCGCGTTGACGAGTAGTACGTTGCTGTACTCGCTGACTTTGGAAATGGACGTGAAGTCCTTTAACGGGTCATAAGATAACTGGTCATATAGAAAGGTGCTGATGGCTTGTGTGCTGGTGGCGCCAAGACCCAGGGTGTAACCGTCGGGGGCGGCCTTGGCAACACGCGCCATGCCGGTGGTGCCGCCAGCGCCGCCGACGTTGTCGATCACCACGGGCTGGCCAAGCGCCTTGCCCAAGCGGTCGGCTAGCAGGCGACCGATGCGGTCGGTTGGCCCGCCGGGTGGAAACGGCACGACAAGCCTGATTGGCCTAGCCGGCCAATCCTGTGCCCAGGCGGCGCACGGGGCCAGCGCCAGCATTGGTGTACCCAGAAGCAGGGCGCGGCGTTGCTCGAACTTGGTCATGATGTCTCCTTTGATTTAATTTGGCCTCAGGGGCATTGATGCGGTGTCGATGCGCTGTTGTGCTACGGCGGTTTAGTGTCGTGGCATGACAGGGCCAGTACTTCGGCGCGATGCTCGCCCAACTGCGGCGGCAGGCCGTAGCGGGGCGTGAAGCCGTTAAAGCGCAGCGGGCTGGCCACGGCTCGCAGCGCCGGGTCACCGCCCAGCGCCACGACGAGTTCGCGCGCGCGGGTGCGCTCGCTGGTCAAGGCTTGCGCCAGCGTGTCAACCTCGGCGGCGACGACGCCCAGCGGCGCCAGCCGCCGCACCCAGTCGGTGGCGGTGGCCTGCATCAGCACCTCGCCGATTGCCGCCAGCACCCGCGCGCGGTTGGCGCGGCGCGCGTCCATGGTGGCGAAGACGGGGTCGCTGATCCATTGCGGCCTGCCGATTTCGGCGCAGAACTTCTGCCAGAACTTGTCGTGGGTGATGAACAGCGTCAGCCAGCCGTCGGCGGTCGGGAAAATCTGCGCCGGCACCATGTAGGGGTGCGAGGAGTTGGCGAGCCGCTGCACCACGTCGCCGGTGTTGAGCGCGGCGCCGGCCAGGTAGTTGAGCTGCGACATCATCACGTCGTACATGGCGACATCGACCTGGCCGCCGCGGCCTTCGACGATCTTGGCCAGCAGCCCCATCGCGGCGACGATGCCGGCCGAGTTGTCCACCGCCGAGTAGCCTGCCTTGGTGGGCGGCGCCGACGGATCGCCGGTCAGCGCCATGACGCCGGTCAGCGCCTGGATCACGTAGTCGTAGGCCGGGCTTTCGGCGTAGGGGCCATCCAATCCGTAGCCGGTCAGCGCGACGCAGACGATGTTCGGGTTGCACTCGCGCAGGCTGTCGTAGGTCAGGCCGAGCTTGCGGATCGCCGATGGCCGCAGATTCGTCACCAGCGCCCGGGCGCCGGCGGCCAGGGTTTCCAGCGCGCGCCGCCCATCCGCGGAGGCCAGGTCCAGCACCACGCTTTTCTTGTTGCGGTTCAGGCTGGCGAAATAGGCGTTGTGGGCGCCGACGAAGTGCGGGCTGACCCGGCGGCCGATGTCGCCTTCGGGCGGCTCGATCTTGATGATCTCGGCGCCCATGTCGGCCAGCAGCAGCCCGCAATAAGGCCCGGCCAGCATGTGGCCGACTTCGAGGATGCGCAGCCCGGCCAGCGGCCCGTTCATGACAGTTGCCGCGCCATTTGCTCGACCGTTGCCGCCAGCGGCATGTCGGCGGTGAATACCGCGGCGACGCCCAGCGCGCGCAATTGCGCCTGATCCTCGCCGGGAATGGTGCCGCCGACAAAGACCTTGACGTCGCCGGCGTGCAGCGCGCGCAACTGCGCGATGACCTCGCCCACCAGTTCCTTGTGGCTGCCCGAGAGAATGCTCAGGCCGACGGCATCGACGCCTTCGTCCACCGCCACCTGGGCGATCTGCTGCGGGCTGCGGCGCAGGCCGGTGTAGATGACCTCGGCGCCGGCGTCGCGCAGCGTCAGCGCGACGATCTTGGCGCCGATGTCGTGGCCGTCCAGGCCGGGCTTGCCGACCAGAATGCGCTTGCCGGCCAGCGGGCGCGCTTGCGGCTGGTCTTGACTGTCTCGTGTGTTTTGGGCTTGAGCTTGCATCACAGGTTCACCGGTTCCTTGAATTCACCCCATTGCTGCTTCAGGCAGGCCACCATCTCGCCCACGGTGGCGTAGGCGTGGCAGCAGTCCACCAGGTAGGGCATGACGTTTTCTCTGTCCTTGGCGGCGGCAGCGGTCAACCGCGCCAGCGCGGTATCGACGCCGGCCTGGCTGCGCGTGTCGAGCACGCGCTGAAACTTTTCCAGCGCGCGCTGCGCCACGGTGGGATCGAGCTTGAAAACCTCGCCGACGCCGATCGTTTCATCAGCCTTCTTGAAGTGGTTCTGGCCGACGATGACGTTGCGGCCCGCGTCGGTGTCGAGCTTGCGCTCCAGGCCGCGCTCGGCCAGGCGCAACTGGATCCAGCCGTCCTCGATGGCGCGGACGACGCCGCCATAGGCGTCGATTTCACCCATCACTTTGAGGATCATTTCTTCCATGCGGTCGGTGTGCTGCTCCAGAAAGTAGCTGCCGCCGAGCGGATCGACCGTGCGCCCGATGCCGCTTTCGTAGGCGATCATCTGCTGGGTGCGCACCGCCAGTTCAGCCGAAAATTCGGTCGGAATCTGGAAGGCTTCGTCGAAGGCGCAGGTGAAGATGGATTGCGCGCCGCCCAGCACCGCCGCCATCGTTTCCACCGCCACGCGCACGACGTTGTTGTAGGGCTGCGGCGCCACCAGCGAGGAGCCGCCGCAGACGACGCCGAAGCGAAAGTGCTGCGCCTTGGCGTCCTGCGCGCCGTAGCGCTCTTTCATGAAGCGCGCCCACAGGCGCCGGCCGGCGCGGAACTTGGCGATTTCGTCGAAGAAATCCATGTGCACGTAGAAGAAGAAGGACAGCCGCTTGGCGAACTTCTCCACGTCGCCGCCGCGCTGGCGCAATTCGTCCACGTAGGCCAGGCCGTTGGCCAAGGTGTAGGCCATTTCCTCGGCGGCGGTGGCGCCGGCGTCGCGCACGTGGGCGCCGGCAATGCTGAACGGGTTGAAGCGCGGCGTGACGTCGTTGGAGTAGAGGATGGAATCGGCGATCAGCCGCATCGATGGCCGCACCGGAAAAATCCAGGTGCCGCGCGCCACGTATTCCTTGAGGATGTCGTTCTGGATCGTGCCGGTGAGCTTGGCGCGCGGCACGCCCTGCTTGTCGGCCACCGCCAGGTACATCGCGTAGATGATGGCGGCGGTGCCGTTGATGGTGAACGAGGTGGATATTTTGGCGAGGTCCAGATCCTTGAAAAGGATTTCGGCCTCGCTCAAGTTCGACAGCGACACGCCGACCTTGCCGATCTCCGGGCGCGCCATCGGGTGCGTGGGGTCGTAGCCGCATTGCGTGGGCAAGTCCAGCGCCACCGACAGGCCGGTCTGGCCCTGCGCGAGCAGGAACTTGTAGCGCTCGTTCGATTCCTCGGCGGTGCCGAAGCCCGAATACTGGCGAATGGTCCACAACCGGCCCTGGTAGCCGTCGGCGAAGATGCCGCGCGTGAACGGGTATTCGCCGGGCCGGCCAATGCGTTCCGGCTGTACCGCGTCGGCCTGCACCGCGGCGGGCACGGCGATGCCCGAGCGGCTGACGGCGCCCAACTCGGGTTCGTCCAGAACGTCCGCGGGCGTGGCGGCAAGGGGGTCTCGGCTGTTCATCGCGAACCTTTCGACAAGAGTTTTTCGGCGGCAGCCCAGTGGTCGGCGTGCAGCCAGGTTTGAACCAGGTGTTTCTGTTCGACGGCGCGGTGCGCGGCCCAGGGCTGTCCCTGACGCGCCGCGATGGCCTGCGCCTTGATGCCGCGCAGCACTTGCGGCGGGCAGGCGTTGAGCGGCGCCACGAAGCCGGCCAGGTCGTGGCCGTCCGCGCCGTCGGCGATCACCGCGTCGGCCAGCCCCCAATCGAGCGCGCGCGGCGCATCGACGAGTTCGCAGCGGCTCATCATGCGCAGCGCGTGCGCCGGGCCGACCAGGCGAAACAGATCCGGCCCGCCGCCCCAGGCCGAGGTGATGGCCAGCTTGGCCTGGATGTAGCCGATGCGCGCATGGGCCGCCTGCAAGCGCAGATCGCAGGCCAGCGCCAGTTCGGCGCCGCCGCCGATGGCGTCGCCATTCAGGTAGGCAATGACCGGCACCGGGCACAGGCGGATGGCGTCGAGCGCGCTGCCGGCTTCTTCCATCATGGCCATGACCGCGGCTTCGTCGCGCACCGATTCCAGGTCGCGCAGATCGCCGCCGGCGGCAAAGTACTTTTCGCCGGCGCCGCTGATGACGATGTAGCGCAGATCTGCGCGCCGCCCGGCATCGCGCACCGCCTGCGCCAGCGCCGCCAGCACGGGCCGCGCCAGCGCGTTGTGCTTGCGGGCGCGGTTGATGGTCAGCCACAGCCCGCCGGGGTGCGGTTCGCGCTGCGTGATGTTGTCTGCCTCGTCGGGTTTGTTTTCAGTGTTCGTTCGCATGGGGGTGCATGCTACGAAGCTCTTTCTTCGCTGAAAAGAAGCGTTGTTCGGCATTTCGAACAAAGAAGAAACCGCTATGCTCGAAGATAAAGATTCATTCCCATTCGTTCAGCCGGCTGAACAAGCGAAATCATGTCCAACATTGCCGTTACTGCCGTTGAGCGCGTGCTCGACATCTTCGAGGCCTTCGACCGGGAGCAAAGGCCGCTGTCGCTGACGGCGCTGGCGGAACTGGCCGGCATTCCCAAGAGCAGTTGCCACGCCATCGTCGGCACGCTCACCGCGCGCGGCTACCTGTACTCGCTGAGCCGGCCGCGCGCGCTCTACCCGACGCGGCGCTTCTTCGATTTGACCCGCACCATCCAGGCCAAGGACCCGTTCGTCGAACGCATGCTGCCGATGCTCGAGCGGCTGCGCGATGCCTCGCGCGAAACCATCATCCTCGGCAAGCGCCAGGGCAACGCGGTGATTTACTTGCAGGTGGTCGAAGGGCCGCACGCGATTCGCTACTCGGCCCAGCCGGGCGAATTCAAGCCCTTGCATTCCAGCGCCATCGGCAAGGCCGTGATCGGCAGCCTCAAGGAAGCCGAGTTGCGCGCTCTTGTCGCCGAGCAGCCGCTGCCGCGCATTACCGGGAGCACGCTGACCGATCAGGAGGCGCTGATGGCCGACATCCTGGACAGCCGCCGCCGGGGCTACTTTCTTACCCGCGGCGAGAACGTGTCGGACGTCTGGGCGGTGTCGGCCTTTCTGTCGCTGAATGCCGAAACCCTGGCGGTGGCCATCGCCGGGCCGCGCCACCGCATGGAGCAAAACATTCCCGAGTGCGCCAAGCTGCTGGTCACCACATGCAGCTTCATCATGCGGCAATGGGGCTGATTCAGCGTCCCCCCGCCAGCGATGCCGCCACTGCCCGCTTGAACGGCGTCAGCCGCTCGCCCAGGCGCAGGGCGGCGTCGCGCAGCAGGCGGGCGGGGGCGGTTTCGCTGGTGTACAGGGTGGCGACCAGGCGCGTGGCTTCGTACAGCGGGCGGGTGGCCAGGCGGTGGGCGCGCTGGTAGCGGGCCAGCGG
>Ga0123357_10003606_pt1 | contig 17835 bp, 12 predicted proteins | sample TergutEmb28metaG_FD_89873 | JGI IMG/M metagenome (GOLD analysis project Ga0123357, IMG submission 89873) | Embiratermes neotenicus P4 segment gut microbial communities from Petit-Saut dam, French Guiana - Emb289 P4 | ecosystem: Host-associated > Arthropoda: Insects > Digestive system > Gut ... | reverse complement strand
TAAAAAAAAAAAAAAAAAAAAAAAAAAAAAAAAAAAAAAAACGTTACTGACCATAAAATGCGCGTTGTGATTTTCTCTACATCCTTTGACTGAAAAAGACGTAGAGTAAAATCAAAACACACAATTTACGTTCAGTAACTTTTTTCCCCTCCAAAATCGTGCCGCTTATGAGATAAAGTGAAAAAAAAAATATTGTCGAGCCGGGTCGGCCACGGATGACAATATGGCGCATGCTAGATACCTTAGGCTACAGAAATACTCTCAGAATATGTAATATTTATTGCTTTTATACTACAACAATAGTTGCAAGAACGCGCCTCAATGTTGTGTTAATAGCTCTTTGCCTTGTTTGAAGATATTTTTAATGTCATCCTCCTGTCTATGTCCAGGTCAGTCTCTTAGGCGGTTTCCTCCGATTAAAACCGTGAATTGAATTCTCATCTCTCCTCTGCATGCTACATGTACCGCCCTCCTCATGGTCTGTCCAACGCCACGCGATGTGGCACGGTAACTCGTGACCCTTCCTTCCTCTCGGCCACACTGCCACATTCCTGACCCACTGACTGCACTGAACCGTTCTCTGCTTTCCGGAAGACCAGTTATCAGTACAGACAGTTACAGAATATTATACCCTGCAAGCGCGTCTACTTACAGAGTAGCATCGTATAATGCTAATTAATGTTCATGTGGATAAACTCCCACTGTAAGTGGTAAGCACTGAATCCGGATGACAGATGAAACGTGGCTTTGTTTCCAGTAACAGAAGGAAGAAAACTGGAGACGGAGGAAATAATTAGGTACTTGTAACCGTATGTAACACGAGGTCTTGGTGACACCCAAAGACAGGCTCGAGAACTAATTTCGGGACCCTGTCTGGGTGCCAAGGCTAGGTTTGTTTCTGTCCTTTAACAGGACACAATCCAGGGTTCTTACTGGCTTTCTCAATGGACATAATGCCCTGAGGTGACTGACATCTTCACCTAATAGGGTTGTCAGACAGCCCACTGTGTAGGAGGTGTGCAGCAGAGGATGAAACCTCGGACCACATTCTTTGTGCATGTAAAGCTTTGGCTTCACTCAGACACGCGTATCTGGGCTCCTTTTTCTTGGAGTCAGAGGACATCAAGAGTATAAGTCTGGGGGGAAGCAACAGGGCTCCCATAAATCGATATGGGGCACAAAGGGCCTGTCAACTAAGGCCTAGGTGCATCGGAGCCATAAGGTCTCGAACCCAATCGCAAATCAATCAACCGTACGTAACACGAAAGGTCGTCTACAACTACCACCCACTGTCAATCATAGCAATTTTGGGTTTACATAGCGGATCTTGAAATTTATACAGCCTTTTTACTTACCTTATTCTGCTGCGTTAATCCACTGGGAGGCACACAATTGGGAGAGAAGATAGGTGGACAATTCGTTTGGCATTCGCTGACTTGGATCGCCAAGGAAACGGTGTAACAGCAACGAAATACATAGAAGGAGGGTTGGTTACGTGGATGGGAAGTGTACAGACCTGGTGTGGTACATCTGAATCTGCAGCAGACATTTTACTAAAGATCGGACGATTCCATAAGCACAGACAGACACGTATACGAAATATATTTACGACGACCGGTGGGCTATTTTAAATTCTATAAACAAAAGAAACTGAACAAGCTGTGAAGACTTCAGACGATCCTTAGCAATAAAAGAATTACATTAAATGCCGACTTGGTGCATTTAACCTCACATATTCGACGACTGTCATGGCGATATTATTTATCGGGGACCCGGAACTGAGTAGCAAGCATTTGGGTGCTCTTGAATTCACACTGAATTCGTAGCAAGTTTCGTGAAAATCCGTTCATCAGTTCTAACTTTATTAGGGGAAAATATGCACAAAATTAGAAGCTACACTTCGATAAAAAATAAAGAGATAGAAGGGAAGTAAAGAATGGCTGAAAAGTATACTGACGACTACCCAGAATGACAAAACATGTTCGATTGACTTACAAAGCAGAAACTGAAGGCAGGCCGCTCTGTGAGACTGCACAAATCCAGTCTGGAAATGTGAAATGGGAGAGTCTGGTCACGAAGAGAATGCAGGCCGTACCACCTGTCCCCCTAACTGTTGGAGGAAAAGCGAGATGAGAAAGTGAAGACATGAAATACAGTACGCGTGAAGCGAGAAAGGTTGCGTGTTGACGAGCGCTTAACGGGACGGGAAACAGCCAAATTAACAAAACTGTGTATCACAGTGACTTACATTTCTATCGTTAAAACGCGAATCATCCACACTGACGAAACACGAAACGTTGCATTTCAACGGCAGCACAAAATTTCCATACCGATGTCATGTCTATGCTTATGTCTTGTCAACAGAATGCGGTTCCAAATCGCAACATAAAGACTGCTTAGACATCCTATGGAAAACTGACAAATTCAAATATTAGGGAGCAGGCATCATAACATCACAACTGCATGCATAAAGAAATTAAGACCATAATAAATTCAAAGAATGCTGGCTACAATTCGGTCACGAATGTGTTAACTTCGCGTCTGCTGTCTAAAGACTTATTGCCGCATGTTTATGTGGGCTTCTGCTATCAGTTTCATACCACCAGCGAGATAATTAATCCAACGTAGCAAACACCTTATCGCTCGTCTAGTAGCAATTTGCCGCCGTTTATGGAACGTGACGGCTTATCACCATGTTCACAACCCCCTGCTGCTGAAGATGCCGGCTCAAGCGGTAAGGGTGCTTGCACACACACCGGCAAAACCGGAGCCGGGTCCGACTCCGGTGCCGGATGCAGCGTAAATAAATGGGCGTCTTCACACGCAGCCGGTTCGGCCGAACTGCCGGTCCGGCAAATTAGCGTGCCGGACTGGAACTCGACAAGCTGGGCGGCGGGCCGGCGGCCGGCTTATCAGTTTCAATGTAACTGCATTGGAACTTGCACACGTATCTGAACCTGTCCGTGCCGGACGACTGCTTTTAAATACCCCAGTCTGTATGAAACCTATAGAGTGCCAAAATTATAATTCTGTATTTTCTTTCTTATTGAAACTTTCTATTTTTTTAGCTGAATACTCAGTCGGTGTTTACTTACGATGTTGCTACATTAATTGAGCTCATCGAGAGCAAGCCTTGTTTGTGTGATAAAACCAGTGATAGTTATGAAGATAAAATTGAGAAATCGAAAGCATGGAGGGAAATCTGCGCATTTTTGGAAGGCGATTTTCACCAAACGGATGGAAAGAAACAACACGAAATAAGTTAAGTATACCTTTATTAATACATTTTAATGACTTAACCTCAGTTACTGAACTGACACTATTAATAGCTTAATATTAAAGTTTGTTCATTTGCCACGGTAATGCTCCTTCCCGACTTACAAAATAGTCTGCAAAACGATATCTTACATCACTTGCACTTCGTCTTGGTTGGCTACATGCAGCACGTTTAACACCGTTCCAATTTTGCGTCATATATATTTCTTCAGATCTGTACCCATCCTTGCTTCGTACTAGATTATGTAAAAGTACACATGCTTTTACAATATATTTAGAAAATTCTTTTGATACATTTAATGCTGTATGAAGAATTCTCCATTTATTAAATAAAATGCCAAAGGCGCATTCGACGTATCTTCGTGCCCGACATAAACGGTAATTGAATATTCTTTGTTTTTCGGAGAGGTTATGTCCTGCATAGGGCCGCATAAGGTTTTCTGAAAGCGAAAATGCTTCATCGCCGACAAACACAAAAGGGCAATTTTCAGTATCATTTGTAAGCAAGGGACCTGAGGGCGGAATGTGTAGTTTATTTCGAATCAGTAGCTTAAAAAAGCAGATTTCCTGAAAAACAGATGAATCGCAGTCTTTTCCGTAAGCCCCAATACGAACATATGTAAATTTGTAATCTGAATCGGCAATTGCCATGAGAACAATAGAAAAATAACACTTGTAGTTAAGATTCATTGAACCACTGCGAGGAAATTTGAACTCTTATATGCTTCCCATCGATTGCTCCCAAACAGTTAGGAAAATGTGAAAATTTTCTAAAAACATCTGATATTTCTCGCCATCTCTCTTCTGTCGGTTCTGGGAAGAATTCATTTTTCAGTGTGCTCCACAAAGCACTGCATACCAAAAGCACAATTTTCTTTACTGTACTTATTCCCAGTCTGTAGTCATAATGTAGGTCAGTAAATGTTGTTCCAGTTGCAAGGTACTTGCAAAAATTAAACAATATAAATAACAAATGAAACTGGGAAAACAATACGTATAAATTAAAATTGTTCTTTAATATGCTTATTCTCTAATATATATATATACATATATATATATTCATTCCTCTCACTCTTCTATGTTGTCTTTCTGAAGGGTGTATTATAATTGTCTCTGTTTACTCTTTAGGCCAACTTGTCAGTGGGAAATGGCAAAATGTTAGGGATTCTTTCATAAAATCTTTGAAGAAGATATCTGGAAAGGCTACTTCTAAAAAATATATCTACCATGATAATCTTCAGTTTTTAATGAAAATTTTACAAAAAGACGATACTGTCTCGAGTATGGAATATTCACAGCAATTACTTGATAGTGAAGATGAAAAGCAAGCACAGACTGGTGTGGAGATACAGCTGCACTTTCCAGTCTGTTTGAAATTTATTTTTTATTAATCTCTTTACATGTATTATCATCCGTAAATAAATAAACTACCTTATGTTAATTTCTGTTATATATTGTCCTGTATTTTTTATTATTTACAGTACTATTTATGGTTTCAGGATTAATTAAAATTATTACATTTTTATATCGACATTTCTTTGTTTTTATTTTTTAGAACTTTTTCAAGACTAGTTTATAAGTTACAGAGCAGAACACTATAAAGGCACCATACTTCTTATATTCTCATGATTATCTATAATTATTTGAAATTACATTCATTTGGAATTTTAAATTTTCACATACATTGTTAATTATCTGATAATTTTAATTCTGGTAATTTTAAATAATTGTAAAACTATAAAATTGTTTGCTAAGTTATAGACTAGTCTCAAAGTAGTTATAAAAAACGACGACTGAATTAACAACTTAAAAAAAAATTATTAATTATTTTTCCTTACCTAATTGTCACTGCTAACATCTCTTTTGGAGGGACACAGGCTCTCATTGGAGTATCTTGGCCTTTTATACGATCACTTAAACGCATCACCAGAAACTCAAACGTCGATACACTCATGCGAAAGTAATTGAAAAACTTAGAATCATGGCTTTTCATTTTTTCAAAGAGCGTGTAAAATCTTCCTTCCAAATATCGTACGGCTAAAACTGGATGTACCCAGTACTGTCTTTCGCGCTTTTTGTATTTTCGCCTAAGATATAAGAGCACAAGCAAGTTGCGCTTCCTATTTCTATGTACAAACATCTTTCTTGTGCAGCGTTCAAAATCAAACTGACCACCGGCAGCGGCAATGCCGGTACGTGTGAAAAACTCCACGACCGGAGCCGAATCCGACTCCGTCAAAAAGCCGGTGTGTGTGCAAGCGCTCTAACGCTTCTGAAAGAGGCTCCTTTCGAACGTAGGTCGACATTGGCAATCACGACTTCATTTTTCTTCGTTATCTTCTTCATGCCCTCCATACAAAATGGCAGGATGGTACCCGAAATTATGCTAAGACCCACTTCCTTTAACATATTTTGCAATTCATTAATTCAACACCAAAACAGCGTGGGATACTGACACCGCTAAAAATACAATACGTAAGTGACTGCTGAGTAACATCTTGTAACGCTAGTCCTAACGAAGAAGGGTTTACAGCCCCGCACACAAACACCAAGATCTTGTGGGATATTCGACATACTCGCGGCGGCACACGGTATTTGTGAGGTCACTGTTCCCGTGTGAAACGTCACTTCACGTCACATAAGGTTAACCTTTAACCTCTGTGCCAGCAGTGTCATCATTGAGTACCGAGAACCGTCTGCTCGAGTCACAACACAAACTAGCAACATCTCTCGCTCATTACATATACTGTATGTATATGTGACATGTACGAGTATATGTTTATATTAATCAAATATGATGCAACCTGTAGCTGCATTCACTGTCAGTTACTTTAATCGTAATCTCTTGACCTTGAACGTTACATAAATGTATTAAGTTACTATCAATTATATTTACCATAAAATACAACATGAATTATGTTGTCAACCCCGGTGGCCATGCCTTTGACGCCTAACGACCACTATAGTGGTCGTACCGCACCGCTATCCTCTAAACGTTGCATTTTATATATTAATTCAACAAATACAGTTACTGAATATTTTAAATATGGTATATACTCTCCGTTTTTTTTCTCTTCAAAATGCAGTTCGTTTCATAATTCTAACGTATTTGGTTCCTATTTTATTCACATTTTATTTCCAGGGTGTGCTAAAATTTAAAAAAAATAATTCCGGTGCCAAAAGGTTAAGGCGTAGGTCTGAAGCCGCTTGACTGCTGGGATCGTAGGTTCGAATCCTGCTGAGGGTATGGATGTTCATCTCTTGTGTTCGTTGTGTGCTGTGTAGGTAGCATCTGCGACGCGCTGATCACTCGATCAGAGGAGTCACACAGGGTGTGTGTCTGTATGTGATCTAAAACCGCAGCCTAGGTACGAGTACGGCTGTTGTGTCATAAAAAAAATTATTCCATTTAATACAAAGGCCAATGTCGATACTTACGTTAATAAGGTTCACGCCCCACATAACCGTCATCACATTTTACATAAGTAAGGTTCGTTATTTGCCGATCCCAGCGGCCGAGCGGTCTAAGGCGTAGCTCTGCGGCCGCTTCCCTGCCGAGACTGTGGGGTTCGAATCCCACCGGGGGCATGGATGGATGGATGTCTGTTGTGTGTTGTCAGTTAGAGGTCTCTGTCACGAGCTTATCACTCGCCGAGAGGAGTCCTACAGCCTGCGGTGCGTCGTTGAGTGTGATCCAGAAACCTCGTGAATGAGGAGGCCCAGATGTCAAACCTGACTAGCTGGGTGAATGTGACGGGGCGCGAGTGGATCATAGCGTGTTTAATGACGCTGGTCGCGTGCGGTGAAATTACTGGGATTAGGAAGCCGCTGGTCGCAGTCTACTTCCAACGACTGTGCCGGAGTTCGCCCGGAGGGGCTCAGAAAAACAACCAGAAACCTGTCAATACAATCGGTGTTCTGGACGGGTACCTCCCGTTTGCAGATCAAGAGGAAGGATACCGCTTTCTGCGATGGCACCGTCTAGCCTGGTAGCGATTTACTGTTGCGGAGAAAAAACACGATAGACATGTACGAAAGCGGTATAGCTGTTTTCTCCGAAACGTCGGTAAATTTGTAAACAGACCATATAGCTGAAGAATAAAAAACCAACTAGATGCCACTTGTTATTTTATTGTACTTCTTATAGGCTCAACATGTTTCGGGCACTACTATGCCCATCATCAAGAGCTCTCGACTATAATGTTGATTACCATATCGGTCTTTTTGTTCTTGGTTTGCTGTATGTTGGAGGTTAGGTGCAGTTAGGCTGGAGTAGTGTCCGGATTGCAGGCATAGTAGTGCCCGAAACATGCTGAGCCTATAAGAAGTACAATAAAATAACAAGTGGCATCTAGTTGGTTTTTTATTCTTCAATTATCACAATGATGCACAGTCCAATACACATCAGACCATATAGCGTCACAACTCCTTAGACCGCATTCTTCATTGCTACCGCTGCTGTAACCTGAAATGTCACGCAGTCGAAGTGTTACTCACTCGGCAGAACATACGGCACGGCTGCAGAAGTCCTGGAAGGTTTGTTCATTTCATTTCTGGTATTATCACAAGATCTGTCCGAGTATCGGTGAGGTACAGACACGTTATTAATTACATTTCCCCACACGAAAAGAAAACTCACTCTACACAAATTAATTACAAACCAGCATATGGACAGCCGTGACATTCCACATATCGTGTGTTACTTGCTACGACATCCAGTCTACGTTTCTCTTCACCACCATACGATCTGGAATGGGCACACTTCACATCTTACCGGTTTAAGTATTCACAGCTTGTCCTGAAGGCGGTTTCTTCAGTGTGCCTTCCTGACCTGACTGCTCATACTAAATATGGCTACAAAGCAGACCACTGGAGTTTAAAAAAAACTTGTTATTTAAAATTACGGTCGAGAAACACATCCATATATGAATAACATTCACAGTAGCTAACCTCCAAAAGACGAAATCACTGTCTGACTTTGAGAAACAAGAACTACCTTCATTGACGTCATACGTCCTTGAAATTGGAATGAACACGAATTTCTAAAGGCTGTGTGACTTTATGCAGGCGTGTTGCATCATTGAATCGCAGTACAACCAACAGGCCTGTTTATGTCTACAATACTGGTATGCATCACGTGGTACAAGTTCTACAGTTAGGCCGTGACTGGCTCCGGAATTAATTTCATGCTTAAATTCCAAGGTGTTAATAGTCGTATTTAAACTACTGTTCAAAGCTCCAGTGAGTTCCTGAAAAGTGACAGTGGAACATGATTACGAAGTATGAAGTGTCAGAAACGCGAAGGGAACAGGAGTGATGGAAGTAAAAACAAATGGGGAAAGGGGGACACGGGAATATGGAAGCAACGAAAGGAAACGGAAAAATGGAAGGAAAGAACGGACAAATGTGGATGAAGGGAAATAAATGGGAGGAAAAGCGGAACAGGATATAAACAACAAGAATGGGAAAGAAAGGATGAAAGAAGGGAATGGAAAAAAGAAAGATATATGGGATCAGACACACAGATGTTACAGTCGTGTATGAACACGACAATACGAGGCCGTCGTACGACGTCTGTCGTGTAAGATTGTATTTCGCCTTATTTACCGACTGTGTGTGAGTCTTGAGGTTACGTATGTTCGATATGACGCTCGTGGGAAAGGGCCATTCGCAATTCCGATTATGCTTTACGCTCAAACCCGTTTCGGTGTATGCCTGTGCGAAACCAGTCCGATAAATGAACCAAAAAATGAACTCAAGCACCTTCTGAACTAAACTTCGGCGCGCTTTAATTAAATAATAAATAGCTGACCCTGTTCTCAGTCTGACCCTAAATGGAGGTTAGTGGTGACCCGGACGCTCCGGCCACTTTAACCACAATACCCTCTTGATAGGTCCAAAGCCAGTCTGAATGTTACTGTTAAAATACTCCACCCCTGATCGGAATCGAATCGCATGCGTCGAGCTCGTAGTCCAGTTACTGTGTGATCAAAAAAATTACTGGCAAGGAAATACCTGTGGGTCTCGCGAAGAGCTACAGTGGAAGACCTACCTACTATCCATGTCAATGTTGACTCGCATATTGTCACTTTGCAAGTGACTATCGTTCTCAGTTGGGGTGGAGAGAATTTGCAGCAGGGGGTTTCACCTTCTGTTAAAAACACATATTATATGCACAAACACGCATCAGGTCAGTGATATCTACAGTGATGGCAGTCGTACAGAAAGCAGCTCTTCAGGTAACATTTCTAATTCGTGGTACTCACACATTACTAGAGTTGTTAAATTTGTCCTACGTCATTCTCTTGTTATTGGGTATTTGGCATAATTAAATTAATAAATACTGTTGTTATTATTGTGATCTTCTGAAGACATAACTTGCTGAAACCAGAGTAAATAAATTTCTCAAAGTGCATTAGGATTCTCTCTCCGAAATAATTCTGTTGTGCGGTTCGTAGTTTTCAATTTTTGTCCAGTGTGGCTAGATGATACAATTTTGGTAAGAACTTGTAACTCCAAACTGGCTATTGACTCTACTCTTAAGTTGACTCATCCCCGTTGTGTTTACAATGCAGTACGAAGTCTAACATACTCACTCTCAACAGAACTTGTATTTATCAAATAAAACTAGCTACATATTTCAGCTAATATATCGCCACCATCACGCTAACCGTGAAAACAAGAATAAAAAGTGTTCAAAGATGCGTGGGAGGTTTGAGATCTCGAACCTATACAAATACGTTATATAACATATTGACATACAATAACTATGCAGCCTCACGAATACAAATCTTGCAAAGTTATAAAAACTATGTGTATATAGTTTAAAAGGGACTCTGGAAGTATATTATTTACCACTATTAATACACAATTAACATAATTCCACAGCCCTTTCAAACTATATACATATAGTTAGTTGTTGTAACTTCACAGGACTTTTATTCCTTAGGCTGCATAGTAATGACGTATTTTATATGGTAGCATATTTGTTAAGGTTCGAGATCTCAGGCCTCCCAAGCAGGTGTAAACACTTTCCGTTCATTCTTGTTTTCCCTATCAGCCGGATGATGACTACATAGTAGCCAAAATACGTAGATGGTTACAGCTGACAAAAAAAACTGTGTTTAGACCGAGCATATTTCACTTCTGGCTGTATGACTTTACTTTCGCTATCAACTGTCAGTACAGAACAATAATATCGATTGCAACAATCAACGTTCATATTAATAGTTACCAACGTTCACGTCATACTATATTCAAAGGTTTGTTAAGGGATACTATATTTAGGGACGCTTGTTGCATTATCTATATTAGAGTTAAATTTTAACTAACATTATCCGAAACGTCACTTTTGTTACACACGGACTTTATCGTACGGCAATTATCAGCATGTTGTTTTAAGGTGATGCCTATGCCGAATTCGGACATAATAGAACAGTTAGTGCATACTGTACCCCTGCAAATACCGGTAACGTAATTAGAGTTCTACGGTGCTATGCTGTTCTCTAATCACTGGAACAGGACAAACACTAGTGCAACAGTGCCGAGAAGAACAGTTACAATTTGATAACATAGAAATGAATGAGGTCATGCACGGGTGACACAGACATTGCATCTTAAGCGTGGTTACAGTGTAATAACGGCAATACGCCATGAGATGATAGCTGTTTTCTGGTTTTTGGGACGTGTATCGATCTAACGGTATAACATTTCAGCATAAGGATAATACTTTCAAATGTAAGACTGAATGATTGCTGAGACAAAGTTAATGCTTGAAGCATTTACCCTTCTATTCACCAAACTTCATAAATACGTAGCGTCGACTGTTAAGAGCTGAACGCAGTGGTCGTAGCCTGTTTCAGGGTAGACTTACAGTGCAAACATTTGCTCGGACAGACTCAGAAAAAACTATAAAAATACGCAGTCAAAATTAATGGTCTCAGCACCCAGATTTCCAAAAAGGAACACGCTAGGAATGAATCAGTAGTACCAACCGCTCCTAAATCTTATAGAAATATGATACGAGTATGGAAGACGAGTCGGCTCAAAAACCTGACGTTTAATGTCAGTGTTGTTCAGCCTTCCGTTTTATTACAAGACAGCATCGGTGTTACAAGACAGAGGCAGTTTATGGAGCAAGATGAAACAGGAATACAAACTTCCTGCCTTGAACTGCAGCGGTACAAAACCTACGTTACACTACAAAACCTACGTTACACAGCCAGCCCCTTACCTATGACGATACAACAGTTTCCACAACCACGTACTCCACGCCAATCCACCAGACCCATAGCCCTCCACTTACCTGAAAAACACAAAAGACATAATTTAGTACAACATAAACACAATCTCTCTGCTAGGTCAATGTTGCCTCTAATCAACTATCTGGAACATTACGTTATTTTACGGTGCTCTTGCTGGGAACCGAATGCCTCTTAGTAAACATCTACCTAACGGAACTACGACGAAACCTTCCTAGAGAAATAGGATTTATTTCAACCTCTGAAGCAAAACCGTCCATGTTCTGGGAAGAATTATAAAGAGCAATGCAAAGTTAACAACAAAACAGTCTGTGTCACATTATTGCCCTCAAGTGTAATTGTATGTTCACCTCTTGTGAAATTACAGTCTCAGCCACGATCTCAGATGTCGGTCTCGTCTTGGCGCAAGTTTTCTAGACATCATTACAGACGACGGAACACATTTACAATATTGTCCCTAAAGCAGGTGTGACAAGATTTTCTAAAAATATGGGAGCAACCTCGAAATTCTAGGCCCCAGATGGATCATATGGAGCAAGTTCCATACTAACGACCGACAAATACTAGGCGCCACTGTATAAAATTTAGTAGTCCGGGCGACCTGGCCGGTCGGGATTCCTGAACCCCTGCCCTAAAGCAAGAATATATATTGACAGCGTTCAACAAGGTGCTAAGGAGCAAATCTGGGTGTGAGAGAGAAAAATAACAGGATGCCGGAAGAAATAAAACAACGAATTGCTCCATTCAGTGTAATGGTCACCAAATGTTATTCGTGTAAGCAAAATGTATGAGACAGGCGGAACATGCAGAACGAATGGGGACTATAAATAAGACAGACAGATTTTAGGTGGAATTCTGAAACGAAGGGACATACAGGGAGACAAAGGCACAGATGGGAACAGAATATTAAAATGGATCTTAAGGAAACAGAACGCAAAGTTGTGGACTGGATTCAACTGGCTCAGGATACCGTACAGCGACGGCAGAGTCTTGTGCTCATTGTAACTGGATATCATAAACGATCACGAATTCCTTGACAAGCCGTGCGACTGCCTTTTGTCGACGAGGACTCGTTCCATTATAAAAGGCGTTCAAGATAAATGCTGAAGTTTTTGTTTTTGAAACTGTGTACCGTGCATTTTGCACACATTACAACATATAAACAACAAAGGCACAATATATTTAATACCTGATTGTATCAAAAAAAACTTGTACCTGTTGCGATGCCTCAATGCATCATATCAGGGAGTTCGTCTGTTATACCAAAGTTACAGGTCAGTTAAAATGCAGTCCATTAGTACATACACTTAAAGAAGTAAAATAATATCGTCACCAAATAATTAATATATAGTTGATGTTACATACGGTGTTACAGTAATATACGGTAAGATAATAAAATGGACTTTCAATAAAACACAGTTTTTTGAAGCGATGACTTGAATTACAGTCGTATCATAATGTACTGACTGTATGCGGTGGCCTTACTTACAGTCAATTATATTATATCCCTTAAGAGTATGAACTGTCATATATGACCACTAACTTACCTTATGTACTAAAGTTTACGTACATCCGGAATTTTTTTCAATTGTTAACACCAAGTCTTACATCAAGCAGGAAGAAAGGGGTTACTTGACCTGTCGACCCCTCCGACCTATAAGGAAATGAGCCCCCAATTCCGGATGAGTTATTTTTGATACTTTGTCAGTGTCAAGGGGTTAAACGAAAAGTGTGAAGCTATGATGTCACAATGACGCGAGGGTCCGAATGCAAGGCTGAGGTGGTAATTAAGTTTCGACCAATAGCTTCACACGACCACACCCAAGACTGTTGTATATTTTTCACACGACACCTAACTCCCAATATAAAGTAATGTATTTGTACCAACACGGGGACACACCGGCCAACTTTCATCTGATATACTTCAGAACTCGTCTGCTGTAACTTTGTCATAATATATCTTACTACTGTGTTAACCTCTACAAGTGGACTTGGAAATTATTCCTCAAGTGTCCTAACGGATCCATCAATCGGACTCCGCTCGGTCCACAAAAAGATCCTACTTCCAGCTCCCTGGGATACAACAGAACCCTGAATGGTGAAGTTCCTAGCACAAAGGTCTGTTGGTATAACAGAACTCCCTGAAGAAGATGCACTGAGGCATCGAAACATCTAGGGGCTTTGTAGATACAATTAATTATTAAATATACTCTGCACTTCTTGCTTATATGGTGTAAATGTAAACTGAAGTATCTTATTCTATTTTATTATTCGTTACATGCATTGTTGCCAAGCTAATATACCAAACTGGATACCAGGCTGTGCCTAATGGTAACAATGTGTTATTTGCTTTGCCAAACCCGCTAACCCGTCACGTACAAACTTTACGCTTCGAGACGTGTCGAGATGGCGCTGGATCTGATAGAATTGGTGAATACGAGGTCAAGCTGCAGTTAGACGCACTCATCTAGAGGGGCTGATAGAAGGCCCAGACGTGTACATGGTCTTGGAATTTTATTCAGGACCAGCCACGAAGCTCCCATCACGTCATATTCTTCTCGTTCGCTCGTCTGAATCACCGATAAACTACTTCAGTGGACGATTACTGACTACAGGAATACCAGCTTTACGGTCAGTAATCTGCAGAGTACAGCGTGCTGGACCCAACTCATACCCAAGTCCTTAAAAAGGACCTCGCTTGCCTTTGATTTATTTAACGACACTTTGCCAAAATACACAGCCCTGTGGTAGTGCCCACAAAATCGAGTGGAACAAAGAGTGTGAATGGCGAACTGAAACTGGTGATGAAGAAGACAGTCATGAACAGAGTACGTAAATCCCAAAAACTGTGGACGGAATCCACAAAAATGTTTATTCAGAATAGTCAGTGTCCAGATCTAAAAATGCTGTTTGAGACTTACTGAGTACGAAGAAGGACTGCCAATCCAACGTACACCACGCACACCTTTACATAAATGATACTATTGTATTCAGAGATGACACAGTCTCGTCTAAATATGTCAGAGAGAACTAAATGAGAAATTGGGAATGATGTGGGATGTAGCATAGTGGTCTGTTTTAAAGTAACACCCTAGACATTCTGCAGACAAGCTAATGAAAAATCTTTAAGACCAACTTCGTCAGCTTGTAGGCCAAAATTCACACTTTCGATCATTCGAAGCATTGCAGAAGTTCAATTTTTTATAAAGCGTCATGTTTTTAACTATTCAATTGTATGGTTACTCAATAAAGTTTTTCACTCTACACGGAATATACCCGGTATAAGGTCGAATGGCAGATGTGACAAAAGACCGGACCAAGAATTTTCTAGCCAGAGTGGCAAGAAGCACAAAAATTATTCAGGACTGACGGCCTCCGCGCCAAAATAAAACCCGGAACGTCCCGAGTACGGACTGATCATTACACCAAGCTGTTATTCGACTTAATGCATTTTCATTTATTTGCTATAGCGTACATGTGGGGACAACTGGCTGAACAGATATAATCAATACATCCCACGAACTTGCATATCCAGTACGCACCACAAATCATGAACTGACATGTAAGTTATACATCGGAATATGTATGCATTTTACTGAAGTTACAGGTCTAATATACATACATAAAAGATGGGATTAATTCCAAAGAACAGAGTTCTTCCTTTGAAGCTAACAGTGGGCCACGTAGACAATACTCCAATGCCTGTCACACTTCCCAAACATTCATAACGACCCCCACAATAGCCCGGGATTTGTCTTATCCGGAGCCAAATCAATCCGGCCCGTATCGTCACATCCATTTATTTAAATATCTAAATGATCCATCCAGATTTACGACTAAAACCGTGTGTGAATTCCTGCCATCTCCACAACAGTTTATTACAAATCCCATCCCACATCGTCTTCTTTGACTGGATCACAATGTGGTGAACAGTGCAAATTGTGAACTCAGCCCCTCCCAAGTCCATTACCCTGTTCTCACATACCTTCGGCATATTTCTGAAATAGTTATGAAAGGGACTGAATATTCAGTGTCGTAAGAAACGAGTGATGTTTTACCACAGGAGGATAGTGTTATGGCTAACAGTGAAGAATTGGTATCACAGAATATATGACACCCTAGACCAGGTGTCGTATAAACCGATGTCGTTATAACCGGGTTCGACTGTAGGCAATTTTCAGTTCTAACAAAATTATACCATCACAGCAAACTTGGTTTTGTATACTACAACGATTTCATTATGGTTTGTCTCTGTGTTTCGATCGAAAAAAATGATCAAAAGCGAAGCAACGCAAGGCTCTGAAATACACTTGACAACATATGTGAATACCCACATTTGTTATCAACTATTTATGTCAATTCTGTAATATCTGTATTGCAAAATCTTCTGTTCTTCCACTCTTGATGTTTACGAATGTTCTCCCTGATGATACTGGAGCTCGAAACATGTAGGAGAAAGGTCATAATAAAATAACACACACAAAAAAAAATAAGAACCGCACTATGATGGTATAACTTTGTTACCCTCGATATATATAGTCTTCCCTTAGAGTCTAAGGTTTAGGGGATGAGAGATAGAGTTTCAGACGCAAATAAAACAACTGCGTACCTTAATTTTACGTGTTCAGATACAAGATGGGAAGACGAAGGATTCCGGTCTAAATACCAGCAACATGCCTACGAGTAAACATCCGGTATTGCGACGAAGAATACACTAGACCACACAAAATGATATGTAGAATATCACAGGGACATCTGGAGTATACAGACTGAACACTTTAGTTTGTTTGACATGGAAAAGTTACAAGCTGTTCGAAAGACATATAATGGGCAATTAAATCCATACAAGACCAGAACATAAAGCAATGAAAAGTACCCCTAACAGTGTTTGTTGTGGCTGGTAAGCAGTGCACGCACTAACAAATTCTCTTAACATAACAGAGTTTAAAAAAAGGACTGAATGATGAGACAGACGGGCAGACACTTAAGGGCAGATTTACAGAAACCTGTCAAAAATAATAGGAATGAAAATGACTTTATTAATGCCAAAAATCGTCAATGCATGATAAAGATGTCAAAGTTTAAAAACACATTCAAATGTGGTGGATGAAAAGAGGTGAAATTAGAAGACGTCATCATCGACCTCCGCCCTTATCGAAGGTGACGATAACCTGATACAGTTCAGTGAGACAGACACAACAAATATTGGCCTCCATTCTGGTTTTACACAGTATCCTTATTTTAATTCACACGTCACTTGTCACTTTCGGCCCATGAGCCGCTGCGCATGTAGGCGATCAGGTCAACGTTAATACGACAAGCTAGCCCACAGGAACTGGAAAATACTTCTGTCAGATACAATAATCACCCGTCTAATAGCATTTGCGTGTACAGTTATACAAATGAAATGCCTTGTAAGAATTATATCCATCCAGCAAAGGGGTGTTTTTTTTTTACAGAAGCTGATAATCGCACAACTAGTCAAAAAATTCCTCGTTTTTCATGCAATGCGCTGGTTCATTACCATATTAACAACACCCCGTCACTTCACCCTATCGGGAGCCAAATGAAGCCAGTCAATACCCTCACGTCACAGGTGTTCATTACAGCTGTACTTTAGCAGCAACACCCCCGCGCATGCCTGTCTTCCTAGTCGTCTCTTCATCCCAGGTGTGCCAGCTGAATCCTACACGCGTTTCTCATTTCTTCAATGTGTCTGCTAAGCCTTTCCCCCCTCATCCTCTTCAATTTTATAATTCTAACATTACTGGAGGTATAATATATAGTGTCTTCTCATCAGCACCATATAATACTCCTGGCATCATTGACTGAATGATTTGAATGATTGTTACGGCTACCGGATTTCCATGGTTGTGACAAAGCTTGGTTCCCACGCAAACCATACGAAAATCTGACTTACGATAGCATCACCAGACGTCAGCCGTCCAACATAAAGAGTTAACGCTCAAGACGTTAGGGTTACCTTAGCAAGATGCTGAAAAAATATGGGACGAGTGACTGAGTCACACACAAGTTGCCAATGGCTGCCAGGTTGTCACAGTTACGGCGTGTAATTAAGTCACACGCGTATATCCATGGTTATCGGATTTGCATGGTTACGATAGAGCTTGGTTTGTGTGTGACGTTATAATACCGGTTTCCAGAGTTACGATAGAGATTTGTTTGCGAGTGACATCACAAACCGGAAGATCAAATCAAAACGTTGGGGGGGGGGGGGGGGAGGGGGGGCTTGGGGGGGGGGGGGGGGCGGTCAGTCGGTCCCTCCCTCCCTTAGCGG
>Ga0123357_10003604_pt1 | contig 17840 bp, 9 predicted proteins | sample TergutEmb28metaG_FD_89873 | JGI IMG/M metagenome (GOLD analysis project Ga0123357, IMG submission 89873) | Embiratermes neotenicus P4 segment gut microbial communities from Petit-Saut dam, French Guiana - Emb289 P4 | ecosystem: Host-associated > Arthropoda: Insects > Digestive system > Gut ... | reverse complement strand
CACTATCGGTTCCATCTTCATCTGCCTATGAAGATGGAACCGATAGTGAGTTCCGAAACGTCGGCAATTAGAACTCAGACGCCGGGGAATTACCCAAAAAGGAATAATTTACGTTCACTATTTTCTTTACCCTTTACATTTTTTGACCATTTGTCCTTGTTTATATACCACTCATATTATAATGTGGGGTACGCGGTGGCACAGTTGGTTGGGGCACTGCGCTACAAGCCGGAAGGTCACGGGTTCGATTCCCAATGGTGTCATCAGAATATTTCATTGACATAATCCTTCCGGCCGCACTATGGCCCTGGGGTTGACAGAGTCTCTAACAGAAATCAGAAATGAGTACCAAGAATATTTCCTGGGGGTAAAGGCGGCTGGTGCATAGAGCTGACAAACTTACCACCTTCATGTGCCTATTGCCTTGAAATCTGGGAGCCTCAAACTCGTGGAACCCTCAGGGTCTCTCCAGGCCTGTAATGGGATTGCTTTACCTTTCACCATATTAAGATGTTCAATAAGTAAACTTCCCTAGCTTACAAATATTAAATGAAATGTCATTATATCATTAAATATAGCTCACTTATTCAAATTAAGTATCGGTGTTTTTTATTGTAATCTTTGATTCCACAATACGGGGGACCTGGAAATTGCTGTTGTGAATTGTTTCAAAATGGATAAATGTGCACATGGATTGTTTTGACAGATATTGATATTCCATTGGAATGAATGAGCTACATTTAACGCTTTAGTGGTTTGTTATATAGCTTTTGTGACCAAAGAACATTTCTTGTGAACATCCCTATGTAACCCCACCTCTTTTGTAATTGTATCCCTTAACCCGACAGACCCCTTCTGTGCCTGTATTTGCTGCCCACCTTTGCACCCAGGTATATAAACATTTCAGGAACTCCTGTGTAGCGGTATATCTTGCCACTGTTAAGTTACTGTCCCAACACAGTTGTTGACTGACTGATTCTGTGTTCCTCCAATCTTTGATTCTTGAGAACAACAGACAGCTATCAAGTAATTAAACTCAATGTGGGAGTGTCGCAGCTTGTGTAGTGTGTGTTGCAGGTTATTAGCTTTTGACAAGAAAACTTTCTGCATAGCATTTTAGTGGAACATACTTTTGAAATGAATCTTGGATATTGAAAATGTATTTCAGATTATTTTTTATGAAGTACTGTGCATTTTGTACAGTTTATTATCCAGACCAACGAATGCACAACATATATTTATTAATATTTTATGTATTATACGTACTCCTACATGTGTGGGCCGGGTAGCTCAGTCGGTATAGCGACTGACTACGGGCTGGACGGTCCGGGATCGAATCCCGGTGAGGACAAGATTTTCCGCCCGTCCGCACCGGCCTTGGGGCCCACTCAGCCTCCTACAAAATGGGTACCGGGTCTTTCCCGGGGGTAAACTGCGGCCGGGGCGTGCTGCTGACCACTCACCCCCTTCTAGTACTGCGGTCATGGAAGAGTAGAGCTATACCTCTACCCACCCTCTGGGCCACACCGAGCCCTGTAATGGGAAAACTTTACTTTTACTCCTACATGTTTCAGTGCATATGCATCATCTTCAGAGAGTCTTCACCTTGTACTTCGCTACAGTTCTTAAAATTACAACTCGATAAAAGCTGTAGAATACAATGTTCATGTGATTGTTGTATGTACAATCTATAAAATGTTACTAAAACATGGAAGCTGTTGTTTGGTGGCTACATGTACAATCTGAACAGCCTGCAATGAATTAATATAAAATATAAAAATGTAAAATGTGTAATGTCAACAAAATATAACCAGAGAGGTTAATTTGTATTGTAAGTTATGGACTTGCCCTGTGTAAGTGTTGCCTATGTGCTGGTAGCATGCAAACTGGACTGGGAATAGACATCGAACTACATGGTGTATCGTCTTGTGACTTTAGCCTAGATGTATAGTGGGTTTAGGTCGATGACCCTTTGTTCATCGATCATTATATTTTGCTGTTGGAAGATATATGTGAAGAGTGATTTCTGCAGTTCATTTCCATTCCCTTGTTACATATTTTAGTAATTCCATGGTTTTGTCTGTGTTTCCATATTCGTGTATGTTATTCAATATATTTTAAGCATAACAACCCAATTTTGGCTTATGCAGTACATTTCTTTGAAATATCAGGATCCAGTCATTCCATTCTGCAGTGTCATGTCTCAGAAGAACAGAATGCTTAAGTTATAGCTCATTCTTATTCACTCCTGATACTTACAGTACTTCTGTCTATTGGACCTAACAGACTAGGTGCATCCCAAATTTTTCACCTGATGGTGGGAACTGATACGGTTTTGTTGATGTGCTGTTTTGGTACTTGAAAGACAAAGCCCAAAAACCAAGTAATCCTAATATCTAATCTGCCTTCACTCAGAGCAACACCCTAGTAGATACGTCGATGGAAGCATAAGCAACAGCCCTGAAGTAATTATGTTTATGACATTAACTGTTTCGATCACTGTGGTAACTCTATATACCACCTGCTGTAAAGTTTCAAAACCTTCATTTTTTCCCACGCAACACATTTATATGTGTGATATACCGAAACTAAAGTGATTATTTTCTTAAACGACATTAACTGATTGGTGTTTGGTATGGATAGAGAATTGTTGCCTTTGAGGTAGGGACCGGAATTTTGTATACAGTTTTAAATTAATTTATATGTGCAAGGTGTGAAGTTGATGTTGTAGTGAACTGGCACGTCAGAGAATTTACTGGATTTCTTGTCAGCCTTCTTTCATTACTTCATAAGGAAAAACAGGCTCCTTGTATGAGCATCATGTCAGTGTGTCTAGTGTATGTGCCCTTATTTGATGAGTTAATAGACTTCTATGAAAGCTGATGTGAATGTCTTACCATCAGAGGCCACTGCAGTATTGTACGCTTTCACTTCCTGCCATTAAGAATTCCAACATTGCAGTTGAATTTATTTATTTATTTGTAGTGACCGTGTTCTTATTTTATTTCATTTTATTTTATTTCATTCAAGAATAAATAAAGAGCAGCTCTGTGTGGACATGGCACATTAGTATTTTATATTCCTAAGAACTAATAACATATACGTACAAAAATGTGTAGACTTAGTCACAGTATGTTGTACCTGTATACTATTTGCATTATGATTAGCCCCATCATATCTGATAAGTTGTATGTTGTTAGCAGGTAAGCACCAGTTCATCGTCTAAATCCAGTAGTGATGATTCTGGTCATGGGGAGGAATTTCCTTCATTCAACATACTTAGTGCTGCAGCAGAAGGGCCACCTTGCCAGTGCAGCTTCGGCAATACATCCATTATTCCGCCAGGCACAGACACCTCTCTCACATCAGCTTCCTCCAACATGGGAAATGGACCATCACTGTCTGCTGCTGTGACTGGTAGAGCCTTCTCATCAGACTCTGGTTTCTCGTCAGAGCTGTGTGACACTACAGGTGTGCATCGCAGCACCTCCACCTCAAGAGGTGGTAACAAGATAAATGCAGCCAATGACAACACCGACAAATCCACCCAAGGACTACATCGCTCCAAGTGGACTGCCTCCTTCAGAAAGCTTATCAACAGAGTGTCAAAGAGGTAAATCATTCCCCTGAGGGTGGTGTTTGGAGGTGAGGCAGAGTAATCGTCTTCCCTCACATTCTGGAGAGACAGAATATGAACACCTTTGTGGGTAGTATGGGGGACAGTAAGCCTTTTCACTGGTCTGTTGTGGATATTTCATTTCTTTTTTCATTATTACCACAATTGTGATCATGTTACTTCCCCCCCCCCCTTACATAGAACTGCTAAATTAAGATGCATTTAATTTGAATGTCTGGATTGCTCATAATCATTATTTACCATGAACAGTTTCCGACCAGAATATCCACCATATTATTTCCTGCTTTTTAATTTCTGTAACAAGAACATAATGGTGTGGGTTTCTTTCACTGGCTGCCCATGTTTTTCTCCTTGGTCACAGTGGTTTACAGATGGTATGAATGTTGTGCTCAGGATATGCCACAACACAAGAATTTGTGCAGTTGAATAATTTAGCTAGTAAGAACTTGCCAGTGGGTGGAATTGAAGGTCTTAAAATTAGGATTTGCATGCCATTAACCTGTTCCAGGAGCTGTAAAGCACAAACTTACTCACTAAAAATGCAGTCAACAGATTGTTAGAGAGTAACTTGGATGGCAGCATCTGTCTGACAAACATCTCTTCATATTTCTTGCTTTACACTGAACTGGGGATGGAAATATTTGTTCTGATTAATAACATTACGTGTTTTGCGTTCATGATTTTGAAATTTTGACTTGAGGTTTTATTATTTTAAAGGTAATAAAAAGTTCTGATATATCTGCATATTTCATCTCACAAAGTACCATATTTTGCAAATAATAAGACACACTGGGCCATATTGTGCACCAAGATTACAGAAGGTACATGTTGGGAAAAAATATTTTATTGACACTTTAAGATCGAGTTGGCAGACATGCTGAATGAATGGCAGTCTGTGTGATGAAGCAACAGAAATTGGAGGAAATTATCCACGTTGCCCATTTGACCGAGTTTGAAATGCATTTTCTTCCTAACAGCAGTCATGAATTTGTGACACTGCAAAATCTGCTATGTAGGCCTACTTTACTGGTATCTTTTGTGATATTCTGCTTTGAGTACACATGTTTAATTCATGCCTGTACATAAATGTGTAACATGAAGATGCTGTTCTGTCAAAATCAGCAATGCCACATGCAACCTTCCAACATCTCACTTCAGAAATGATCTTTCTTTAGACACACAATATTCCTTGTGTCTTTGATCTGTTAACCAGTTCTTCATTTCCAATTTTATGTTAGGCCATTTTGTTGTATGTGTATAAAAAGACTGTTTAACTTCTTGAAATCCCATAATTTTTTCTCTTGCCTTCTCCACTTACGTTATCATTTTTGTTGGTTGGAGGGAGTTCAAAATGTCTTACAGCTGCTTTATTACCCAGCTCTTTCATGTGGTTTTTTATATTCAGTTTGAAACATAGAGTGCAGGGAATTCTCATGTGTTCACTACACATTCAGTGATTTTCAATAAACTGACTATTACTGCATGCTGCTGAACAACTAGTGTAGAGAACAGTGAAGCCTTGTTTCTTTCTCTCTCCAGGAATGAATCACATGCTCAGTATTTTTGCTCCTTTGAGCGTGGGAATCTCATGATCAGTTGTGATGAATGTCTTATTGATGCACCCTTGGACCATAAGATGCAGGACAATTTTACACAGTATTTTCGGGGAAAAACTGTTTGTTTTGTTGTCTGAAAAATGTGGTATTTGTGTTTTGTAGTTGCAGTTCAGTGTACGTCTGAAAGAGTGTAGTAGGTATTTCCTTTAGTACAAAGTAAGACCCAGTTTCAAAATACAGTAGGTTTCATTTAATCTGGAAGCTGATACTCTGGAAATCCTGATACTTTGGCAGTTGAGGGAAATAGTCCCAAGGTCAGTAGCTTTGGCTTCCATGGCTTCCAAGATCATTGTGGTCTCATAATTCAGTTCCTTCAGCTATTCCTGATGCACAGTCTCCTGGTCATTCAGCATGCCTGGTAGATACTGAAAAGACTCCAGAAAACACAGAAGATCACCCTGATGACCCTGAACCAGCAAATGAAGGAGATATCCAAAAGGTATACTGTGATTAGTTGTGCAACCCAAATATAGGAGCACTAACAACTAAGAGCTTTGGTCAATATACGTACTGCTGGATATTCCAGAGTATTTGATAATCCAGCACATGTCCAGTCCAGTGGGTGCTGGTTTAAAGTAATTCTGCTGTAATTTCAATGTTGCATTTTATTTTCATAAGAGTTTCAGTTATGTGCCTTACCTTTGCTGGTAGCCCACCACCATTATTATTTCCCAGTCCCTCATTTTGACTGCTGAGGTACAACAGTATAATATGTGCTTGCTCCAGCTTGAGTGTATACTTACAGTTTTTGACATTGTGAGATTATAAGGCTGTTTTTGTGATAACATAATTTTGTTCCTATTCAGTTCAGCAACTAATATATGGCAGTAATTTTCACCTTCTGTTATTGATATAACTGACATGGGCTGCATAAAGATGTAAATTGTTATATGTTCCAAGCATATCACCACTGTTGGAAACACCACGTAACTAATACAAGGAAGAAATATCACTCATAACAGATAAATCAGTCAGTGTGTGTAGTTGGCAGCTTAGTATGTGTCTAAATAAATTGCTCGTGGAAGCTGTATACCGAATACATGTAAGTGACAATATCTTAGAGTCTCTGCTGTTAGAAACATTTAACATTGTTCAGTAATACAAGATGTCAAATTAATCAAACAAGTAGGTTTCTCACTATAAGAATTTTGCAGACAACATATTTTAGCTAAATGTATTTGATGAAGGACCCAAATGTTATCCTGTTGCAACAACGCACCAGTTGTGTATATTGAAATTAGGCTTTTATTTATTTTTAATAGACTTTCTGGAAGGTTATAGAGTGAGTAGTGGATTTTTGTGATTCCCATAATAGGTGTGTTAGATACAGCTGCTGCATATAATTGTTTAGTTCACATAGGTTTAGATAGCAAGCAGAGTTTAGAAACTATATACATTGTAGTCTTTTGGAAACCTGCAGTACTTAACAAATGATTCTTCAGAATTAATGGTCAGTCAGGTGACTGGTCTTTCTGTAGGTTATGTTAGCATTTGTGTTAGTGGTTCATGTTATATTGTTCCCCCCATAATTAGTTCCTAGGTTGCTTATGAAAACTTCAATACATTGTCACTGTAGCTACTTCAACATTCCATGAAGCCTTTACAGTAACTTGTTTTGCTATTTATGTCTTTACTAGTGTGTATGTGTCCAGTGTCCAGCTCTCATTCCTGAACACTTAGATTCATTTGTTTTATGGTAGTCTTTGGTTGCAGGTAGTATGATACTAGCAACATCCAACCCCATTTGAGAGAATTATTCTGGAAAAAGGAACATTATTATCAATTTTGTCTTCCCACCTACACTTACACAGTTTGTAGTTGCCCTGGTATCCTTTTGATAGTAAAGGTAATTTTCAGGGCCTAATAATGAGGTATGTAACAAATAAGAGTGATGAAAGCCAATACAGTCAGTATGTGGATAAACGTATAGTGCATTATTTTTTTTCATTCAAGTTTTATTTTGTACTGTTTCCTTTGCACGGCAAGAGACATTGCTAACTAGTGAAAACATATAATTACATTGTATCTTGTATAATTACTGAACATAATAAATTGTGTTGTGTATTAGTACTGATTTATAACATTTGTTGTCACATATGGTTTCTTTATACTCATGAGTTTTGTGCACAACAAGAGGAAACTCTAGCTTGTTACAGAATGATGAAGATACCATCTGACAGTTGTGCTGATTGCTGTGTACAGCCACAAGGAATATGTGTTAGGCCTAATCTGACTATATGGATATGGGGAACTTTATAGTGATATCAGTTATCACATGGTTTGATTTGTTACGAGTATTGCAACTGTTGTTGGAATTAGCATGGTTTATCAGCAAGATAATGTTCATGTGAAACAAGGCATCCTGTAACACAAACCATAGTAATAATAGTTTTAGAATACTGGCCTTGAAGTTTGTTATATAGAAGAAACTAGCTGTACTGTGGAAATAGGGCAGTACTGATTGAAGGATGTTGTTTATAAGAAACTGGTGTCATGATAAGTGAACTGTGTCATGCAATACTTTTGTCTGTAATCTGCGGTAGACCTGTTTAAGATTGTAGCATTCTTACCCTTATTTCAACATGTTTGATTATAGTCACTGTGTACACAGTGTGTTAGTACTACCTTTCTTCTTGTATTTAAATGTAATGCGGTACTTCAGAATCACTTTTAAGAGGATTATTGACAGCCTTTATTTAAAGCAGGTTTTGTGGTTTGTGTATGTATGGAAAAGCATTCAAAAGTACGAGATTTAATTCTTGTAATAAAAGTCAACGAGCTGCAATATTTCTCAAATTTATTTTGATAAAGTACTATAGGTGTTTCAGACAGATCTGCTGTCCATCATCAGGAGTTATGTTGACTGTCTGCTAGCAGACAGTCAACATAACTAGCATGACAAATACCTGTTGCTGTGTATACAGTGTTGAGACTCCTGATGATGGTCAGCAGATCTGTCCAAAACATGTAGAGTACTTTACCAAAATAAATTTGAGAAATAGTGCATCTTGGTGGCTTTTATTATAAGAATATATCACGATGCACGGTCCTCTGAATGTCAGATTCAAATATGAGATTTAAGTCTGATGTACCCACAAAATATATAAAAAACTAATAATGTACAACAAAAATATATGTAACAATTAACAATTCTTCTATCAGTTGGGGTGGCATAGTTTGTATAGTGACTAGGCAACTGGCTGGACCATCCAGCATCCAAATCCTGGCAGGGGCAAGATATTTTTCTGCTCTCCAAATGTCCAGACTGGCACTTGGCCCACCCAGCCTCCTATTTAGTGGGAAAGGGGGTTTTTTTAGCCACCAGTGATGAAGCTCATCTCCATGGAGTGCAAAGGTTAGAAGTGAGTTGAGCTATACCTTTACTACCCTTATATGCCCACATGTTGTGGGAGGTAACTTCCGTCTTTGTTCAACACACAACATATAACATATGAAGAAGGGTCAGAGTTATCGTGTTCCATTTAACTGTATGCTGTTGCCTGTAGTGTACTTCTATAGCTTGCAAATTTGTCCAGGAATTTCTAACATTTCACAATATTGTACTTGATGCCTGATTGCAGATTTATCATTTCCATCTTGGATGTTCAGTTCTCTGTAGGTGTCTGTTTCTCAGGTCGTTTTGCCTGTTGACTGTGGAGCTGGAAAATAATAGCTGCGTAAAATCATAATTACTATACAGGTTATGTATGTTTTTAAATTCCTTAAACATACATACAGATATATCTAGATGATTGTTACATTGTAAACCAACAACATGCACGCACTTTATTATAATTACAATAATATTTTAGTATTTAATATACATAAACTCTTGCATGTTTCGGCATCAGGGAGTGCACAGTTGTATAAAACAGTCAAACCTTATTATCATATCCAATATGTGGAAATGCCAGAAATACATCATTGTATGATTTATAGAGATGGATATGTGCACTGAAAAGTATAAAACTTTTCAATTATAAAGTATTAATCATTAAAATTGTATGTATAAAAGTGGTTATAAACTGGGTAAAAATAAGACTTGCCTTAGAGTGGTTATAACCATGTTAAAATAAGAGAAGTCTTATTTTAACAGGCTTATAACCACTTTTGTACATATAATTGTAATCATCAATATCTTATAATTTTATAATTTTTGTAATCTATAACCACTTTTATACATATAATTGTGATGACCCATATTTCATAATTTATATAATTTAAAAACTGTGTAATTTTCATTGCACATATCTGTCTCTATAGATCACACATTGGTGAACTTACGACACTTCCGCATATTGGATATGGTAATAAGGTCTTACTGTTGTATACGACTCTGCATTCCCTGACAGTGAGCCAGTGAGACCTGAAATATGTAGGAGTGTGTGTATTATCTAATGCATGCCAAGAAGATTTTTTTATGGTGCGCAGTGGAACACATTACTGACACCCCTTTTTCTTCAAGAGAAAAATATTAATAAAGGTTGGGATGATATAATATACACTGATATAATAAGGGTAAAATGTTGTAAGTTATATTAAATTCGGATACGCCAGCAATGCTTATTGTCAAATTTTATCATGTGTTCCTTTATGACATGTAAGTGCATGCACCTTTCTTACTTGAAAATATAGTACTGCATATAATTCGTAATTGATAATGCCTGGAATTTTGCCAGCAAAATGCGAACTCTGCATTCATGAAAGTATCATATGATGAGTCTATGAAAATATTTTTGTATATTTGTACATAAAAACATAACCCGTCGTGTAAAATATACACGAAAAATTCATCACTTGTACCCAATGGACTGTACAAAGTTGTGCGTGGACATTGACTCCACTGCAGACAGATGAATATTTTACTGCAGTCTGTGTAACCACAAAGTATGATGCTATGAACATGATTATGAAAGTGAGCTGGCCTAGACTAGTTCACTGCTTATGCCAAGCATGTGTAGCATCATATAATGAAAGCCACATAGAAGGAAACTGTAAGAAAAGTGACAAGTCTAAATCATGAGACAACAGCCTTTTCTATCCACTGTGTCCATCCCTGCTCAGTGGATGGGGTTATGTAAGTGTCCTTACTGATAAGGCACCAACTTCTGGCTTGAGATTCATTGCTGTGTGTATGTCTAGGTGAAACAGATTGGAGATAATTTTATTTACAGTACCCACCATTTTGTGATCTCCCATCGGGCTGATTGTTAACATGGATAAGAAATTCATGGTAAATGATGGTTCATTTGTTATTTTTAACATCCATTTATCTTGAAGAATGAGCCAGCAGTGGCAGAGTGACTTCCAAACACCAGGGATTTTTACATATTGTGCATCGCTTCTGGTTTCATCATTTATACTTATCAGTATTTGTCAGCTTCCAGTCTTGTCTAGGTTTATATAGCCATGTAGAAATCACAAGTAGCTCCAGGTTCATACTCTTATTGTCATAGTGAAAAAAGAAATTAATTTTTAACCATATGTTTTGTATTTTTTTAACCACTGAAATTAAAAATCTGTTTCAAATTTGAGTACTTATATGGTAACAAGAAAAGTATTTGTGATCCTTGATTTAAATGTCATGTCTGAATACAAAATAATAATTCCACCCTAGATTATCAGTAATAGCAGATGAGATTGTAAGATTGTGGTCCTCCAGGATGTAACACCATGTAGTATTGATAGATAGGTACTAACATTTTTGAGGATCCCACATACCAAAATAGATGATATCACATCTTAAAGAACCTTAAGCTTCATATTCAGTGCCCTGAACATTTCTGATATGAAATAAAATATTACATATTTCGTTTTTAATGATAGTGATATGAATCTTACATTCATGCTGTCTTGAATAAAATGTGTCATACACTGAAATTAATTCCAGGCTGTCTCTGTTATAAACGATGTGCACTGGGAAATACGGGAAATACCACGTGCTTTGTATTGTTGTTCAGTGAATCACCTCAGAAATCAATGAAGGAGGTAAATATACAAGAACAATAAGAAAAAGAAGGAATAAATTACTAACCTGCAGAGCATTGTTTAGTTTTAACACATCAAGTATGAAGATATGAAGAAGAAATACAAAATGATACAATTACTTTTGATGTCAGTTTATGATGTACATTTAAAGTAGAGATCAGTAATGTTAGAATATTTTTAAGTATTCAAAACAAACAGGAGACTAGGAAATTGTGGTGTGTTTATTAGGTAGCTATTATTTTGTGAGCTGGATACATGTAGGGTTTATTAATTAGTTGTAAAATACTTAGGGTACACCCAATATAGTCATTATTTAATGAGCACGTATTATTGCATTTGAGTTGTTCCCCCACCCACCCTCCCCCCCAAGACTTTCTATGTCCTAATGACATTATAAGTGTCATTATGGATAATGAGATAAGTCGTCCTATGGAGGATCTCCATTAATGTCAAAGGTTGTGATTATATGTGAAAGCTGTTCTATCACTATTCTTACAAATAAGTCTTCGGGAGTATTGACAAATACACCATCCTAGGAGAGGATTAGGGGCTGGCAATTTGTCTTGAATACAGAAATTAATAAAATCGAACTATTTTAATGGCTTAGATACTTGCATATACTACTTTGCTGTTTGTATGTGACCTGTAGGCAACATGAACTGTTGCCTAGCACAGAGTTCTGTCTATTTCACTGTGCCTTAATTTCAGTATCTCTTGGTTTGAGTGTCGAAAGCAATTTAATATGCATCGCTTCTTCAAGGTAGCGCACACATATTCTTATAATACAAAAATGGGGAAGAGCCTTAATTAATGATTAACTTTTATTTTAGTCAAGTTTTTTTTTCTCCCCCTTCTTAATGTACTTTACTTTCAGATGTGTCAGTGACACACTACACGGGTTTTATAAAACACTAAATACTGGTACTTACAAACACACACGCATGCCCATCTTTGTGACATGTCCAAATGTGGGTTCATTTCTTTCTACAACAGTGTCACTGGGTAATATTATGACAGGTTTATTTGCTACTGTGAAGTCTGATCTGGAGGTTAGGTCTAGCAGAAGGGTGTGCAGTGTGGCAGGGTACCATTCTGCTAGACCTTACCTTTGAATTAGAATTTGCCATTGATACAGGGCCATTCCTGTAAAGTTGGATAAGCAGTATCCTAATTCCAAGTTCTGATTTGCTCTACTTACATTTCATTGTAATATTCAGATTATAGGTGACACTTATTTTACTTACGTTTAACAGGATACGTTATTTCCTATTTTGAATCCCTGACGATGCTTGTGAGCCATCATTGTTTTTGAGAATAGTAGAACATGTAGTAGCAACATTCTCCTGAACTAGATATGGAGTCGTATTTCTGAATGATATCAGTGTAACCCTCCATATACTGGGTATAGACTTGTTTGTAACCACTAATTAGAGAAGTCAAACTATATTTGACCATCCTTTCTCTCTCCAAACATGTAAAATGCGATACAGTCACTTGCAGTATTAGCAGTAGATTTCTTAATATAATTGTCATTGTACCCCGTATTTCCAGTTATCTGTAGCATGAAAGATACTTTCCTATGAAAACGGCCGAAACATCAGGTATTTGTCTCTGTGCATGTCAACTTATTATGAATAAAGTTATATACTGTTATGTATATATGTTGGTGTCTTGTGTTTGGCTGATTTAATTTTATTTCTTCACTGTGTCCTGTGGAATTCTGTCTTTGCTCAGTGTACTTCTGTTGGCAGGCTGGCAGCTGTTAATCCTCTCTTTTCCTCCACAATATTAATGTAACCCATCAACTCTGGATATCTCAACTGGTTGAGAGTTCCAGAGTTTCACATTATAATACACTTTCTTCTTTATATTGTTATTCTGTTATGTTGGGGATCAGATGCTAGTAATGCATTATGGTGGAGTGTGATGTGTTACATATGCAAAATTATGTCTAATTTAAATGTTAAGAACAGTTTACATTGTGAAATAAGAAAACAGAACAACTTCCCAAAATGTTTTGACTCCATGAGCAATTATACCACCAAGGTGGGAGGAGAAAAAGGCCATACTGAATACATCATATCTGTTTAAATGTCCTTGGGTTACAGAAGTGTGATTCCTTTGTAGTGGAAAATATTAAAAACTTATTTCAGTTTGTTATTTTGTAACTATTGCTAGTGTAGTAAATATTTGTACAGTATCAGTATTGTTGTTCATAATGATTAAGTCAGTCAGTTTGGCCATACAGAAATTCAGACAGAAGTGTGAATGATCTGCTTATTGGCACCATTGTCACATTATTACACACTGATTTGTCTGAGAAGAAATGACAAAATAGTAGGAATCTCTCCTCCCATCTCACATTAAGTGGCTCTGGTTTTTAGAGAGATATGCGATTCATTTGATCATGGAAATGTTTGTTTTCAGTTGTAATTGCCTTGTTAATGTTGTGTAGAAACTTTTCTCACTTCAAAATTTCCATGCATAAAGCACATCTCACTCTATACTAGGATGGAAGCCATATTTTATTATCTGGCCTGAAAAGTGTTGGTGAGATTGACATGGTACCTCATACGTTATTTTTGGAATTTCTGCTTTAAAAAGTTATGGCCCATTTAAGTTCAAGAAAGAGAGCACAATCAGCGGCACTGAACAGTAATGATGGTACTGTGTGTAGGTATGCTGATGGTGGTATTTGTGATGGTTTAACTTTGTTGCGTGCATTTTGCAAAACTGATTAATGGTAAGGTTTTGTATGTTTGTTTGTTTGTTTGTTTGTTTGTTTGTTTGTGTGCCTGTAGCAGTTAATTTTGTGATCATGCATACTGAGTTATGCAACTTGTGACTGATTCTGTGCGTAGATTTTAAAGTAATATTTCCTCTCGATCATTCTGAGCTCTGGACATTTTTTTAGCTTATTTGTTTTTTCTTTCATGCTGTAAGCAAATACAAATGCCATGTTTCTAATAATATTTTGTGTTTTATTAATATTATCCATTATAACCTGATTCCATTTGCATTTATTCCTCATGTGATCCATCAAGTTGTTTTACACAAGTTGTGAAGAGAAATCTCATATCCTGTTTTCATATTGTATGTTGAAAAATAAGCATTTCTTGATGAATGCTGGCCGAACTGGAGAGTGGAAGTTGTGTCTCCTGTGAGAATGTGGTATTTTGTTAGTGAAAGTTTATTCACATTTAAGATTGTGGGTTACTATTTCACATTTTGTGATCACCAGATTTAGTCAAAAGTATGTATTCTGTACATATACTAGTTTTTGATTTATGTCCTAGTTGTTTTTCTAGGAAAACAGGCATAAGCAAAAAATTATATTCTCATGAGAAATAATCCAATGGGTAGGGGTTAGGAGAAATTGCAGCAATGACAGCCTTTTGACGTGTGGTTTGTGTGTGTGTGTGTGTGCATGTAATTATATTATTAATCTGTTGCTGGTAATAAAGTACATGAACATTATGCATTATTAGCCCATGAAAATTAGAAACGAATTACAAAGAATGTGCATGCACATACATTAAATACAGAATGAGATGTTTTCGGCATTTTCACAAATTTTACATGCAGTGCTCTTGGCCAAATGAAGAGTATGGCAGATATGAATGCCTGCACCATTTTTCAATCCAGTGTATTACATCCTTATGAAACTTGAGTACTGATTGTCTTTCCCTACTCTTACTGGGGTTGCCTTAGGGGATGTAGTTCTATTTGTCACTCATGTTGGTAGTGTTCAACAAAGGCAAACACACTGCACAAGATCACTGAGAAGTAAACAATGAGTGAAGAGTCCCTGAGGCACTTCGCACTGACTTCACTGCTTGAGCGGTGCTATAGCATGGGGGGGGTTTGTAAATTAAGAAGTGGTGTAAATTGTTGAGGGGCATTGAAGCAAAAAAGGCTTAAAACAAGAACTACCTGTATACACTTTCAAACAATGGGGAGCCCTGTTGTGCTGCATAATTTGATTATAACTACTGGGACTTAATGTATGTGTTGTAGCAAGATGGGGAATACACCCGGGACTTCTCCTTTTGTGATGATATTGCATATTCATGCCCAGTTTTGTGGTTATTCCTACTTTCTGCCAGCTTATAAATTAGTACTGATTTTGTGGTTATTTTGTCATTTTGAACCATGTAAGTAGTGCATATATAAAGCAGAGTATCGTGCCGTATCTAGTGAGGTTGGCTTTTCTGACAGATGAAATAATGCTTAATGTCATCTTGTTCACTACTTTATCTTTGGGCCACATTTTGTGATAGTCATTGAACAATATGGGAAATGATCATTTCCTGAAGCAAAAACTGTGCTAACTGCATGAAATATCAAGATCCTCTATGAGTCCAGTTTCATATAACATTATTAGAATTTACTGTCAGCCATTGTAAAATGTACTACTAACTAGAAATGTCATATCAGCAGACGTTTGAATGCCACGTACATTTCGTCCAGTTCAACATTTTTTTAGTACTTGTATTGAATATAACTTGACAGGAGGTAAAAATATTATAAATGCATGTTGCTTATAGTTGAGATTAAAGTGGAAAGATTATGTGTTTTTACAGTCCTCATTATAAATTTACTGTTGAAAGAATTACATTAAATAAGAACAACACATTTTTAAACCATCACTACTCAGTCTTAATCTTTTAGCCACTTTATACCATACTTGCATTCTGCACATATACGTGTACGTGTGGTTGTCCATCTGTTCACATATTATAGCCAAGCAACACTTTATAGACAGAACAACCATTAGCATGGTCAGTGTGCAGCCTGCTTACACTGAAACAGTAACATAGGATCATTTTTCCATTTATTCAGTGATAAAAATTCACTTATACTCATTTATCTTTGTGTGTGACTTCCATTGTTATGTAAAAGGTAAAAAGGTAAAGTGATACCGTTACAGGCCTAGTGTGGCCCAGAGGGTGGGTAGAGGTATAGCTGACCATGGCACTAGAAGGGGGTGAGTGGTCAGCAGCACGCCCCGGCCTCACTTTTACCCCCAGGAAAGAGCCGGTGCCCATTTTACAGGAGGCTGGGTGGGCCACAGGGCCAGTCTGGATGGGTGGAAAATCTCGTCCCCACCGGGATTCGATCCCGGACCGTCCAGCCCGTAGTCAGTCGCTGTACCAACTGAGCTACCCAGCCCACCATTGTGATGTATCAATTAAAAAAAGTAGATAGAGGAATAATTGCAACTGCACAGCTGTGCAGTAAGACACTGCAATGATGTGACTGTGAATGACTGACTGCCCCTCTTCCTGCCTTTTCAGTTACACTTTATATGCAAAATGACATCCAATTTAAGAGTATCAAATTACCACCAAATTTATTGATTTTTCCTGCTTAGGTGTTTGTGTTCTTCGCACAGATTGCCCATCTTGACTGTCTTTAGGTAGCTGATCATTGTTCATTTTGGACACATTTGAACATGTCCACAATAAACAGTCAAATGCAGCGGTGTAGCTAGGTTTTTGAGCACCTGGGATGAATAATCACACGGGTATACCCTAACAGAAATTACATATTTCCATTTGCAGAATTTTCTTTCATTGTATCTCAATAATTTAAATTTCTGAGCACAAAATACAGTGTTTTATTTAAAATATTTATTGTGCTGCTGCCAAGGGTGGCAGCACCACTCCCCCCTCCCAAAGCCTCTGTCAGAGACCATTGATATTGTAATGTGTATTATGTATGAAATTATCCCTCTCAAACGATATCAGTGATCTCATTCATAATAATAATAATAATAACACATATTCAAACTGTTGAACTCTCTTGGCATGTTTTGGAATAATACAGTGGTGCCTTTGAATATAATAGAAAATAGTTTCTGTCCCATGTTTATAAATTAAATTTTTATCCACTTCCAAGTTGCAAAGTATAATGCTTTGGTGCAGGATTAGTGTTTGATAAACATTCCAGTTATAACTGGCACAATTTTTGCTCTCACTTTCAACATCCTGCTGACCATGATCTACATGTCTTTGTATTTGCTTAATTTTTCAGTTTATTTTGTGTTGATGTTTGAATCATCAGGTATGGCTATATCAATCAGTAGATGAGTCTATTTTATCATGTAGTTCTATATCAGGTCAGGTTGCTAGTATTGTTTGATCTGTGGTAACCGGTACATCCACATAACAGTGGTACTGCTAACATGTCACTTTCAGGTATATGTCCATAGTACTCTTCATGAACCTGTAACCCCATGTGTTTACATATAGTCCAGTGGATGTAACCAGCAACCTTATTGTGTCTGTTAGTATAGTCAGATGGTGCAAGTGTTGTGCATCCCACAACACTTTTATGTGTTCTGCCTTCCAGCAAGCACATTCTGTATTTACTATCAGTTGGTTGCTGCATGATGTTCCTCTGAAGATAATGTGTATTGAGTGCTTGATCTTATGCTGCTATTATTAAACTCTCCATTTTCCCCTTTAGGCCTGATCCACGTAACCACACCAGTGATTTTCCTTTATCGGCTGATGGTCTTTGAAGATCCTGGTAGAATTGTCCCTTTATTTTTGGTGGTGGTGGTGGTGGTGGTGGTTTTCGTTTTTTTTTTTTTT
>Ga0123357_10003603_pt1 | contig 17840 bp, 13 predicted proteins | sample TergutEmb28metaG_FD_89873 | JGI IMG/M metagenome (GOLD analysis project Ga0123357, IMG submission 89873) | Embiratermes neotenicus P4 segment gut microbial communities from Petit-Saut dam, French Guiana - Emb289 P4 | ecosystem: Host-associated > Arthropoda: Insects > Digestive system > Gut ... | reverse complement strand
CTTGGCGGCCATAGCGACTCGGACCCACCCCTTCCCATCCCGAACAGGACCGTGAAACGAGTCTGCGCCGATGATAGTGCACAATGCGTGTGCGAAAGTAGGTCACCGCCAGGCAAGCCATATCTCCAAAAACATCCATACGCCCCCGGAATCATCCGATCCGGGGGTGTTGTGTTTTTAGCCTCAAATTCTAAATTTACTTAAAGAATATTTGGCTACTGTAGTGTTTTATATAAAATAATTGTTATAGTAATTTAGAAAATTCGTCGGAGAAGAAATTTTGCGAAAAAAGCGACAGTGGGAGGGGGGCGATGGGCGATGATGTTTTCCGTAGGGGCGACCGTCCCCGGTCGCCCCTACAGGATGATCTACAGTCGGGGCGGGAGCTTATTCACCCGGCCCGAAAATAAGCGTGCCCGAGGAGGATGTTTGTAGGGGCGGATGGCAATCCGCCCGCGCAAAAAACAAACGGCGCTCCAAAGGAGTGCCGCTGTTCAAGCCTCCATCTCAGAGGGAGGTGGCGCTTTAGCGCCGGTGGGAGTTTCCCCTTGCGTGGAAGGGGCGCCCCACTCCCCCTGCCGGCTTTGCCGGCATCCCCCTCGAAGAGGGGGACTTTTCAGGGCGCCATCCTGAATACCCCGCAATAGCGTCCGTTCAACATCATCTCATCCACATTGGCGCCGTGACCTACGTACAACTCGGTTCCCGGAATCGCGCGAATGTCGAGGCGCTCGACCAGGATCTCCGTCCTGTCTCCGGAACCCGTCGCAGTATCCAGCGGCAGGAACGGGTCTTGCAGCAGGATCCATCCGGAGACGCTGTTGTTCTGGAACCAGCCAGCCGGGGCGTAGCCCGCCACCACGAAAAATTGCTGTCCGTTGCCCAGGTTTTGCGTCTCCTTCAGCGTCAGATTCGCGTAAGTCCCCTTGATCCTCAGCGCGCCAGGAACGCAGGACAACCGGCCATCCGAAACCATGAAGCGGGATTGCGGCGGCGTCAGCGCGTCGGCGGGACATCCGGTGTTGGGCGGTGGGGTCAGAATCCAGTCCGGGGCGCTGACTTCTCCTTCGAGCACGGTGACCCGCGTGCTCGTGCAGACCGGATCGACGCTGGCGCGGATGGTGGTGCTGGTGCTGCCGTGGGTTGCGGCGTTGGCGACCAGATCGCCGTTTCTGGCTTCGAGCAAGGGCGCGCCGGGGACGATGCTGGAGATGTCGGCAGAGCCGCTGTCGAGGATCAAGGCGCGTCCGCCGCTCGAAGTGGAGAAAAGCTCGAAGCAGGTATTGGCGGCAAGCGGCGTGATCGTGTAGGGCACATTGTCGATCCGCAGCGTCGCCGGGGCGCTGCCCGGATTGCCGCCGAGGCAGAAGGAAGGCGTTCCGGAAGGCGCGGTGTAGGCGCCGCCTGCGGCCAGCGTATCGCCGTCGGAGAAGCTGCCGGAGGCGGGCGTTGGCGTTGGAGTGGGCATTGGCGTGGGGGTTGGAGCGGGCGCCGGTCCGGGCCCGGGCGGAATGATGATGATGATGCTCACCGTCACCTCCGTCGCCTCGCCCAGCCAGGATGCTGTCGAGGGGCTGCTGTTGACGGTGGCGGTGGATCCGCTCGCCAGCGCGATGGAACCGCCGCCTTCGACCAGGCAGCCGTCGCCATAACCATCGGCCGTGCTCTTGAAATGCCCTGCCGTGAGGGTGGCCGTGCCGCCTTGAACAAATACCGCGTCCTCCTTACCCACATAATCGCCGCCAAGAATGGACAGGTTTCCGCTACCAACACCAACAACAGCGACCGAATCGCCCGAATAAGTTCCAGAGAGGATCGACAGGGTCCCGTCATAGAAGACAACAGCGAACGCATCTGAATAGGTGTTCGTGACCGTCAGGCCGTCCAGTGTTACCGAAGCGCCATCCACGTAGAGGGCGGAAATAGTCGTATCAGCGGAAATGGTTCCATTCTTGATGGTGACCGTTCCCGACCACAGGACCAGCGCGGCATCCGGCTGCCCTGTGGTGGAAAGGATGTGCCCGCCCAGATCGAGGGCGTAGCTGATGTCCCTGTTGAGAACGACATAATCGCTGATCTCCACGTCGTTGAGCATGATGATCGTTCCGTTGTTCGGCACGGCGGCGACGGCTTCTTCCAGCGTGTTGTAGCGCATGCCGTTTGTCTCAAAATTGGCCGGCGCGGTGAAGTTGAGCGTATAGGTTTTCGTGGTCACACCATCTGCCGCCGTCACCGTCACCGTGGCCGTTCCCGCGCCGCCCGACAGGGCGAAGCCTGGGGGAGTCACCGCGAGCGTCGCGCCCCTACCGGCGGCCGCCGCCGTCGCGATGATCGTGATGGCCGCCCCCGACGCGGCGCCGGAGGGCAGGGGGATGCTGTAAGTCGTCTGCCCCGCCGAGAACGAAGGCACGGGCACTGGCGCGCTGCCATCCACGCTATAGCGCAGCGTGCTCAAATCGGCGTTCGAGGCGCCGGCGCTGACCGTCACGTCCGTCGCGCTGGAGTCCGTTTTCCACGGGGTGACGCTGGCGGTGGAGCCGCTTGCCAGCGCGAGGGAACCGCCGTATTCTGTCAGGCAGCCGTCGCCATAACCATCGGTCGTGGCCTTGAAATGCCCCGCTGTAAGGGTAGTCGCGCCGCCGGTAGCATAGACCGCGTCCTCGTCGCCCACATAATTGCCGCCGAAAATGGCGACGTTTCCGCCGTCAACCTCGACGGCGGCATAATCGCCTGAATAAGTTCCAGAGAGGATCGACAGGGTTCCGTTCACGATGACAACAGCGTCCGAATCTGAATAGATGTTCGTGACCGTCAGGTTGTCCAGTGTTAGCGAAGCGCCATCCACGTAGAGGGCGCAACAAGTCGTATCGGCGGAAATGATCCCGTTATTGATGGTGAGCGTTCCCGACCACAGGGCCAGCACGGTATCCGGCTGCCCTGTGGTGGAAAGGGTATGCCCGCCCAGATCGAGGCTCTAGGTGATGTTCCTGTCGAGAGTGCTAGAACCGGACTGACTCACGTCTTGCAGCATGGTGATCTTTCCGCCGTCCGGGACGTTGACGAGGGCTTCCCACAGCATGTCGTAGGCGCTGCCGCCCTGAACCTGGAAATTGTTTGCCGCCTGCGCCGTCATCGTGAACGCCAGTGCCAGCAGGAAGAACGTGGCCATCGTCAGGCATTTGCTGAAAATCCGTCTCATTTTGTGTCTCCATCAATAAAACCCGCTTCCGGAATGGAAGGCGAGGCGCGATGAACTGCCATGGAAAAACGCCCCGCCTCCGGCAAGGGAGGCAGGGCGCTTTTGAAAGGATTTTTGAGAGTTTATCCCGCAATATTCAATGCGGGCGTCAAGAATAATGCTAAATAAATTCTGGGGGGGGGGGGTATGATATAACAATAATTCTGCTTGCCCGGCATGTGCCCCGAATCCTTTTAGTAATTCGTCCCTGAAAGAGAAGAAGGCATTTATGCGCATGTCCATTTTTTGCAGATATTCGTTGTTCGTTTGCAGATAACTTACTCTTCAGCGCAAAAAAACTCAAGCGGATTCCGGGGATTTTGGTGTTCCGGAAAAGGAGGTGAAAAGCCTTTCAAGGAAGAAGAGGGGCATCTGAAGAATGCGTATTATTTGGGCAGGGATTTGATCCCCAAGCGAGGCAGCGTCAGGATAAATCCCTATGAAAAGCAGGGTATTTTCTAAATTTACTTAAAGAATGTTTGATTACTATAGTGTTTTATATCAAATAATTCTTATAGTAATTTAGAAAATCCGTCGGAGAGAAAATTTTGTGAAAAAAGCAACAGTTGGAGTGAGGCGATGGGCGATGATTTTTTCCGTAGGGGCGACCGGGGACGGTCGCCCCTACGGAATGATCCGCATGCCGGAGAGTTGGCACAGGGCGATGGCAATCGTCCCGTTGCATTGCCTGGGCGGATTGCCATCCGCCCCTTGTATCTTTATCCCTACGAGGCTTTGCCACACCATCATGCATGCCAAAGGCATCCCGCGCGAAATCGCAGTACCCAGGTTTTGGAGGCACGGCACGCACTATTTCCCGGCCTCCTCAGTCATTGCCGGGTGAATAAAAAACGGCCCCGCAGTGTGGGGACTGCGGGGCCGTTGTGGGGGAGGGATGTCGGTTACATGCTGCGCCGGTATTGCCCTCCGACTTCATAGAGGGCATCGGTGATTTGCCCGAGCGAGCAATAACGTACGGCATCGACGAGGACTGCGAAGATGTTGCCGCCGGAGACGGCGGTGTCTTGCAGCTTCTTGAGGATGGCCGGGGCGTGCTCCCTGTTTTTCTCGTGGAAGTCCCCGAGGCGCTTGATCTGCGACTGTTTTTCCTCTTCGGTCGAGCGCGCCAGTTCGATTTCGGGCTGGGCCTGTCCCTTCGGATTGAGGAAGGTGTTGACGCCGATGATCGGGTAGGAGCCATCGTGCTTCTTGTGCTCGTAATAGAGGGATTCTTCCTGGATCTTTCCGCGTTGGTAGCCGGTTTCCATGGCTCCCAGGACGCCGCCGCGCGCCGCGATGGCTTCGAATTCCTTCAGCACGGCTTCTTCGACGAGATCCGTCATTTCTTCAAGAACGAAAGCGCCCTGATTCGGGTTTTCGTTTCTGGCGGTGCCCCATTCGCGGTTGATGATCAGTTGCACGGCCATCGCCCGGCGCACCGATTCGTCGGTCGGGGTGGTGATCGCTTCATCGTAGGCGTTGGTGTGCAGCGAGTTGCAGTTGTCGTAAATGGCGATCAGGGCCTGCAAGGTGGTGCGGATGTCGTTGAAGTCCATTTCCTGCGCGTGCAGCGAGCGGCCGGAAGTCTGAATGTGATATTTCAGTTTCTGGCTGCGATCGTTGCCGCCGTATTTGTTCTTCATCGCCACCGACCAGATACGCCGCGCGACGCGACCGATGACCGAATACTCCGGCTCCATTCCGTTGGAGAAGAAGAAGGAGAGGTTGGGCGCGAAATCGTCGATCTTCATGCCGCGCGCGAGGTAGGTTTCGACGTAGGTGAATCCGTTGGCGAGCGTGAAGGCAAGCTGCGAGATCGGGTTGGCGCCGGCTTCGGCGATGTGATAGCCGGAAATCGAAACCGAGTAGAAATTACGCACGTTTTTCTGGACGAAATATTCCTGGATGTCGCCCATCATTTTCAGCGCGAATTCGGTGGAGAAGATACAGGTGTTTTGCCCCTGGTCTTCTTTCAGGATGTCGGCCTGCACGGTGCCGCGCACGTTCGCAAAGACAAAGGCGCGGATTTTTTCGGCTTCTTCCGGCGTGGGGTCGCGCCCGTGTTCGGCGCGGAATTTTTCGGCTTCCTGGTCGAACGCGGTGTTGAAGAAGAAGGCGAGGATGATCGGCGCCGGACCGTTGATCGTCATCGACACCGAGGTGCTTGGCGCGCACAGGTCGAAACCGGAATAGAGCACCTTCATGTCTTCAAAGGTGGCGATGGAAACGCCGGAGTTGCCGATCTTGCCGTAAATGTCCGGGCGCTCGTCGGGATCACAGCCGTACAGAGTGACCGAGTCGAAAGCGGTGGAAAGGCGATGCGCGGGCATCCCTTCGGAGACTTTCTTGAAGCGGCGGTTGGTGCGGAAGGCGTCGCCCTCGCCAGCGAACATCCGGGTGGGATCTTCGTTCTCGCGCTTGAACGGGAAAACACCGGCGGTATAGGGGAAATAGCCGGGGAGATTTTCGTTGCGCAGGAATTTCAGGGTTTCGGCGTCATCCTCGAATCTGGGCGGGATCACCTTGCGGATGGTGCTGCCGGAAAGAGAGGTGGAAGTCAGCCGCGTGCGCGTTTCCTTGTCGCGGATTTTGACGACGAATTCGTCGGAGAGGTAACGTTCGCGCAGTTCCGGCCATTCGTTGAGCAACTTTTTGGCTTCCGCAGTGAGTTCGCCGTCCTTCCACGAAATCATTTCATCGAACGGAGAACCTTCCTTGCCGCACTGTGCAAACAGGGTCTTGGCGATGGTCAGCGCCTGGCGTTCGCGCGCGAGGTTGGCCTGTTTGCGCGTTTCATTGTGGTAATTGCGCACGGTTTCGGCGATTTCGGCCAGGTAGCGGGTACGCTGCGCCGGGACGATGCTCGATTGGCCGGTGGAGGCGCTGACCGAAACCCTGGACAATGCGCCCGGCCTGGCTTTCAAGCCAGCCTTCTGCAATCTGGGCAACAGGGCCTGATAGAGCGCCGTTACGCCGTCATCGTTGAAATGCGCCGCCATGGTTCCGAAGACCGGCATCTCTTCCGGCGCGCGGTCGAAAGCGGTGTGGTTGCGCTGATACTGCTTGCGCACGTCGCGCAGGGCGTCTTCGGCGCCCTTGCGGTCGAACTTGTTGATCGCGACGAAATCGGCGAAATCGAGCATGTCGATTTTTTCAAGTTGCGATGCTGCACCGAATTCTGGCGTCATCACATAGAGCGAAGTATCGACCAGCGGCACGATGGCTGCATTGCCCTGGCCGATGCCGGAGGTTTCAATGACGATGAGATCGAATCCGGCGAGTTTGCAGGCGGCGATGACTTCGGGAAGCGCCGTGGAAATCTCGTTGCCGGTATCGCGGGTGGCCAGCGAGCGCATGAAAACGCGCGGCGACTGAATCGCGTTCATCCGGATGCGGTCACCGAGCAGGGCGCCGCCGGTACGCTTTCTGGACGGGTCGATCGAGAGGATGGCGATGTTGAGCGCATCGCCCTGGTCGAGCCGGAAGCGGCGCACCAGTTCGTCGGTGAGCGAGGATTTGCCCGCGCCGCCTGTGCCGGTAATGCCCAGGGTCGGAATTTCGGCTTTTTTCGCGGCATTTTTCATCGCAGTCCTGATCGATTCGGAATAGCTGCCGTTTTCCAGAGCCGTGATGATATGCGCCAGCGCACGCCGATCACCCGAGGCGAGCGCCTTGAATATTGATGCCTCGTCCTGCGGAGCCAAGGGAGAGAGATCTTCATCGGAGGCCTGGGCAACTTCGTTCAACATTCCCTGCAAACCCAGTTTTTGTCCGTCTTCCGGGGAGTAGATGCGCGTGACCCCGTAAGCGTGCAATTCCTGGATTTCGGAGGGTACGATGACGCCGCCGCCACCACCGAAAATCTTGATGTTGGCGCCGCCACGCTGGCGCAGCAGATCCAGCATGTATTTGAAGAATTCAATGTGCCCACCCTGGTACGAAGTGATGGCGATGCCCTGCACGTCTTCCTGTAGCGCGGCGGTGACAATTTCTTCCACTGAACGGTTGTGCCCGAGATGGATGACCTCGGCGCCCGTGGATTGGAGAATGCGGCGCATGATATTGATCGAGGCGTCATGCCCGTCAAACAGGGAGGTTGCGGTGACGAAACGGATTTTGTTTTTGGGTTTGTAAACAGCAAGATTCTTGCTCAAGCTCAAATCGGACATGTCATTTCCTTCGTAATGATACTGTTGTAAAAGGTTATGAAAATTCGATATACCTCTTTAACCTTGTTATCGATATATATTTTTATGCTGCCAGCAAGGTTCCTCCATTCAAGACTCCTCCATTTCGGGAAATGGCCGGAATTCACTGGCGCTGCGGGGTTGGGGCCGGACGATTGCCGCCTTGGGAGAGGTGGCTGAGTCGCCGACCGAACTCATTATTCTACTCTTGTACCGGGATGAATACACGTTGTACTTCAAGTCCAATGGCATAGAATGGAAGAAGGTTTTGGGGAAGGGATAATTTTCTAAATTTGTTTAAATAATTATTTACTGTAAATCACTACTGTAGCTGAACATTATTTAACTAAATTTAGAAAATTTTTTGTTTTTGAAGCCCTTCCTTTCCTCCCGGATTTGCTTGTGAATGCGGCAATGGCATTACAATGCCGCTTTTGCTGCGTCAGAGGCGAGAGGTGTTGCGCTTTCCGGATGCGCCCGATTATTCCCTGTTGTTTTCAAGCGAGTTGAGTATGCCCGATATTTCATTGCCCGACGGTTCCGTGCGTTCCTTTCCTCATCCGGTGACGGTGGCCGAAGTGGCTGCCGCAATCGGCGCCGGGTTGGCCCGTGCGGCGTTGGCTGGCAAGGTCGATGGGACGCTGGTCGATACCTCCTTTGTCATCGAGCGCGATGCGCGTTTGGCAATCGTTACCGACAAGGATGCCGAAGGGCTGGAGGTTCTGCGGCATTCGACTGCGCATCTTTTGGCATACGCGGTGAAGGAGCTTTTTCCCGACGCGCAGGTGACGATCGGGCCGGTGATCGAAAACGGTTTTTACTACGATTTCGCCTATTCGCGTCCTTTTACGCCGGAAGACCTGGAGGCGATCGAGGCGCGGATGGCGGAAATCGCAAAGCGCGATCTTCCGGTCGTGCGCGAAGTCGTTGCGCGCGACGAGGCGGTGCGCTTCTTCCTGGCGCAGGGCGAAAAGTACAAGGCCGAGTTGATCTCGGCGATTCCTGAAACGGAAGCCGTTTCGCTTTATCGCGAGGGCGATTTCACCGATCTCTGCCGTGGCCCGCATGTGCCTTCCACCGGAAAACTCAAGGTTTTCAAGTTGATGAAAGTGGCCGGCGCGTATTGGCGCGGCGATTCAAAAAACGAGCAGTTGCAGCGTATTTACGGCACCGCATGGGCGAAGAAGGAAGAGTTGGAATCGTATCTGAGGATGCTCGAAGAGGCGGAAAAACGCGATCATCGCCGTTTGGGCCAGGAACTCGATCTTTTCCATATGCAGGAAGACGCGCCGGGCGCGGTGTACTGGCATCCGAAGGGCTGGACGCTGTTTACGCAGTTGATTTCCTATATGCGCGCCCGGCAGGAAGCGGCAGGCTATGTCGAGGTCAATACGCCGGATGTGATGGACCGCGCCTTGTGGGAGCGTTCCGGTCATTGGTTCAACTACCGCGAACATATGTTCACGACCCAGACCGAGGACGAGCGAATATTTGCGCTGAAACCGATGAATTGTCCCGGCGCCGTTTCCCTGTTCGCCCACGGTCTCAAAAGTTACCGCGATTTGCCGCTGCGCATGGCCGAATTCGGCAAGGTGCATCGCTACGAGCCTTCCGGCGCCCTGCACGGCCTCTTGCGGGTCCGTCATTTCACCCAGGACGACGCGCATGTTTTCTGCACCGAGGAGCAGATGGAATCCGAGTGCAAGGACATCGTGGCGCTGATCCTCGACATTTACAGGGATTTCGGCTTCGAGGATATTCACATCAAGCTTTCGACGCGCCCGGACAACCGTATCGGCAGCGACGAAACCTGGGATGTGCTCGAAAACGCGCTGGTTACCGCGCTCGAACATATGGACATCGCCTATGGCGTCAATCCGGGGGAGGGCGCTTTCTACGGCCCGAAGCTCGAATTCGTGCTGCGCGACGCGATTGGACGCGACTGGCAATGCGGTACGCTCCAGGTCGATATGAATCTGCCGGAACGTTTCGACATCGACTATGTGGCCGAGGATAACAGCCGCAAGCGTCCGGTGATGTTGCACCGCGCCTTGTTCGGGTCGCTGGAACGTTTCGTCGGCATCCTGATCGAACACTATGCGGGCGCGTTCCCGTTCTGGATGGCGCCGGTCCAGGTAGTCGTGCTCAACATTTCGGAAAAGCAGGCCGATTATGCCGTGAGTGTGGCGCAAAAACTACGTGGCGCAGGCTTGCGCGTGGAAGCGGATTTGCGCAACGAGAAAATTGCTTATAAAATCCGCCAACATAGTTTGAACCGGTTGCCTTACCAACTTGTCGTCGGAGACAAGGAAAGGGAAACCGGAACGGTGGCCGTGCGTACACGCGGTGGTCAGGATCTCGGGCAAATGACGCTTGAAGGGCTGATCGGGCGGCTTCAGAGTGAAGCTGCCACGCGAAGGGGCACGGCTTAGTTTTTGTCCGTTTACAAGGAGCAATAACCATCGCACTACAGAAAGCGCATCGCATCAACGAAGAAATCAACGTGCCGGAAGTCCGGCTGATTGCTGAAGATGGGGAACAAGTCGGAATCGTAAACACCAGAAAGGCGCTCGAAATGGCCGAGGAGGCCGAAGCCGACCTGGTGGAAATCGCGCCACTGGCTCAACCGCCAGTCTGCCGTATCATGGATTACGGCAAGTTCAAGTATCAGGAAGCCAAAAAGGCGCACGATACCCGGCTCAAGCAAAAGCAGGTGCAGATCAAGGAAATAAAATTCCGCCCCGGCACTGACGAAAACGACTACCAGATCAAGTTGCGCAACATGACGCGCTTTCTCGAGGATGGCGACAAGGTCAAGGTAACCCTGCGTTTCCGTGGACGGGAGATGGCGCACCAGGAGTTCGGAATGCGCCAGCTCGAACGGGTCAAGAACGATCTTGAGCACCTCGCCCAAGTGGAGCAGATGCCCAAGATGGAAGGACGCCAGATGATCATGGTGATTGCCCCGGTCAAAAAATCGGCTCCGCACGGCAAATCCCCGAAGCAGACGCAGGCTGAAGCGAAGGACGACAGGCCGGACGCTTGAGCCGGCGCAGGATTGTTTTATAAGTGACGTCGGGTTGAGGAAGTGTTTCCACCGGAAACCACCCGGCGGCATGTTATCAAGGAGCAGGCAAATGCCTAAAATGAAGACCAAGAGCGGCGCCGCCAAGCGCTTCAAGATTCGCGCCAGTGGCGGAATCAAGCGCGGGCAGGCGTTCAAGCGTCATATCCTGACGAAAAAGAGCACCAAGAACAAACGCCATTTGCGTGGTGCAGTCGAAGTCCGCGAGTGCGATACCGCCGCCATTCGCGCAATGATGCCTTACGCATAAGGAGAGAAAAATGCCCAGAGTAAAACGTGGAGTCACCGCACACGCGCGGCACAAGAAAATTCTCGACCAGGCCAAAGGCTATCGTGGCCGTCGTAAAAATGTATACCGCGTTGCCAAGCAGGCGGTAATGAAGGCAGGGCAATACGCCTACCGTGACCGCCGGCAGCGCAAGCGCCAGTTCCGTACCCTGTGGATCGCCCGGATCAACGCTGCGGCGCGCGAATTGGGAATGAAATACAGCACGCTGATGAACGGCCTGAAAAAGGCGCAGATCGACGTCGACCGCAAGGTGCTGGCCGATCTTGCTGTTTTCGACAAGCCCGCCTTTGCTGCCATTGCCGATCAGGCAAAGGCCAGCCTTGGCGCTTGAAAGCAGCCTCCGATTCGTTGAATGATCATGGGGTTATTACGATAACCAGGTCATAAATGATTGGAACATGAAAAAAGGGGGCGAATGCCTCCTTTTTTCTCCGTTTTTTCCTGCACTCCCCGGTGTGATGCAGTTGTAGTTCAAAAGCGGTTTTTTTCGCGCCAGGCAGCGCCCTGGCCGGATTCAGGAACATTCATGCAAACTCTCGATCAGATCGTCGCTGCGGCCCATGCCGCATTTGCCACCGCTATTGACGCGGATGCGCTGGAACAGGCGAAAGCGCGCTATCTCGGCAAATCCGGCCTGATTACCGAACAATTGAAAACGCTCGGCGCCTTGCCGCCGGAAGAAAAGAAACAGCGCGGGGCGGAGGTCAACCAGGCCAAAACAACGATTGAAACCGCGCTTGCCAGCCGTCGCGATGAGTTGAAACGCGCTGCGCTTGCCGCGCGTCTGGCTGAAGAAGCGCTCGATGTCACGCTGCCTGGTCGTGGCCAGACGCCCGGCGGGCTGCATCCGGTGACGCGCACGCTGGAGCGGATCGAGGAACTGTTTCGCTCGATCGGTTTTGCCGTTGCCGATGGCCCTGAAATCGAAACCGATTTCTACAATTTCACCGCGCTGAACACGCCGGAAAACCACCCGGCCCGTTCGATGCACGATACTTTTTATCTTGCCGACGACTCCGGGCAGCCGCTGGAAGATATCCTGCTGCGCACGCATACCAGCCCGATCCAGGCGCGTTATATGGAGGCGCATGTCGCCGCCACCAGGCATCTGCCGACCATGCCGGAAATCCGCGTGATCGCGCCGGGCCGTGTTTACCGGGTCGATTCGGACGCGACGCATTCGCCGATGTTTCATCAGGTCGAAGGTTTGTGGGTTGGCGAGGAGGTCAGTTTTGCCGATCTGAAAGGCGTCATCGCCGATTTCCTGCGTCGTTTTTTTGAAAGCGAAGACCTCAAGGTGCGCTTTCGTCCTTCCTTTTTCCCATTTACCGAGCCTTCGGCGGAAATCGACGTCGCCTTCATGCACGGCGCGCTTACCGGGCGCTGGCTCGAAATCGCCGGTTGCGGCATGGTGCATCCGAACGTGCTTGCCCATGTTGGTATCGACCCGGAACGCTATACGGGATTTGCTTTTGGCATGGGCCCGGATCGCCTGACGATGTTGCGCTACGGAATCAACGACCTGCGCCTGTTTTTCGACGGGGATCTGCGTTTTTTGCGCCAGTTTTCCTGAGACATTTTTTTGTGGTTTTCGAGGTTTTGCGATGAAGTTTTCCGAATCCTGGTTGCGCGACTTTGTTTCTCCTACGCTGACGGGGGAAGATTTGTCGCATCTGTTGACAATGGCCGGCCTTGAAGTCGAGGAAGAGCAAACGGTAGCGCCGCCCTTCGATTCCGTCGTCGTTGCCCGGGTGCTCGAAGTGAAGAAGCACGAGAACGCCGACCGCCTCAATGTCTGCCAGGTCGACATCGGCGACGGAAATCCGCGTCAGATCGTCTGCGGGGCGCCCAATGTCGCTCCTGGCCTCAAGGTGCCATGCGCCTTGCCCGGCGCGCAGTTGCCGGGCGGTTTGACGATCAGGGAAGCTGCGGTGCGCGGCGTCAAATCTGCCGGAATGCTCTGCTCGGCAAGGGAACTCGGAATCAGCGAGGAGGCTTCTGGCCTGATGCTTCTGCCCGAACCCCTTCCTCTGGGTGAGAACCTGCGACACGCGCTCGATCTCGACGATTGTCTGCGCACCTTGAAATTGACGCCCAATCGCGCCGATTGCCTCTCGCTGACGGGCATTGCGCGTGAAGTGGGCGCCCTGACCGGGGCCGCCGTCCAGTATCCGGAAGTTAGCCCGGTTGCGGTCACGAGCAGCGAAAAACGCGAGATTGTGCTCGATGCGCCGCAAGCCTGCCCTCTTTATACCGGGCGCGTGATTTCCGGCGTCGACGCAAAAGCGCCGACTCCGGAATGGATGCGTCGCCGGCTTGAGCGTTGCGGCGTTCGCAGCATCTCGGCGCTCGTCGATATCACCAACTATGTCATGCTCAAATTCGGGCAACCCTTGCACGCTTTCGACAATGCGCGGCTGCAAGGCGCCCTGCATGTGCGTATGGGACTTCCCGATGAAAAATTATTGCTGTTGAACGAGCAAACGGTTGCTATCGATCCCGACGTGCTCGTCATCGCGGACGAGCAAAAGCCGCTGGCGCTGGCAGGGATCATGGGAGGGGAAGAAAGCGGAATCACGCTGGAGACGAGCGAATTATTCCTCGAATCGGCTTTTTTCAGCCCTGCCGCAGTGGCTGGGCGCGCTCGCCGTTATGACTTCGTTTCCGATGCTTCCCATCGCTTCGAGCGCGGTGTCGATTTCGCTGGCGCCGAGCGCGCGCTGGAAGGGGCTACGGCACTCATTCTTGAGATTTGCGGCGGCAATGCCGGTCCCGTAAGCATCGCGCAGGCGGAATTGCCAACGCGTTCCCCGGTGCGCCTGCGTGCGGCGCGCGCGGCGCGCGTGCTCGGCACTGCGCTGGCAGGGGAAGAAATCGCAACATTATTTACCCGCCTGGCTTTGCCCTTTGTCCGCGAAGGCAAGGACGCGGATTTCATCGTTACTCCGCCTTCCTGGCGCTTCGATCTGGAGCGGGAAGAAGATTTGATCGAGGAACTGGCGCGCTTGCACGGTTACGAGAATATTCCGGTGCGCCCGCCGCGCGCGGCGCTTTCGATGATGCCGCAACCGGAAGCTGAACGTCCGCTTCATCATTTGCGGCAGCGCCTGGTCAATGCCGGTTATCAGGAAGTCGTCAATTTCGCTTTCGTGGAAGCCGCCTGGGAAGCCGATTTCGCGGCCAATGCCGCGCCGCTCAAGTTGGCCAATCCGATTGCTGCCCAGATGAGCGTGATGCGCTCGACGCTGATCGGCGGGCTGGTCGCCAACCTTGCCACGAACCTGAAGCGCCAGCAAAGCCGCGTGCGCCTTTTTGAAACCGGGCGCTGTTTTCTGCGCAAGAACCCTTCCGGGAGTGTGGCGGAGACGGGAGATGCCTTTTCGCGTATCGAACAACCCTGGAGCCTGGCCGGCATCGCTTACGGCGATGCGTTTCCGGAACAATGGGGCCACGGCGCGCGCCGGGTCGATTTTTTTGACGTCAAGGGCGATCTCGAAAGCCTGTGTGCTCCCTTTGTACTGCAAAGCGAGGAAACCAGGCATGCGGCGCTGCATCCTGGGCGTGCCGCCTCGTTGAACCTGCATGGCAGGTGGATCGGAGTGCTCGGCGAGTTGCACCCGAAATGGGTGCAGAAATACGAATTGCCAGCGCCGCCGGTGCTTTTTGAACTCGATCTTTCCGCGCTGATGCGCGGCAGTGTGCCGGTGCACAGCGAAATCTCCCGCTTCCCCCTTGTGATTCGCGATCTGGCTTTTGAAGTCGACCACGACATCGAGTGGCAAGATCTTCTGGGTGCGCTTGAAAAGGGTTCTCCCCCCTGGGTGCGGGAAATTCGCCTTTTCGATTTATACACCGGCGAAGGCATTGCCAAAGGGAAAAAAAGTCTTGCAATCCGTATAGTTATGCAAGATACTCAACGTACTTTACAAGACGCGGAAGTCGCTGATTTAATAAACAACCTGGTACGTTGTCTGGAAACCGGATTTGGGGTGCGTCTACGCGCGTAATCAGAACGGTGGAGAAAAAATGGCTCTAACCAAAGCCGAACTCGCTGAACTTTTATTTGAAAATGTGGGGTTCAACAAACGCGAAGCCAAGGACATGGTCGAAGCGTTTTTTGAGGAAGTGCGGGACGCGCTGGAACGCGGGGAGAGCGTCAAGCTTTCCGGGTTCGGCAATTTCCAGTTGCGCGACAAGCCGCAGCGTCCCGGACGCAATCCGAAAACGGGAGAAGCGATCCCGATCACCGCGCGCCGTGTCGTGACCTTTCATGCCAGTCAGAAATTGAAGGCCGATGTGGAACATTCCTACCATGGATCAGAATCCTAAGCGCATTGCCAGGGAAGAATTACCCCCGATTCCCGCCAAACGCTACTTCACGATCGGAGAAGTCAGCGATCTGTGTGGCGTCAAGCCGCATGTGCTGCGTTACTGGGAGCAGGAATTCAGTCAGTTGAAGCCGGTCAAGCGTCGTGGAAACCGGCGTTATTACCAGCACCACGAAGTACTGTTGGTGCGCCGTATCCGCGAGCTGCTTTATGGTCAGGGATTCACGATCAGCGGCGCGCGCAATCGCCTGATGAGCGATGGATTGCCTGATTTTCCGGAAGGCGTCGAAAAAACCGCAGCCGCCGTATCCACCGAGAAAGGCAGCGCCGTTGTAGGCGCGCAGCCAACGGAAACCCCCGTGAAGGCAGCCGCCCCGATGACTGCCGCTTACTTGCGCGCCGAGCTGAAAAACATCATTTCCCTGCTTTCTGTTTGAGTCATCCCGGTCTTTTCGTTATAATCCGCCCTTCGTCGGGGCGTGGCGCAGCCTGGTAGCGCACTTGCATGGGGTGCAAGGGGTCGCATGTTCGAATCATGTCGCCCCGACCAATCAATCAATCAAAAGCCGCTTTTTCAGGCGGCTTTTGTTTTTTCGTCTTTTTATTCCATCTCGCCTTATGTCTTTGTTCGATCAGGAAATTTCCCGCCGCCGCACCTTTGCGATCATTTCCCACCCGGATGCGGGGAAAACGACGCTGACCGAAAAGCTGCTCTGGTTCGGCGGCGCGATCCAGGTCGCTGGCGAGGTGCGTGCCCGCAAGGCGAGCCGTCATGCCACTTCGGACTGGATGGAGCTTGAAAAGCAACGCGGCATTTCCGTCACCAGTTCGGTGATGCAGTTTCCGTACCGCGACAGCATTATCAATCTGCTTGACACGCCGGGGCACGAGGATTTTTCCGAGGATACCTATCGCACCTTGACGGCGGTCGATTCGGCAGTGATGGTGATCGATTCGGTCAATGGCGTCGAGGCGCAGACGATCAAGCTTTTGAATGTCTGCCGCCTGCGCGCGACGCCGATCATCACCTTTATCAACAAGCTGGATCGCGAGGGCAGGGCGCCGATCGAATTGCTCGACGAGATCGAGGACGTGCTTTCCATTGCCTGCGCGCCGATGACCTGGCCGATCGGCATGGGAAAACGCTTCCGTGGCGTTTATCACCTCTACGAAGACAAGGTGCTGGTTTTCGACCGTGACGGCGGGCGCGGCAACGCCCAGGGCGAAGCCAGGGCAGGTATTGTCATCGCCGGGATCGACAATCCCGAACTCGACCGCTTTTGCGGCGAACAGGCGGCGGAACTGCGCGCCGAGATCGAACTCGTGCGCGGCGCTTCGCATGAATTCGATCTCGCCGCCTATCGCGCGGGAACCCAGACGCCGGTTTTTTTCGGATCGGCGGTCAATAATTTCGGCGTCCAGTCCCTGCTCGATGCGGTGGTCGATCTTTCTCCTTCGCCGCTCCCCCGTCCGGCGATGAGAAGCGAAACAGCGCGGGAAGTGCAGCCGGATGAGACGCCATTCTCCGGATTCGTTTTCAAGATCCAGGCCAACATGGACCCGAAACACCGTGACCGGATTGCCTTCTTGCGCGTTTGTTCCGGCCATTTTTCCCGTGGCATGAAAATCCGGCAGGTCGATACGGGAAAGACGCTGGCCGTCAATAACGCCATCACCTTCATGGCGCGCGACCGCACCACCACCGACGACGCCTGGCCCGGCGACATCATCGGAATTCCCAACCACGGCACGATTCGCCTGGGCGAAACCTTCAGCGAAGGAGAAAACCTGCGCTTTACCGGCATTCCTTCCTTCGCTCCTGAACATTTCCGCTTGGCCAGGATTTCAAACCCTTTAAAAATCAAACAACTGCATAAAGGTCTTAAACAACTTTCCGAAGAAGGGGCGACTCAGCTTTTTCGCCCGCTTGCAGGCTCGGAACTGATCCTGGGAGCGGTCGGCACCTTGCAATTCGATGTCGTGTTGCATCGCCTGGCCGGGGAATATGGCGTCGAGGCCGTGTTCGATTCCTACAACTGCGCCACCGCGCGCTGGGTCAAGGGTGACGCCCAGGAAGTGAACGACCTCTGCGAACGCTACGCGCACAACGTCGCCCGCGACGGCGCCGACGATCTCGTCTATCTCGCCCCGAACAAGGTCTACCTCAACATGATGCAAGAGCGTTATCCCAGCCTGCGCTTTCTGGAAACCCGCGAAGCGATTTGAATTTTCTAAATTTACTTAAAGAATGTTTCGCTACAGTAGTGATTTTCATTCAATAATTATTACAGTAATTTAGAAAATCAACCAGTAAAAAAGCCCCCTTTTCAAAGGGGGTGCCCGCCTTTGGCGGGCGGGGGTTTGTGGTTTTGCGTTCCAATGCGGCGCAAAGCGCCGGAAATAAGGCTTCAACCCCCAAACCCCCGACGGCTTCGCCGCCACCCCCTTTGGAAAGGGGGCTTTATCGTGCGGCGCTTCGCGCCGGAGATAAAAACAAACGGCGCTCCAAGGAGCGCCGCTGTTCAATTCCCCTCCGAGGAGGGGTGGCGGTGAAGCCGACGGAGTGGTTCAGGGAGCCACCCGGAGCACTCCGCAATACCGCCCATTCCCCATCATCTCCTCCGCGTTCGCCCCATGCCCGGTGTACAACTCCGTCCCGAGAATCCCGCGAACATCCAGGCCATTGACCAACGTCGTCGTCCTCTCGCCGGAT
>Ga0123357_10003602_pt1 | contig 17843 bp, 17 predicted proteins | sample TergutEmb28metaG_FD_89873 | JGI IMG/M metagenome (GOLD analysis project Ga0123357, IMG submission 89873) | Embiratermes neotenicus P4 segment gut microbial communities from Petit-Saut dam, French Guiana - Emb289 P4 | ecosystem: Host-associated > Arthropoda: Insects > Digestive system > Gut ... | reverse complement strand
GGATAAAGATATTTACGGGCTGTCGCCTGAAGAGCTTAAAGATATACCGGCGGCGCCGGTAAGTCTTGAAGACGCTTTGCATGAGTTGCGGGAAGATCACGAATTTCTGCTTAAAGGAGATGTCTTTACACCTGATGTAATAGAAAAATGGATTGAATATAAAACAGAAGCGGAAATAAATCCTGTTCGTATGCGCCCAGTTCCTCTTGAATTCGCGTTGTATTATAATGTCTGAGCTTTTGAGAGAAACTTATTGCATTGAGGCATTCATTCTGATATATATACAAATCTAATTTGACGCGGGGTGGAGCAGTCTGGTAGCTCGTCGGGCTCATAACCCGAAGGTCATAGGTTCAAATCCTATCCCCGCAACCAATATATCAAAAGGAATCAGTGATTAGCTGGTTCTTTTTTCTTTTAACAGTGTTAGTTTTGGTGCATTCTGGTGCATTGTAGTTGTACGTTAGAATAAAGAGATGTTAGTACTGATCTAAATTAGGTTGACAACTTTCCTTGGATGAGCAGTTACCTATTTATTTTTGTTAATATTGTTGTTTTATTATTGTACCCAACGCTCAATAGTTTGGTGTTCAACGGTAATTTCGGCGTGGAATTTCTAAAAAGAATAACAAAGTGGTATTCCTGTCAACGATTGCAGAAAAAAGAAGAGGGTTATATTTCGAGCTCTTCTGTGTAGGCCACTCTTTAGGACTTATTTATAGTGATGGAGAAGGGTTTCATAGTTTTGAGTGGTCATCAGTCTATTGTTTGGTTCTATACGCATTCAGGTAGTTTTCAAGCAGGGTTGCATATCCCGCAAGCTCTTCAAGGCTTACAGCATAAGCTTTGATAACTTCATTTGGTGGTGAGTTAGGTTTTAGTTCCGCTAATAATGGAAGATCAGGGCGTTTTACAGCTGGTGGGGCAGGACAGGGGGTTGCTATAGGAACCTCTACCGTTTTTGGCAAGGTTGTGCAACCGCTGAGTTGCAGGCTACTTATTATGATTCCAGTAAGTATTAAAATCTTGCGCATTATTTACTCCCCATAAAACAGCCTGATTACAATCAGCCGGAACGACTTCCTGAGTTTTAGTAATGATTCTGGTTTGAATTTTGTTTGCTGCTTCAAGTGCCTGCTGCTGGGCTAATTTAATGAGTTTGTCCTGTTCATCGGCTTTCTGCTTCCAGAGGCCTATTGCTTGGTTCTGCTGCGTTATCATCTGATTTAGGGCTGTTTGCTGCGCTTCAAGTTTGTCTATTTCTAACCCTCGCATTTTTACTGATACGCTTAACCCTATGCAGAGCAATAACAAAACCCCGATAATTCCAGCAACTACCTGCAAGCCATAGGGTGAGCCTGTAATCAGTGCAGTGAGTTTATTCCACACTGTTTTTTCCTCGCTTTTGTGCTGTAGGTTTCTCTTCAGCTGCTTTATTGAAAATAGCAGTTAAAACAGTAGGCAACTTTCCAACAGATACCCCGCCAATTGTAAGACCTACAAGTACAATCCAGCTATCCGGTATGGCAGGTATAGCCCCTGTACGGTTAACAATAATAAAAGCACAGATTAAAAGGCAGATAATCACCATCAGCATTGCTACTCTGTTTGATGATGGCATTCCGTTAGTATCACTAAAGACGTTTTTAATAAATTCTATCATTTTAAACTCCTAAAACAGGCGGCAACTTGCCGCTTTTACATGGGATGGAAATTTCTTTTTTCGCTTCTATGAGCTAAAAATGGATAAAGCCTTTTTATATAGGGCTTGCCTGTCTGCTAGGCCGTTTGTGCCACCGTTTATAATCTTTGTCATGCCTGTTATATCCTTGTTATCCGCGTATTTGTTGAGGTTACGCGTTGACCAGTACCAGCATGCAGACTCCACAGCTCCTTCTTTGGTCTCCAGGTAAGAGATGACTGCCTCAAGGGTTTTACCTGTTGCGTTTGCAAAAGCTTTGTAATTGTCTTTCCCTGTGAGTTGGATTACGCCCCGGCCTCTGTATTTCCAACCGTCCCCACTGGCTTCGCTACCGTTTCCCATACGGTTGGCATATGCTCTGTTTGCTATCTTTTCGGGTTGTCTGGCGTACTGTGAGGCGATAGAGGCTGGAAAATGCTGAGGCCATGTTTTTGTAAGGGCTTCAGCGCTATAGTTTGAATTCTCTTTTACTGCTGTGAACCCTATTGATTCATGGCCACACTGAGCCAGAAATGCTGCTATTCTCAAGGTGGTATTAATGTCATATTTAGGTAAAATTGAGTTTAACGCTTTTACCCATGCAGCTGCTTCTTTATTGGTAGGGAAAAGCTTTTTAAATTGTTCTATTGTTAGTTCAGGTAGTCCGGCTGCACTCCATGTTTTAGGACCTACAATCCCATCAGGAGGAAGTCCATGAAGCCGCTGATAAGTGATTGTTGACTGCTCGGTTTTGGGGCCGAATATTCCGTCTGCTGGGGGGCTTAACAATCCTTGTTGAATAAGAAAGGTTTGCCAGGTCCTAACATTAGTGCCTTTACTCCCTCTTTTAATAAGCATGTTTTCCCGCCTTATATGCCATATCTACTTTAGTTTCCAAGGCCGCAAGCCGTTCCAATCTTTTATTTGACATATCCAATATATTCCTGTTCTGCTCCTGTATTGTCTCAAGTAGATTGTTTATGTTTTTTAGTTCATTAGAAATTACCGCGGAGTCTGTATTGATAGCGCTTATTGCTTCTTCTATTTTAGCGATACGTTCGTCATGTGCATTAATACGCCGTATAGTAGATCGCCATGTATAGCCTATCACCATCAGTATTCCGGCTACCAGGGCATAGAGAACTCGTTCGAAGACGTCTGGATAAGTGTCAATAGCGTGCGGTAAGGTATGTATGACTTGTGACGTTTGATCTAGCATTTGCTTGTGACTCCTGTAACAGACGGCAGATTGCCGCCTTTGCAGTATCTCTGTAATCTCTGTGATGTAATAATATAATTAGGCAATTTTTGAGCATTATTATTTATACTATTAAAGCCTATTAGCTTAGGTATTACCTCAGCTAATAGGAATTAAGGTATTTAAAAATCAGCTAAAACTATATTGAGTAATCGTATGATTAGGCAATATTACTATTTTTGAGATTTTTTTAGACGCCCATGTGCGTCCCCTACATAAAATCAATATTTTGTGTCTTTTGTGCTTTTCGCAGTTTAATCAGGCCACTTAATTCCCGGTAGCATGGCAATAAACTCATCAAGTGTTGGTATATCTATTTCGCTGGATAAAACTTGATTTTGAATGTCAATAGCCTTTTTCCATACTTGACTACGCCATGCTTGGACTGCTTTACCTTCTGTATTGTACTTAGGGTCAGGATCACCTATGTATGAAATAGCAGTATAAACATTGTCATATCTGTAAGGATCGGCTTGCACGACTTTGTCCATATACGCCTGAATTCCATCTGTAAGTTTTTTAAGTGCTAGTGTAGGGTCTATAGAGGTATAAGTTACTGTGAATTTATATTTCGCGTTATCCCATGTAACCTGAGAGGTTGAGCTTAGCCTATTCTCAGGAACAGGCCGAGGGATTATAGTTTTCTTTTTAGGATTGTAACCGTCACCCTGACTTACTTGTTGGGCTGTAATATCCACTAAGATTGTAGAATTTCCCTCCTCGTTAGGCGGCCAGTTAGGCATTTCGTCTGCTTCAAAAATCCAATGAACTCTATTATTTAAAATTTGCGCTATTTTCATTTCTTATCCTTATTTTAATATTTTAACTATTTTTTAGATTAACGCTTTAACTATTCTAAAAATCATTATTCAAGTATTAATTATTTGTTAAACTGGTTAAGCCATATTCTATTAATGCGTAACCATTACCACCATTGCCTCCCTGATTATTAGTGCCGCCACCAACACCAGCAATACCGATAGTAATAGAGATCGGAAATGTAACTCCTGTAAATTTTTTTCTGAGAATAGCTGCGCCGCCGCCTCCCCCTCCGCCGTAGCACTCGGTGTTCATAACAACACCACCGCCACCGCCCATTATGCCAGAACCTCCTTGGTCGCTATAATTCCATGACCCATTACCGCCATTGCCTAAACTGCCACCGCCGCCAAATAAGGCTCCACCGATACCAGTAACACCATTCTCGCCTTCTTCGTTTGTCTGCTGGTCGCCACCCTTGCCGCCGCCAGTACCTCCTGCTATCCCGCCTTGTCCATTGCGCCCACCTCCACCACCGTTTAAAGTAATAAGCCCGCCGATAACAGTCGCGCCACCAGCCCCACCAGAAGGACCGCTAGGGTCTTGTGCACTTGCCCCGCCACCACCACCGCAAGCGGTTACCCATATTTCAGTTACACCTGCCGGCAAATTCAAAGTGTATGTGCCAGGAGTGGCGTATTCAGCAAAGCCGTGAGGGGCACTTACAGGGATAGCAGGCAATGTATGTGTATGGTCTGAACGGGCTAGTGTTGTAGCTGTGCCAACTACTCCAGTGCCCCCAGATGTTAACGTTGTAGTAGTTGTCCCAAATCCAGGCATTGTATGTGTATGATCTGACCGGGCTATCGTTGTAGCTGTACCGACTACTCCGGTTCCACCGACAGTTAAAGTCGTGGTAGTCGGACCATATCCTGGTAAAGTATGTGTATGATCTTGCCTGGCGAATATGTTGGCTGTTCCACCTGCCCCTGTTGCGCCGGGTGTTAAGGCTGTAAATTGTGCTGTAGTCGCAAACGCTGGTTTATTCTGGATATATCCTTTAGCCGTGGTGTTTGTTTCGTTCCAATTTGCCTGAACCTGTCCGCCTGTGGCATTATTAGCGGCTGCCTCGGCTTTGTCAACATAGCTCTGTAATTCAACTTTTGTTTTGTCAACAGTCTCCTGAGCTGCGAGTGTAGAGGCGTCATCTGCGGCAGTGGTGGCTGTTTCCGTCATGTACTCGGCAAGGGTGTTCATCTGGTCCGGTAGTTTATACATATGGGCCACACAGCTATCAGCGGCAGATATAAACCGTGGCGGAGTCATTTGCCTGTTAGGGGCTTCATCAGGAAATGGCTCTATTTTTGGGATATTATTATTGTTTGGCATAAAATCTCCTTTTTTCTATTCAGATCGGGCGGCAGATTGCCGCCCCTACATTATGTTAAGCCTTCAATCTCTATAGATAGTATTGAATAGGTCATGTATTGCACTTCAACAGAAAAATCTTTATAAAAGCCGTAAATAATAGAGCAACCAAACTCATCAGCCCCTATATAAAGAATCAATTCAGCCCTGTAACCTGCTAGCAGGTTATACACCTGAGTAACCTGACCATTATCAACTTCAAGTGTTGCGGATTCTTTTTTATTGTAGCTTCGGGGCTGAATAACATAGTTGCCCCAGGCGTCTCGCGTTTTAATTGAATAATCCTGAATTCCCATATTTAGGCCGTATTGTGTAAGGCCTATCTCTCTGCTATGCCCCATTACAAGGCTGCCGCAGGCTACTGTATAGCCCGGGTCTTTAAGAATAATTCTTATTGTAGGGTTGGTATAAAGGGGGAGGTTGCCTATAACGGTGTCAGGCTGTCTCTCAATAGGTTCGTAAAAATACATATACCAGTTGTTTATTCCGTTATCCGATATTAACGAGGTTGTACTGTCATAAACAACTCCGTCCTGAGTTGACATAATTATTCTGGCAGAGGCGGCAGAGGTGTTTAACAGGGCAATAGTGTCAATTAGGCCGGTTGCGTCGATTTCAACTTCTATTTCGTCTTCGGAGATAGCCTGGCTCCCCACGGATTTATCAAACATTCTGAAACGGTTGGTTGACCCCAGGTCAGCCCACCAGTCAATGGTGTCTTCAGAAGGGGTGTTCCATATATTATCATCCTGGAGTGATTCATAGATTGTATGGTTGTATATAACTCTGTCACTATCTGTATAAACTGTGGCTGAGTTAAAAACAGGATAATCATTTTCAGGGATATTGCTGAAACCAAGTGTTTCAGGGGTTATTTCAAAAGGGCGTACTATAATCATTTCAATCCTCCCTTACCTGTGAATAATTCCTCACAGAGGCACAGAGATAAACCAAAAAACCCGCTTAAACCGCGAAAAACACGAAACAGACGAAAAGATAACCACCCCGCCCTTCGGGCACCCCTCCATAGAGGGGAATTAACTTCACTCTTCACTCTGCACACTCCACACTGGTTCATTGATTCACCACCTCGGCCTCTCTTTCAGCTGGAAGGCCTTCTTTATCCCACTTATCAATAGTTTCTGAAGTTTTCCGGTTATGCTTAATATTGGTTACGTTTTCTGCCTGCTCTTCAGATCTGTGTTTCTTCAACAGCTCAATTAAGTTCCTTTCAAACCCGTCAAGCTTACTAATTACTGCATTATAGCTGTCAGCAGCTCCGGACGTTCTAATCTGTATTCCGTATTTCTGTAAATAACTAGTCGCCTGTGAATCAATAATGGCCTCATTTCTATGGATATTTGCTACCATGTCATAAGGAACACCGCTTGTACCAAGAGCAAAGCTGGGGAGCTTGGAAGTATCAAGGATTCCTGTTGAGTATGCCCCCTGCGCGGCAAGCTGAATGGCGTTGACTATTGCCAGTGCGTCTTTATGTGCCTGGTCAACTGCTGAGACATGAATTAATAGTTGTTGATCTACTGAAGCCTGGAGATTAAGGGTTGCCGCATATTGAGCCTGTGCCTCCGCTAGTGCATCAGCTGCTGCCTGGACTGCATTGGCATTTGATTGATTGAGAGCATCAAGCTGCTCTTGCAACAATGCTGCTTGCGCGTCTGCTTCGCTTACTTTTGCGTCAGCCAGCCCTTGTGCTTTTGTAAGGGTATTTATAACTCTTTGGTATTCTGCTTGATAAGAATAGGCGTCTGAAGCCCCATCTTTGGCGGCATCAATATATTTTTGAGCCAGATCACCGAGGGTTTTAGCTGCCTCCGCATCTCCACCCATTGTGGCCAGAGCTGATTTGTTAAACTCATTTCTGGCCTGTAACATTTTGGTAACAGGATCTACATTGGCGTCACCGCTCTTGAGGGCTTCAATGGCTTTTCCTATATTGTCAGATGCTGATTTCCAAGCGTTGGAGAGGTTATTTGCTGTTGTCTGCTGATCTGTTAATAAGGCCTTATCGTAGGCTTTCTGAGCCTCTATCATCTTATCATAGGCTGCTTGCTGGATATCAGAGAGTTGTTTGTTATATTCAGCTTCTTGCACTGTAACCAAGTCGGCAATGTCAAGGCCATTTACCCGTGCGTCAGCAAGCTCCTGCTCTTGCTTGATGAGGGTACTCAATAAATCAGCTACGTTGCTGTCCATTGTATTCCCTGTAACTTTCAAAGCTCTTACCTGCAGATCATTTGCGAAATTAACCCGGGCGTCTTCAAGATCTTTAACGATGTCAGCGAGTTGTTTGTTATATTCTAATTGTTGAACAGCCAGGAGTTTAGTGACATTCAGCCCTTTATCACGGGCATCTTGTAACTCTTGCTCTTGCGAAACCAACAGATCATAAATTGTTTGTGTATTTGAATTGCCGGTGGCGTCAAGGGTTCTGCTGATAACGTTTTGGTCAAGTTCGCGCTGGTTTTTAACAAGGTCCTCGGCTGTTTTGTAGATATTTCCTGCCGCGTCACTAATGGAGACCAGCGCCTGAAATGCCTGCTGCCCTGCTGCTGTGGTCAGGTCAAGGCCGTTTACCAATGCCTGGAATCCCTCACGGGTAGCTGGCATGGTTTTACCTAGCTCGTTAAAGACGATATTTACTTGTCGCTGGTCGTCAATCAACTTCCTGGCTGCTTGCTGGCTATCCGTGTACATGTTTGAAAAATAGTTATCAACGGCGGAGGTGAATTTATCTATGTTGCCAAATAGCTGTACAAGATTATACGCTGCATCAGCCCCTTGAAGTGTTGCCGGAATTAACTGACCGCCTAATTTATAGACCTTTTCATTAACCCCTTGCAGAGATGTGGAAAGCCGGACTAAAGCGTCAAAAGCGTTTTCACCTACAAAGGCAAAATCTTTCAGCCCTTCCACATTCTTAGCCATGGTATTGGAAACACTACTAAGCCACTTTTCAAAATCTTTTTGGATATCTTCCGGCTTCCTTCCGCTTGTTTTTATCTTGGTTGGAGCAATGTTAACGAGACTCCAGTCCATGCTTGTACCCATAGCTACAACAGCATGATTTATCGTGCCGGCTATCTGATCTATAGCGTACTGCATGGTTTTTTGAACTTGTGGGTTATCGGTGTAGTTTGTCCATTTCTTATCTGAAGAGAACAAGCCGCCGGATTTCTTCCAGTCTTCGTAGTCTTGGGCTGTTACAGTGCTACCTTTAACACCCAGACTTATGCCACGTGCAGTTACGGAAGTGGCTCCGCCAAAGATAGCGTTAGTTACTGTGCGGAATAACCCGTCTGCATTACCTGCGAAACTTTGTGACATAATGGTTGAAAATAGCCCTGCAGGATCAATTCCTTGTGTTGGCAGCGTCCCCATCAACATAGTCAAAGGAGAGCCCTCTTTGAAAAGATCTGTCATTTTTGTAAGGCCGTCCGCTACTTTGTCAATGGCAATAGAGGCGTTTTCCATACTATTTGCAATACTTTGCAACTGATCCTGTGATTGAGAGTCACGCAGAGAGGTTGTTGGGCCGGCCATCTTACTGCCTACGCCACCGGCTGAACCGCCCTTGAAACTGCCGGGCGGAGTTACGGAAGTGTCACCGCCACCAAAAGAAGTTGAGGCTATTTTGGCTATATTGATCGCACCCATTACCCCAACAATGGCGGCTCTGGCCCATGCAGATGGTAAATGTCCATCAGGTGGGGCGAACTGCGCCATTATGCCACTGGCGGTGCTCATAATCGCCGCTGCCAGGTTATAGCTTTTGGCTGTCTCAAACCCACTGCGGCTGGTCTGGTCCTGGGCCGCTGCCATACTGGTGAACATATTAGCGACGCCTTCGCAGTACATACTGGTCATTGCCAGACCACTTACTGTCTCATCTTTCTTGCTGTCCGTGTTCTCTTGAGTGGAGGTCTTAATTTGGGCGGATAGGGCTTTATCAAAAAAGGAGAGTTGCGGATAGGTTTTTTCCGCGGACTTCAAAACATCTGTCCAACCTTGCTGTGCTGCATTTGACTGGGCTTTATTGCTCTTCTTCAGCCGGTCTTGCTCTAATCCAAGAATGTGCTCATTCAACCTCTTTGCGTCTTCAGATTTTTCTCCATTGGCAGCTTTTTCCATATCAAGAACTTTTTGGATTTGCTCTATCTCTTGGTTGTAGCGGTCTTTCATACGTTCTATCTCTTGGATAAATGGATCTTCCGCCATGCAGGCATTGGGGTTGGAATCATTGCCTAGCGCTGCCTTTAACTTTTTTGTGGCATTTTCAGTTGCTTCGAGGTCCTTCATTCTATCCTCTAACAACTTTTTTGCTGATGTTAGTGAAGCTTGTACCGGGTCTTCTGATTTCTGATTATTACCGTCTGTTCCGCTGCTGCCACTATTTTGATTATTATTTTGGGCGGGCTGTTTTTGAGAATTGGCTGACTGTTTTTGATAATCACTTAACTGCTTAAGATAATCAGCTAACTGCTTTTGATAACCGGCTAATACCTTTTGATTAGATGCCGCCTTGCCTCCCATACTATTGATCGCAGCCCCAAGGGCATTGTAAGCGGTAGCCAAAAAAGTGACATCTTTAGCCAATTCAGTCGGCTTAAAGAGGTTAAAGGAGCTTATAGCCTTTGTAAGAGAGGAAGATAGTAAGTTTAATTTCCTGATAAGCAAATCGAGAGAACTATGTGCCCCATTATTGGAGCCTTTCAAAATATCAAGAGAAGAAGAAGCCCCGCGGGCAGAGTTTGAAACGGAACTAAAGCCCCTGGAAAGCTTGTCAAGGCCGCTCTGGGTTTCAGAAACTCCTGTTGCAACAAAATCAACCTTTATCTGTGCTCCTGTAGGCATTCCACTTCTCCTTAACAGACTCTAAATATGAAGAGCGTTCTTTCTCTTCAGATCCGTAGTAACCGCAAAACAGATCATCAAGTTCTCCACAAAAATAAAAAAGAGACTCTTTGATCTCAGGATCATTAATTTTAAAAAAATCACAAAACTGAGAAATAACTCCGATTGGGATAGGCAAGGGAATACCCTGATCGTACCCCCTAGACCTCCCCATATCTACCCAGCAGTTAAAAACCCACTGTAAATAACTTGAAAGTTGAGGTTCATTTCGGAAAGCTTCAGGGTATTCCCCTTTAATAGCTTTCCAGTCTTCCAGTTTTTTTCTTTTGTCTTTTCCTCCCCACTCCAACTTATGTAGCAGGGAGAATATCAGTTTCCCGTTTCTACATCACTTCTAACCGCAAACAACTTCATGTTGTAAGCGACATTAACAATATCTCTCCATATCTCAGGACGTTGTTCCATGACATTTTGGAAATTCTCGACGGTCAGGGGTTCATCCTCACCCCAAGCGAGAACAATCCCGCCTCTGACAAAAACTTCCTGAAGAAGCTTGTCAGATTCTGTTTCAGACATGCTCCCCTGAGCTATCTTTCTTTCATAAGGTTTCATAAAGGAGGCGCGGTAATTATTAAAATGCCTGTTTGAAGCTCCCGCGTACCCAACAGTAATCCATCCGACGATATCTCCGGCATCATTATAGAATTCAACTTTATGCCCGCTTTTTAACTTCTCATTATCAGCTGTATAGCTTTCTAAAAGCCCCATACAAAAATTCCTTTCTAGGTGTTATTCCCCTCTGTGGAGGGGTGCCCGTTAGGGCGGGGTGGTTTATGTCGGGGCGTCCAGTGTGCGCCCCCTACAACGGGCGGCAGGTTGCCGCCCCTACATTAAAACCGGTTACGGCATTGGATTTAACAGGTTATGAAGTGCGCTGTTTGAATGTTTAATAGTTACAATACATGCGGACCCCTTGCCTGCCGGATCATCTCTTAAAAAAGCGTTAAATTCGCAATCAATCATAACCCCGCCATCATCTTTGATATCAGGGGTTTTCTTGGAAATATTTACTTCAGGGAAAAAGGTTTCCATAGACTCATTTCCTAGTTTACCGCTGCCATCTCCGTTCTGGTCTGTTAGCTTAATAGAAACGACCTCTCTCTTTTCAGCCATTTCCAACAACTCCATGTTTTCAAAAAGGGCGGTAAAACTCCCTTTTATAGTCCCTTTGCCAACCGGTATCCCCTTTGAATATCCGCCGCTACCGATAATAGGCTCGGAAGGGTTTGCGGTGCGTTCGCTGTCAAATTTCGCACTGGCGATAATGCCGATAGAAGCGTTATTAACCAAAACGTCACCAAGCTTTGCGTTGAATGGCGTATGCCCCATGTCAACAGGTGTAGAATCGCAGGTTGTACCCTTGGCAGGAAGATCACGGCAGCCCGGGGCATCAAATGAGATGTCAATAGGACCTACTGCCTTTCTGTCATAGCTGTATTTTCCTATTTTGTGTCCTGTGAATGCGAAATACTGAGGGGCTTCAAGGTCGGTAAACCCTTTTTCAAACCAGAGATAGTCATCATATTTACTGAGAGTGATAACTTCTGTATAAACTCCCTGTCCATCAGCAGCACCGCTTGTACACTTTCCAAAGTGCTGTTTAATCAGTAACCCCATCTGATAGGAGAGTTCACTGCTGAATCCGCCTGCGATTTTATTTGCTCCGTCCATTCCCTGAGTGGGGTTTGGGTTAGAACGTAAAACATCGGAAGCATTCTCATCCTGGGTGGCTCCAAAGCTTTCACCACCTTTGTAATAAAGTACAATTCCTTCTGCAGCTTCTGGAATTTTCCAGGGGTCTTGAGTAATCCCGTAAATCAATCTGGCGTTAGCGCCTGTTGCCTGTCTATCCATTTTCTCCTCCTTTTACATTTTCCGGTTTTTCATTAATTTCCGGATTTTTATTAATTATCGGGCGCACAGTGTGCGCCACTACACTCTTTAATTCCCCTCTGTGGAGGGGTGCTCGTTAGGGCGGGGTGGTTACATGCCCCACCTGTCAGTCCTGTAACTAACCTGTACAACCAATTCCGCCGCGGGCAGTACTTCATCTACCTGATTCATTTCAATTTTTCTGGAAAGTGGGACAATATCAAAAACAAGCCCTCCGAGGGTAATGTCACGGCCAAGAGCGGCCAGCATATCAGCCATAAGAGGGCGAACAGAGTCTATATCAGTTAAAGCAACAAAAATGGTAAGAACGATTTTAAGTAGATGATCCTCATATCCTACAACTTGACTTTGAACCTTGGCTTCAGTGTCTGCTACAAGGACAGCAGGGCACTCTTCAACAGTGAAAGGGAGAGTCTGTAACGGGGTAACAGTAACAACATTGCATTGGCAGGTATGCAGGCGCCCGTCAGAAAGTTTAAATTCAACTCCTTGCTTAATGTCTGAGATAACCCCGACAATTTTATGGACAATCTGAGTCTGTTTATCCTGTGTATTCATTATCAATCCTTCTTATCTGTCCTGTATCAATCCTGTTCCAGATCGATGGAGCAGGGGAGGGGGGTAACTGGTAGGCAGATTTTCCTGTTATAAAAACAGATGAGCTCTCCATCTATCTCATTGCATTTAAATTTATTCTGTTTAAAAAGAGTAGACAGGTTCAAAAATTTGATAGCAGTTTTTAATAGCGGTCTTTTTATTAAGTTATTGAGTATCTATTTTTTGACCTGTACTTTTGGAATGAATTAAATCATGGGAAAGATTGGAAATACACCCAGCTCAGCGGGTATAACCTAGTTCAGCCAGTTAAAATAGTGTGGAGTGTTAAAACCAGTGTGGAGTTTGGAGTGTGGAGAGTGAAGTTGAATTCTTGTAGGGGCGCACTGTGTGCGACTGATAAAAAGATTGAACCGCTAAATACGTGAAAAAAACATAAACCACAAGGGACACAAAGGCTCGCACAAAGAACACAGAAAAATAAAGGATTTAAATAGCGTACTTTGTGAAAATACTTTGTGAACTTTTGGTAAAAAAATTTAAAAAATAAGTTTTGCTTTTCTCTGTGCCCTCTGTGTCTCTGTGAGAAACTTAGATAAGGTGTCGCTTTATAATATTGCCTAATCCTACAAATATGTAGTAGCATTTTAGTTAATTTTTCAACGCATTAAGACCTATGAGCTGTGGTAATACCTGAGCTCATAGGTTTTAGTAGTATAGATTGCAATGTTCAAAAAATTGCCTAATTATACATTATACTCACTAGTTTCATAATGAAGAGGTAATGAATGTTTCTATTCAGGTTTTGAGTTAAATTGTATATCTTGCTCTATTTTCTTTCCATCTCTCATATAAGTGATTTCGACTTTCTGACCTTCATATTTTTGCTCCAAGGATTGAAAACTTTGGACATCATGCACATCAATATCATCAATTTTTATGATAATATCTCCTTTTAATAACCCAGCTTTATAAGCAGGAGAGCCTTTTATGACATCTGAAACTATAATCCCCTTATTCTTCAATTGGTTTCGTTGTTCATCATTTAAATCGATTACCTGCATACCCAAAATTGGAGGTCTAGTATTAAACTGTATTTCTTTCTCCATTTCTTTTCCATCTCTTATGAAAATGACATTGACTTTCTGTCCGTCATATTTTTGCAAGGCTGAGTCATAACTTTTGGCATCGTACAAGTCAATATCACCGATTTTTCTGATAATATCTCCTTTCAAAAAGTCAGCTAAATAAGCAGGAGAACCTTTTACAGCAGATAAAACTATAACACCTTTATTGCTGTCTAATTCTTTTCGTTGTTCATTGTTTAATTCTTTTACCGATAAACCAAAAATTGCAGGTTTATAGTTAAACTGTACTTCTTCAGTTCCATCTCTCTTGTTAAACTGTATCTCTTTCTCTGCTTCCATTCCATCTCTCATGTAAATGATATTGACTTTCTGGCCGTTATATTTTTGCTCGGCGTATTGGAAAGTTTGGGCATCGTACAAGTTAATATCACCGATTTTTCTGATAATATCTCCCTTTAATAAATCAGCCATAAAAGCAGGAGAACCTTTTATGACAGCTAAAACTGCAACGCCCTTATTACTATTTAATTCTTTCCGCTGTTCATCGTTTAAATCAATTACCTGTAGACCCAAAATTGGAGGCTTCAATTTTGCCCAGTACGATGCGTAAAAGTCATATGTGTTGTAAGTATATGGCTCATAGATAGTTTTGTAATGAATTTGGTTGCCATGAGTATAGGTTCTAACTATTGGCATTGTACCAGTTTTAGTACCAGTATATTTGCTATAACAGCAGACAACAATCTCAGCATGAATATCCTTTCCATGCTTCATCGCGTTAGAATCATACTCATACCTTGCATTAAATGAAGAAAAACCTAAAAGCAAGTAGCCATCCTCTAACATAAGCTGATTGTCTTCATCGCTATTTTTACCTTTTAGCGTCTTTGGCTCAAACTGTTTAGGCTCGTCATTATAAGGTATGACATCAGGGTTTGTTGTAACATCAATTCCACCAGTCCTATCATGGTAGTATTCAGCGTAGCCGTTTCCCCCCATCGTTGTACAGCCGGCAGCGATAAGCATTAACAGCATTACCATTACAACCTTAGCAATTTTCATACGTAAAGCCTCCGTTTGCAAACAATTAAAAGCGACATTTAAATATCATGATAATTGATAAACATCAATATGGTTCTAGAGGGGGGAGGCTGAGATCAGAACGAGATAAATATGACATAAAGTTATCTTAAACATGTTAAATGTTAAGTATTGTCTTGACCTTATTATATGTTTTTAGTAATAAGGCAACGTAAATTATAAGTTTGTATTTTTTACTACAGAGGGAGGGAAGAATGAAAACTTGGAAGCTATTGGTAGTTGCCTGTATGACAGCGGTTCTGTTCGATTGTGGCGGAGGTGGTGGTGGAGGCGGTAGTGAAAACAATGAGCCGGCATCGCAGGTAACTGTGAGTACTCTTGCAGGAAGCGGTACGCCAGGTTTTGCCGACGGTACAGGAGCAATGGCACAGTTCTACGTGCCCATAGGCGTAGCAGTTGACGCTGGCGGCAATGTATATGTGGCGGACTCATATAACAACCGTATCCGTAAAATCACCCCAACAGGTGTGGTGAGTACCCTTGCAGGAAGTGGCGCATACGGTTTTGCCGATGGGACAGGAACTGCGGTGCAGTTCAAGAATCCCCAAGGCGTAGCAGTTGACGCTGTGGGCAATGTATATGTGGCAGATACTCTTAATAACAGTATCCGCAAAGTCACCCCTGCAGGTCTGGTGAGTACCCTAGGGGTTACCGATGGGACGACAGGAGCTGTGATGCTGTTTAATTATCCCACAGACGTAGCAGTTGACGCCGCGGGCAACATATATGTAGCAGATTATAGTAATAACAGTATCCGCAAAATCACTCCAGCAGGTGTGGGGAGTACCCTTGCAGGGAGCACGGCAGGTTTTGCCAACGGCGCTGGAGCAACAGCGCGGTTCAATAATCCAGCAGGCGTAGCAGTTGATACCAACGTATATGTGGCAGATCAAGGTAACAACAGTATCCGCAAAATCACCCCAACGGGTGTGGTAAGTACCCTTGCGGGCGGGTTCAAGAATCCCCAAGGCATAGCGGTTGACGCCGAGGGCAACGTATATGTGGCGGATACTGAGAACTGCCGCATCCGCAAAATTACCCCCGCAGGCATGGTGAGTACCCTTGCAGGATCTATATGTGGTTTTGCCGACGGCACTGGTTCTGAGGCGGAGTTCTACCAGCCCACAGGCGTGGCAGTTGACGCTGCGGGTAACGTATATGTGGCAGATTTTGGAAACAGCCGTATCCGTAAAATAACGGTGAAGTAGAGAAAGCAAAAGGGTAAAAGCCTGTGAACCCAGGGTGTACCTGAGCTTATAGGCTTTTTAATTTGTTTAAGCTCTACAGACTATTAATTTGTTGGGGGAATCCTGGGGACAGTATATTTAATTATTTAAGGCTTGTTACGAATTAAGTATACTGTCCCCAAAACACCCGGTAATGCATACTTCTATTTAGGCATAGGGTTAAACTGTATCTCTTTATCCATTTCTTTTCCATCTCTTACGTAAATGACATTGACTTTCTGTCCGTCATATTTTTGCAAGGCTGAGTCATAACTCTTGGCATCGTATAAATCAATATCACCAATTTTTTTGATAATATCTCCCTTTAAAAAATCGGCTAAGTAAGCAGGAGAACCTTTTACGGCAGATAAAACTATAACACCTTTATTACTGTTTAATTCTTTCCGTTGTTCATCGTTCAACTCCTTTACCAATAAACCAAAGATTTCAGGTTTATAGTTAAACCGAATTTCTTCCGTTCCATCTCTTTTGTTAAATTCTATTTCTTTCTCCGTTTCCATTCCATCTCTCATGAAAATGACATTAACTTTCTGACCTTTATATTTTTGCTCGGCATATTGGAAAGTTTGAACATCGTACAGGTTAATATCGCCGATTTTTCTGATAATATCCCCTTTTAATAAATCAGCTCGAAAAGCAGGGGAATCTTTCATGACAGCTATAACTGCAACACCCTTATTACTGTTTAACTCTTTCTGTTGTTCGTTGCTTAAATCATTTACCTGTACGCCTAAAATCAGAGGTTTCAATTTTGCCCAGTACGATGCATAAAAATCATACAAGGCAGTAGAATGATATGTGCCGTCTACGTCTGTATAATCATACTCTACAGTATTGGTATATCGGCTGTAACAGCAGATAACAATTTCGGCATGAATATCCTTTCCATGACTTACAGCGTTGCCATAATTCCACCACATCATGTCATTGAATGAGGAAAAACCTAAAAATAAGTAGCCATCATCTAACATACGTTGATTGTCCTCTATTGCATTAGCATTGCCTTCGGATTTAATCAACTTAGGCTCGCCATAATAAGGTACGACATCAGGATTTATTGTAATATCAATCCCGCCAGTCCTGTCATGGTAAGATTTAGCAAAGTCGTTCCCAAGTATCATCGTACAACCGGCAGCAAGAAGCATTAACAATGCCACTGTAACTTTAGCGACTTTCATATGTAAAACCTCCGGCTGGCAAATAATTAGAAACGATATTGAAATATCATGGTAATTAATAAATATCAACATGGTTTTGTAGAGGACTTAAGCCAGAAGCTAGGATTCCGCAAACCCGGTGAGCGCCAAAGTAACTCTCATCAAGTTATCTTAAACCTTTTTATATATTAATTAAGTGTAAGTATTTGCTTGACTTTTTATACCTTTTGGTTAAAAAGGAACATTAAATCGTAAGTTTATATTTTTTAATACAGAGGAAGGAAGGATGAAGACTTGGAAACTATTGGTAGTCGCATGTATGACAGCGTTTCTGTTCGGTTGCGGCGGAGGTGGCGGTGGTGACAACAGTGGAACAGATGAACCGCCGACAATATCTAACGCATTTATATCACCTGCGGTAGCGACTTACTATCAAGGCGGCGGAACAATCAACGTTAATTTAACTATGAAGTTTACAGACAGTGGCGGCAACGTAAAGTCCTTCACTCTGAACATCTATGATGTAAATAATAGTCAACTTTCAACTAATACCTACCCTATTAGCGGGATATCGGGAGTTACAAACGGAACCATAAGTGGAGTAGTTACTATACCGACAACCACAATCGGAAACTATACATGGAAAATATTTGTTACCGATGCAGCCTCACATAAATCAAACATTCTCAATGGGTCTTTCGACATTATCACTTCGCAAATGACTCAATCCTCCGCCACTGCATT
>Ga0123357_10003601_pt1 | contig 17846 bp, 17 predicted proteins | sample TergutEmb28metaG_FD_89873 | JGI IMG/M metagenome (GOLD analysis project Ga0123357, IMG submission 89873) | Embiratermes neotenicus P4 segment gut microbial communities from Petit-Saut dam, French Guiana - Emb289 P4 | ecosystem: Host-associated > Arthropoda: Insects > Digestive system > Gut ... | reverse complement strand
ACGCGTCTTCGGATTTTTATTCGCTGTCCATTACCCGCGGGCGCCAGATGGCGGATACGGGAACCAAGATGATTCATATCGGGAACGGCACGATGTCGAACATCGTGTCCTATGGCGTCGCCTTGGAAGAATCGCGGCAAACATTTCGGTCGCTGGTTTCGTTTTCGTCCAAAACGCGCGGGGCGAAAAATGCCAGCAAGTGCGATTCAAAGCTGATTGGCGACCGCGCAGTTGTGAATACGTATCCGACGATTTTCATTGGGAATGCGGAAAATGACCAAAGCCACGAAGCCACGACGGGCGCCGTGCCGGCGGACGCCCTGGCCTATCTGGAATCGGCCGGGATTGCGACAGACGTGGCAACGGCGTTAATCATCGGCGGCATCGCCGCGCCGGTTTTATCCCGCCTGCCGATGGAATTCTTGGTGGAATCGAAACAACTGATTCAGATGGCCCTGGCCGCGAAATAGATTTACTATATGCTGCTATTCCCATCGCCATACCCTTGAAAAGGATTGAATTCCTGTTTCTTTAATTTTTCCGCAACGATACTTTTCCCTGCTGTTTGTTTTTCTTGATTATATTTATCATTAATAAATACGATAACAGACAACGCTTCTAAATTGGCGGCGGCCTCATCTTTATTCTTATCAAAAAAGACTGCCGATTTAACCATTTCTTGCATAAATTCTTTCGTTCCGCCTCTTTCCAGCGCTGCTCTTGCTTCGGCCGTAAGGGAGCGTTTCCCGCTGGCTATTTCACTTACAATTTGCTTTGCCAATGGAAACATAAAATTATGACGCTGCAAAACCTCTTTCGTTATTTTATCAAATTTTTCTTTATCAAATATTGCTTTTTTTGTCCTTGACCAGTTTTCTATTTTTCCTTCAGACATAAGAACCTCCTTTTATTTCCACGAAAATTATACCAGAAAAACGTACAAATCACAAAACTAATTATCTAATCAAAATTCTGCAAAAAAATCCCGCGGAATCGCGGAATTCATAGATAGCCGGATTTAGACGACCGGATTTAACCGGATTCAATTTGCCGACGGGCAAACCTGGACCGCCCACATCGTGGTGTCGTCGGTGGGAAGGGCATTGATATCCGCATCCGTTGTCATGACGCGATAACACCCGCTGTCCCCGCCCAAAGTATCCGATACAGGCAGAACATTAATCAGAATTTCCCCGTCCTGGACCTTATTCATCACATCTGTTGAAATCCCGGCGCTTAAAAATCGGCCGGCCGGTGCGGCTGACGCGATTTGAACCAAATCGTCGGTCGGGTCGCATTGAACGATGTAATCGCCCATTGGTCCGGGCGCCGAAATCGTTTCGCACGAATCAATCATGGCCGCAATCGTATCATACGGGGCCGCAACCGCGCCCGCAAATGGGAATAAAAGCGCCGCACCGAACGCCGCAATTGTGAATTTTTTCATATTTCTCTCCTTTGTGTTTTGTTAAAACAAATGCAATTATACACCTAAATCAAAATGGAAATAAAGATATTTTTTGATATAATTATGGATATAATGTATAAATAATTGGAAGTCAAAATGCTGTTATCTATCAAAAACCTTTCCGTATCCCTTGGCGGTAAAGAATTGCTGCACGGGGTGAATTTGAACGTCGCCGACGGCGCGCGGCAAATGCTCGCCGGCGCCAACGGGTCGGGCAAGACGACGCTGGTCCAAACCATCGCAGGCAATCCGGAATATAAGGTTGAGAAAGGGAAAATCATTTTCGAAGGAAATGTAGGGGCGAATGAAAATTCGCCCGTGAACGCGACCGAAAGCCGGGCGAATTTTCATTCGCCCCTACAAAATATTACCCGCTTATCCGCCACCGAACGCGCATTGGCCGGCATTTTCATCGGCGCCCAAAATGTGCCGGAAATTCCGGGGCTGACCATGACATCGTTTTTGAAGCATTCGATGACCGCCCTTGCCGCCGCATCGGGGCGCGAATTATTGGCTGGGGAATTTTTCACACAACTGATGGCCGCACGCGAAAGGTTAAGCATTCCGGAATCCTGGATGACGCGGTCCGTCAATGTCGGGTTTTCGGGGGGTGAACGGAAACGTCTGATGTTCATGCGCCTGCTCTTGACGCGGCCGAAATTGGCGATTTTGGACGAGGCGGATTCCGGCGTGGACGCGGATACCCAAAAATTATTTGCGGACGTGATTCATGAAATGAACCAATCCGGCACGGCTTTTCTGATTGTTTCGCATCAGGAAAAGTTCACCCAAATGGTCATGCCAACCGCAATAACCACTTTGGAACATGGGAAAGTTGTGGTATAATATACAAGATAATAAAACAACCAAGAGGGAACTATCATGCCAACCGTTAAAAAAATAAAATCGGACGTCCGCGCACCGTCTAAAACCCTGTCCAACTGGCTGTGGAAGGCGCCGTTGAAATTTACGGGTATCATGTTATTGCTGACCGCGGCGATTATTGCGGTGGCCAGCGTCATCGTCTATGGCATTCAGCATGCCAATCCGGGCGCGCCAATCGCGATGCCGTCGTATTTTACGCCGCTGATGATTGTCCTTTTGGCCCTGGCCGCGCTGTTCGGAATTTACAAGATGGTCCGATGGCTGCCCTTCGAACCCGTCGACCGGCGCAGTTTCGTTGCCCTCTCCATCGCGACCACCATCGCGTCGATTTTAATCTTGGCCGGATTTTTCGGATTCGGGATTCTGGTCAAAATCCTTGGCGGCGGCATGATTACCAACAGCCAGCTGATTGGATTCTTTATCCTGAAACTGGCGTATACGTCGCCGACGCTGCTGCTGATTCTGTGGGTTGTCTTTCTGACGGTCGTGCTGTTTTTGCTTGGGTTCTCGTTATCCGCGCGGTATGTCGCCGAATACTGGCGGGCGCGGGACGCCGGCGTTTCCCGTTTGAAATACTGGCTGAACTTTCCGTTCGGATGGGCGTTTTTGCTGTATCCGCTGCAATTCTTGGGAACGGACGCGAAAAAGGCCGAAAAAGTCCAGATTAAATCGAAATGGTTCGGCAACTTCACGAATTGGATTGCGGCATCCGCATTTAATATGTTCGTGCTGTTCATTGTGATTCCGTATGCGCTGATTGCCGCCTTCACGCCCGCAAGCGCAATGCTGTCGATGTCCATCGGGCTGATTCCAATTGTCGTCTTCTTTGCCTTATGGGCGGCCATTGGAACCAAGAAATTGATTGCCGCCGTGCCGAAATGGTTTTCGACCCTGACGATTATTCTGAACGTCCTTGCCATCGCTACCTATATCGTCGTGATGGCGACGGCGAAACACGCGACGCCGACACCCGCGGTCGACAACACCGCCCAACCGCAGATAATGCAACAACAATAAAAGGGTGACAGGTGATAGGTGATAAGTGACAGGAAGTTCGGATAGGATAATAAAATTTATTCCACAATCTAAACCACCTATCACCTATCACCTATCACCTGTCACCTGTCACCTGTCCCATGAATGGCCTGATTGTCTTTATCGGAATGTTTTTCATCCTGTATATCGGGAAAAGCATCCTTGTCCCGCTGATTATCGCCGTGTTCATCTGGTATCTATTGAATGCGATTGCGTCGTATTATCGGAAAATCATGCCGTGGCGGAAAACATGGTTTGCGGGCGCGCTGTCTTTTTTCCTGTCGTTGTCGACCTTCGGCGCATTGGTGTATTTCTTTATTACGCAAATTCAGCCGGCCATCACCGGCATGATGGCCCGCATTCCGGATATCCAAGCGAAACTGACCGCCTTGCAAGCCTATGTCGCCGCCCAGTTCGGCGTGCATCTGGGAACCGATTGGATGCCGTCCACATCGCAAGTCGTGGCGTCATTGGGGGCCAGTGCGACCCAATTTTCCGCGGCGGCCGGCCTGGTCTTGATTTATATCTTGTTCATGTATATCGAACAAAGCACGTTCGGCAAAAAGTTTGCGGCGATGTTCCCGGCAAAGCGCCAATCGCACAAGATGTTGTTCATTCTGCAATCCATCGACGACAACATGAAGCGGTATATGTTTATCAAGACGGCGATTTCCGCGCTAACCGCCGTCACGTCATATTTTTGGATGCATTATTGGGGCCTTGAATTTGCGGGCGTTTGGGCGTTCATCATCTTTATCTTGAACTATATCCCGACGTTCGGAACGATACTCGCGACCGCCCTGCCCATTCTGTATTCCTTGCTGGTGGCGCCAAGCGCGGAAATGCCGATTATGATTGCATCGGGTCTTGTCGCACTTCAAATTTTGATTGGGAATATCTTGGAACCGCGGCTGACGGGCAAGACGCTGAACCTGTCGACGTTGGCGATTTTAATCAACTTGGTCTTTTGGGGCATGTTATGGGGTCCGGCCGGAATGTTTTTCAGCGTGCCTTTGCTGGTCGCGACATTCATTATCACGGCCCAGTTTGATTCCACGCGTTGGATTGCCGTCTTGTTGTCCGCCAACGGCGAGATTCCGAAGAAGGAAGATGATTAAACTACTTTACTTTTTCTTAGAAGGGTATATACTCGATTACAGACATGTATAGTAATAGAAAAAAATTTTATCAACAAATTGAGAATTCGCGTAACTCAAAAGTTATAGCATATGTGACTGGTGACAGACGTGGCTTACAATATAGTATTTCGATGGAAGATGTTGATATAATATCAGACCATTTAAATGAAATCGGTGAAACAGAAAAAATATCATTATATCTTTACACATGTGGCGGGGACTTATCGGCCGCTTGGACTATTATAAACTTATTGAAACATTATTGTAAAACTCTTGAGATTATAATCCCACGAAAAGCTTGGAGTGCCGGAACTCTTATTGCTTTGGGAGGCGATAATATTGTCATGACGAAAAATTCTTTTCTGGGGCCTATAGATCCAAGTATAAATACCCCTTTAAATCCTACGTTTAATCATAACGGCTTAAATCAATATTTCCCGGTCAGTGTCGAAGATGTTGATTCTTATATGAATAAGTTCGTAAAAAAACTACATGTAAAAAATAACGAAAATATCATAACTAATTTTGCGACTTATGTCCATCCTTTAGTTACGGGACACGTTTATCGCAGTCTTAGTCAGATACGTTATTTGGCACGGACGTTGCTTAACAATAATAAAGAATTAAAGACATCCCAAAAACGCAAGATTATAAATTTTCTTTGCAGAGAAGCCGGCAGTCACGATTACTCCATCTGCCTTCATGAAGCTAAAGAAAAATTGAAACTGAATATAGAAGAAGCTCCAGCGAACACTTATGATTCTATTGTATCAATTTACAATGATTTCAGAAATGAGTTAGAATTACTAAATCCACTAAATACAAATAATATACCGGATGGTAATTATTCTCTAAAAAGTGCATTTATAGAAAGTATCGCGGGTGGTTCGCATTCATTTGTTTTAGAAGGACACATTAAAAGAACGATGGCTATAAATCCACAAACTAACCAACAACAAGAAATAATTAATGATAAACGTTCTTTCTTAGGATGGAAAAAATGAATATGGACAATTTTCTTAATTTCGGGCTTTTGGATATGTCAACAACATATTCCGATCCGTCTTTTATAGACATTCATAATAACGTTAATAGAGTCATCATTATTCCAGGCGGAATGGCGCCAGCAAAATCTACGGTGCCGACCAAATCAGAAAAGCAAACAAAAAATAAAAGCCGTAGTTCAATTCGTAAATCTAATAATAAGAAACGTGCTTAAAAATATTAGAATTATCAATGATTAAAATCCGGCCCGCAACACTTTCCGATTTGGACGCGCTGGTGCACTTGCAAATCGAATTTGAAAAATTTTTTCAAGGATTGGAAGACCACTATTATAAAATCCCGCGCAGTGCTCGCCGGGACGAAATTCGTGAAAATAATTTCGGGCGTAAAAAGTTCATGCGGACACTGGTCGCGGAAATCACCCCACGCAATTTAACGATTGCGCGGGGACCCCGGGAACATGATGGCACGGTCATCGGCGCAATTTCATTTTACCCCGGATTTTTGAACGAAAATCCCCCCGAACGCACGTATCATTTCCCGTACCTTTTTGTAGAAGAAAAATTCCGCGGGCCGGCGACCATGGCGTTACTGAATGCGGTCAAGAAACTTGCAAAGGCCGAAAATATCAAACGATTGGTGTTTTCCGTCTATGGGCGGAACAAGCCTGCGCGGAAATTATACGAACACATTGGCGCCAAATATTGGGCCGCCGACGCGGACGAACATTTCATGTATTTCGATATTTAAAAACCCGCGCCCCAGGGGCGCGGGTTTTTTTCACTGGCTTATGATTAGCGATGCTTGACGGCTTCTTCGATGATGTATTTCATTTCGGGGATATCGTTATACCACTTCCGCAGGTTTCCAAGGCTGGCATTTTGAAAATCTGGGTCCACCGGCTTACCCGCGGCCTGCAATTGCTTTGTAAACATGAAATTATCCAATTGCCCCAATGCATAGGCCATCAGCACGGAACCTTCGTTATAGTCGAAATTCGCCGCCGCCTCTTTTTGTCTGCATGCTTCGCGCAACCCAAGAAATTCGTCTTTCAGCATACCCGCATTATAGCTGCACAATAAAAATTCGGCGCGCGGGGCGAACGGGGTCTTTTGCAACAGGTTCAGGTATTTTTCCAAATGATGGGCCAAGAGCAGATGCAGCGTGAAATCGAACCTTTTCCCCGTTTGCACGCCGTTAATCATCAGCAAAACGGCCATCGCCATTTCCGCGCCGGCATGTTCCGCCACATTCTGTCCGGTCGGTTTTTCGGATGGTGAAACCTGCGCAATGTCTTTCAGTCCATTTATTCTTGTGATGAATTCGTCGTTCTTGCCGGATTTTGCAATTTCGGGAAAAGCGGGCGATGCATCATTCTTGCAAATGGCCGCCAACACCGGATTAATCAGGGGTTCAAATCCATAGTAATACTTTTCTTCGGATTGCCCGTAATTTTCTATCATATAGGTGGAAGTTTCTTCGAATGTCCGGACCAATATGTTTTCTTGGCCAGGTTTCAAGAACGGGCTTTTTAATTTCTGCACATTTTGCAGCTGTTCGGCAAAATCCATGTGAACGAACCTTTTGGCTTGACTCTCGCTCCCGATTCGTTGGCATTATACCCCCCCCCGCCATTTGTCAAGTTTGATTCATAAAAAAATAGAGGGGCAAATAATCATTTGCCCCTACCCCAAATGAAATAAACATTGGATTAAAAGATTCCGCGTTTCTTTTTCGGGGCGTCGCCAGCGAATTCGGATAATGCCGCACGTTGTTTTTCGGACAATTTCTTTGGAACCTCGGTCCCGATTTCCAGATACAAATCGCCGCGGCCGGCCGTCGCGCGGCCGGATACCGGCATGCCCAATCCCCGCATGCGCATTTGTTCGCCCACTTGGGTGCCCGCCGGAATTTTGACCGATACATCTTTATCGTCGATGGTCTTGATGTCGATTTCGCCACCCAACGCCAATGTCGCGAACGGCACACTTGCCCGCCTATGCAAATCGTCGCCGTCGCGCGCAAAGATTTTGTCCGGACGCACGCGAACATCCACGTAAAAATCGCCCGGTTGGCCGCCCAGCGGCCCGGCTTCGCCCGACCCTGCCAATCGCAACCGCGTGCCGTCATTGACACCGGCCGGAATCTTGACCTTGATTTCACGCTGCTTATTCACGACGCCCGACCCGTCGCACGTCTTGCACGGATGTTTGAGCACGCGCCCGATGCCGTTGCATTCGGGACATTGGCTTTCCGTTGCGAAAAATCCGCGGCTGGTCCGGATGAACCCCGTGCCGCCGCATCGGTCGCAGACGGGCGCCGGTTTCCCATCCGCCGTGCCGTGTCCGCCGCACGTTTCACATTTGACATTCGTCGAAAATTTGATGGTTTCCGTTTTTCCAAAAAAAGCATCGCGCAAATCGATGGTCAGCGTGTGCAGCATATCGCGCCCGCGGAATTCTTGCGCGCCGCCGCGCCTGTCCCCCGTAGCCTTGGCAAAGGGGGAGCTGCCCGCGGTGAATCCGGAAAATCCCCCGCCCGCGCCCATGCCGCGCATCATTTCCTCCATCATCTCGCCCAGGTCGATTCCGTCGCCGAAATTGAATTCGAATCCGTTCGCGCCACCGCCAAAAGGATTCCCGCCCGCGCCGAACGGATTCCCCGTTCCGGCCGATGCGCCGTTTCCGCCCGCAAAGGCGGATGGGCCGAACCGGTCGTATGCCGCGCGCTTTTGCGGGTCTTTCAGGATGTCGAACGCATTGTTGACTTCCTTGAATTTTTCTTCGGCGGCTTTATCCCCGGGATTTTTATCCGGATGGTATCTCAGCACCAGCTTGTGGTATGCTTTTTTGATTTCATCATCGCTGGCATTTTTCGCCACGCCAAGAATTTCATAAGGGTTTTTATTCATTATCTGCAACCTTGTAGGGGCGAATAATTATTCGCCCTTTTTAATCGCGGCTTACGCCGCGACGGGGCAAATATTATTTGCCCCTACAAATTTACATCTATATAATCATCCCCGCCGCAAAAATCAAGCCCGAAAAAAATCCCGCGCCCCCGGGGTCCCCGCAAAATCATTCAATTTTGTAGGGTGGGCTTTGCGGGATTTTTTTATTTCTGGTTTGCCGCCTGGTTTACCTCATGAAACACGGATGGATGCAGATACAGCGTATCGGCCGCCGCCGGACCGATGATTCCGCTTTTATCCAGCATATTCCCCCATTCGCTGTTCCCTACGGACGAAAATTCGCTGTTTGGCTTAAACTTAATTCGAACCTTGTCCTTGTTGAGATATGAAAATTCCCCGGCCAGAAAGTTCCGGACTTGAAATTGAAAAAGAATTCGGCTAACCTGCCCCGTATGGCCAAAGAAAAGCAAACTTACTCTGCGTCGGATATCCAGGTTCTGGAGGGTCTTGAACCCGTCCGCCTGCGCCCCGGCATGTATATCGGCGGCACGGATGAGAAAGCGTGGCATCACCTGCCCGTTGAAATCCTGGACAATTCGGTGGACGAAGCGGTCGCCGGATTCGCGAAAAAAATTGTCGTCCGCCTGATTGACGCCAAAACGATTGAAATCGCCGACGACGGCCGCGGCGTGCCGGTTGACGCGCACCCGAAATACCCGAATAAATCCGCATTGGAAATCATTTATTCCATGCTGCATTCCGGCGGCAAGTTCAACAACGACGTGTATAAGACATCCGGCGGATTGCACGGCGTCGGCGCCGCGGTGGTCAATGCGTTATCAAGCGAAACCATCGTCACCAGCCTGCGCGACGGATTCGAATGGACGCAAACTTTTTCCCGCGGCGTGACGACCAGCGCACTGAAAAAAGGCGCGGCGACGCGGGAACACGGCACCATCGTCCGGTTTACGTTGGACGACCAAATCTTTGGCGCCAAGGCCGCGTTCAAACCCGTCACGATTTACCGGTTGTGTCGGGCCAAGGCCATGCTGGCCCGCGTGAAAATCGAATGGAATTGCGCACCCGAATTATTGACCGACGACATGAATATCCCGGCGACAACAACGTTCTGGTATCCGAATGGCGTTGCGGATTATATGGAAGAACGCACAAAGGATATGCCGCGGTTGCTGCCCAAGCTATTCGCCGGGTCGGTCGATTTCCCGGATGACGCCGGACGCGTCGAATGGGCGTTGACTTTCCTGACCGATGAAAACGGCGCCGCGTCTGATGACGGATTTTTCGCATCTTATTGCAACACCATCGCGACCATTGACGGCGGGACGCATGAATCGGGATTCCGCACGGCGATTACCAAGGGGCTGAAAGCATACGGCGACAAGATAAACAACAAAGCCGCCGCCGCCATTGTGTCCGACGACGTGTTTGATTCCGCGGCGGCAATTGTGTCCGTATTCTATAAAACGCCGCAATTCTTGGGCCAGACCAAGGAAAAATTATCCAACCCCGAAATCGCGCGGTTTGTGGAACGGGCGTTAAGCGACCCATGGGAAATGTTCTTGGCGTCCGACCCAAAGACGGCGACGGCGTTGCTGGAATTTATCAATAACCTGGCGGCCGCGCGGATTAAGACCAAGGCGGTCAAAGACATCGCGCGCAAAACGCCGTCCAAACGCGCGCGCATGCCGAACAAGCTGGCCGATTGCGCGAAACACGGCCTGGCCGGCACGGAATTGTTTTTGGTCGAAGGGGAAAGCGCCGGCGGCACGGCAAAACAAGCGCGCGACCGCGCAACCCAAGCCATCATGCCGCTGCGCGGCAAAGTCTTGAACGTCATGTCGAACAGCGACGAAAAGTTCAGCGCGAACAAAGAACTGAACGAACTGATTGATGTGATTGGCGCGGGCACGGGTCATGATTTCGATGAATCCAAACTGCGTTATGAAAAGATTATCGTCATGACCGATGCCGACGTGGACGGGTCGCATATCGCGTCATTGTTAATGACCTTTTTCTATCAAGCCATGCCGGGACTCATTCATGGGGGGCATTTGTATTTGTCTTGTCCGCCGCTGTATAAGCTGACGGCCGGCACGGAATCCATTTACGTCGCATCGGACGAAGAATTGGAAGAATTGCAGCGCGGTAAATTCAAAAATAAGAAAACCGAGCTATCCCGATTCAAGGGCCTTGGCGAAATGATGCCGAACCAGTTAAAGGAAACGACGATGGACCCGAAAACGCGCCGGCTGATTCGCGTCGAATTGCCGCCGCGGACCGAAGAAGGCGCCGAAGATTTGGAAAAAACCCGCGTTTTGGTGTCCGAACTGATGGGTAAAAAACCCGAATTCCGATTCCGCTTTATCACCGAACACGCGCGGTTTGTAAAGGATATATTTGTATAAAAAAATCCGGCATTGCCGGATTTTTTATTTCATCTTTTCCTTAAAAAATTTTGCAAAGAATGTTGAATCCGCCGCCAGCTTTTGCCGTATCAAATGATTATTTTGTTCCTGCATTTCAATTTGCTTTATTGAATTTTGCAGCATGAACTTTTGTATTTCATAATCGATAACGCATGTTTTTATCGTCATCAGAAATATGCACCAGGTGATAAAAGTCAACCGCCCACTATCGATTCCGACCGGCTTGTTGATTTGATTCAGCTCTTTGACATAGTTGATTGTATCGGACATTTCTTGATTCTTAAAACCGTGTCCGGGCGCCAAGGGTAATGCCCCAAGTCGGAACGTCGATGGCTTTCGTTTCCGCTTCGGTGTATTTCAGGCCAAGGTCCGCAATCCAATACCGGCCCAGTGTGTAATTCAATCCGGCATACAGGCCCCAATTCAATCCGAACGAAGAATATGCCGTCACGTTTTTGGGATTCATATAGACTTCGGAAATCCCCAAGCCCGCACCAACATAGGGGCGCAGCCGATGATGTCCGAAATCGAAATACATGTTCGCCATGCCCGACAGCGTTTGAACAGACGAATGATTGCCACCGGCGACGGCGTATCCCGCTTCGATTTCCTGACGAATATTAAAATCCAGATGATGTTGGTAATTCACGCCGATGGCGACGGCCGCACTGCCCCCGATTAAATCCAAATTCCGGAACGTTTCAGGCACGCTGTAAATAAACCCAAGCTTGCCGGATAGATAGGGGGTTAACTGACCTTGTTCGGCCACGGCGGCGGCGGGAATCAGGGCGGCGGCAACCGCCAAAAGGGCAATGGTTTTTTTCATAAGGACATCCTTTTGAATTGCTCTCTCTCCGCTTTCCCTTATTTTATTTGTGAATAATCACAATGGTTTTGTCGCATGTGTCGGCGGACGCGGCGGCATTACCATCGACGATGTAATATTCTTTGCTGGAAACGCGCCACTGGGCGGGCACGGAATCATCGTCGGGAACATAGCGGACGGCCGGGCGGTCGCGAACGACTTTTTTCGCCGGCGCGGGGGCCGCATGCACGACTTTTTTCTTGGGCGTCGTCGCGACGGCTTTTTTATGAACCGGGGCCGGCGCGCAGGTCATCGGCTGAATCACGGGCTGCGCCACCGGAATATATTGGGGACAGGTGATATCCGGAACCGGTTGCGGCTGATACGGCATCACGGGCATCGGCTGGGGCACATCGTATTGGATGGGTTGGGACAAATCGCATTGCGCCGCAACGGACGGAATCAGCTGGGCGGACGGCACTGGCGCGGCCGCCGGGATATATGGATTGGGCTGCGGCGCCATTTGCATATTGCCGCCGGCTGCGACAACTTGGTCGCACGACGTATTCGGATAGACGACGACATTGTCGCTTGCGGACGCATAGGAGCCGTTTTGGGACATTTGAGCGATGCAATCCGGACCGGATTGGGTATACGAAACCTTGCCATTGTAATAATTGTCGGAACACGCGGCCAGCCCCAGAATGCCCAGCATCAAAATAGAAATCTTTTTCATAGCTCTATCCTTTATATTGGGGTCCGATTCGGACCTGATGTTCTTATTGTTGCACAATAAGAGCGGTTGTCAATTTATAAATGCGGCTTATTTTTTGCGGGCGATTCGTTTGCTTTCTGATATAATAATATCACAAAAACGACCCGATATCAAAGGAACCAATATGAAATTTTCGGACCTTGGGCTTTCCAACACCAAACAGATGTTTGCCGACGCCATGAAAAACGGCTATGCGGTGCCGGCATATAATTTCAATAATCTGGAACAATTGCAGGCGATTCTTATCGCGTGTGCCGAAACGCAAAGCCCGGTGATTTTGGCGGCGTCGCGCAATGCGCGCGAACATATCGGGGGGACGTTTCTGAACCATCTGGCCCGCGGGGCAACCGAACACGCGCGGGAATTAGGAATGAAAGCCCCTATCGCGCTGCACCTGGACCACGGCGCGGATTTCGAAATCGCGAAATCGTGCATCGACGCGGGATTTTCCAGCGTGATGATAGACGGCTCCGCCCTGGGCTTTGACGATAATGTCGCGTTAAGCAAACGGGTTGTCGAATACGCCCATAAATTTGATGTATCGGTCGAAGCCGAACTGGGCGCCTTGAAAGGGATAGAAGACGAAGTAAACGTCGCCGATACGCATTATACGAATCCGGCGGATGTCGTTCGGTTCGTGGCGGCAACCGGCGTGGATTCATTGGCCATCTCGATTGGGACCAGCCATGGCGCGTATAAGATGAAGTCGCCGGCGGACACGCTGCGGTTCGATATTTTGGCTGAAATCGCCTGCACCCTGCCCGACTTTCCGCTGGTCCTGCACGGCGCGTCGTCCGTGCCGGCAGATTTGGTTGCGGAAATTAATCAATACGGCGGCGCGATGGGCGCGGCGCGCGGGATTCCAGAGGCTCAATTGATTCACGCGCGTCAAATGAATATTTGCAAAATCAATGTGGATTCGGATGCGCACCTGGCCTTTACCGCCGCCGTGCGCAAAACCTTGGTGGAACAGCCGGCCGTCTTTGACCCCCGCACGTATCTTTCCGCCGCCCGGGCTCAAATGATTGAACTTTACAAGAATAAGAATATAGAAGTAATGGGAAGTGCGAACAGATATTGATTCCCCTCCTTCGGAGGGGTGCCGAGCGAACGCGAGGCGGGGAGGGTTTCTTTTTTTTATTCGGGGGGAACCCTCCCCGTCAATTTTGCTAACGCAAAATTGCCACCCCTCCAAAGGAGGGGAATCATTTGGGATTATATGCAAAAATATCGCGTTCCCCCCAATCAAGGTCCAGCATGCACCGCGCCGGCAGAAATTCGAAACACTTTTCGGCCAATTCCAACCGGTTCGTATCCCGCAGCATGTCGGAAAGGACGCGCTTTAAATCGTGCAGATACAGCACATCCGTCGCGGCATACAGCTGTTGTTTCTTGGTCAGGTTTGCCGTCCAATCGGATAACGTTTCCGCCTTCATTTCTGGGTCCAGGTCGACGCCCAACACTTCGTGCAAGACATTGTGCAATGCGTGGCCCTTTTTCGGCCGGGCCAGCAAGACGGCGATTTTCGTGCAAAATACCGGCGCCACGAAAAACCCCAATCGTTTGTAAATCATGCCCATATCCATGCGCGCGTAATGGAAAATCTTCGGAACACCCGGCGCGGTCAAGACACGGCCCAGGTTCGGATATTCCGCCCCGGCCCGAATCTGAACCAGATAAAAGTCATCCGACCCTGCCCCACGCAATTGCACCAAGCACAGCCGGTCGGATTTCACATCCAATCCGGTCAGTTCGGTATCCACGGCAATTTCACCCGATTGGATGAGGGCATCCGCCGCGGCATCCGATAAATCATTCTTTATATAGATAATGTTCATCATAAAGGATTATAGACGATTCTTTGCCAATTGCAAATTTGAATGGGCAACGTTTCATTAATTGTCATCCCAGGAATTTCCGCAGTGGCGCAAAGCGCCATCCAGGAAATATCCGGGGATCTGGAAAAAATTAAAAGGCGCATAATATACGTTATGTTTACTTTGACCATGAATAACGCAACCGCGCATGTTTTAAATCTTGTTGAGATTATATCACATTTCGCCCTTTTAAAAAAATGATTTTTTACCGACGCCCGCTTTAAAAATTCGCATTTGATTCCCCACCCCGCCAATCCCTTGCGATTTTTCATACCAAAGTAAACATAACGTATATTATGCGCCTTTTTAAAGTGGGGAAAATCATGATGAAACGTATTCTTTTGCCGTCCTTTCTCGCCCTGGCCGCGGTCGTGGCTTGGCCGTCCATTCCCGCAAACGCCGCCGATACCAATGTGCCGACAGCACAAAGCGATGACGACTTGGCCGCCATCGTCGCCGCCAAGACCCAGATTCGCGACGAATTGAAATCCCGGATTGCGCAAATCGATTCCGAAATGTCCCGGTGCAAAAAGGCCAAGACCAACTGGACGGCCGTGACAATCGTTGGCGGCGTCGGAACGGTCGCGACCGGCGTCGGCGCCATTGTCCAAAACAACACCATCCAAAACAAAAATCGCGAACTGAAAAGCAAAAATTCCGAGCTAAGCGATAAACAAGACCAACTAAGCCAGTTTAAATAAAGTTCAATAAAGGACCCATCGATGCCAAGAATATTCCCTGTTTCTCTTTTGATTCTTGCCGCGGCCGCGTCATCCGCCCATGCGGCTGGGCTGGATATTCAAAATCAGTTATTGGATAATGAAATCTCCAAACTGACCGCCGAAGCGGACCAAAAAATGAATGATTTGAATTCATGTTCCAAATCCGTGAACGGATTCCGGATTGCCGGAATTGCCACGCTGACTGCGACGGCCGGCCTGGGCATTCTGGATATTGTTCAGCATAACAAGATTAATGCACTGAATGACAAGATTGCGGCCGCGGACCAAAGTATCGCCGCAACGGACAAGAAAATCAATGCCAAGCAAGCGGAATTGGACCAACAGCGGCAACAGCAAGTTGCGCAGCAGCAACAGATGAATGCCCAGATGATGACTTATTATCAAATGATTGGTTCCGCGCCGACGCCGGCCCAAATCACCACGGCCCAAACCAATCAAACCAACGCGGCTCAGCTGGTCGTTACCGCCACCAACGCCACCAACGCGGCGAACCAAACACTCACCAATTTGAATCAACGTCAAGCAGATTTGACGGCCCAAACGAACATCGTGCAAAACGATGCGGATGATGCGGCGAAAGCGGCCGCAGCGGAAAAAGCCAAAGCCGACCAGTTGGCGACGGACGCGGCCAAAAAGAAACAGGATGCGGACGCCTTGGCGGACGCAAATGCGCGCGCGGAGGCGCAACGGGCCGCGGATGATGCGGCGAAAGCGGCCGCAGCGGAACGCGCCAAAGCGGACCAGTTGGCGGCGGACGCGGCCAAGAAGAAACAAGACGCCGAAGCGGCGGCCCAGCTTGCCAAGGCGGAATCCGACCGGATTGCGGCGGAACGCGCCGCGGCGGCCAAACAATTGGCGGATGCGCATCAGGCGGCGAATGATGCCGCGGCGAAAAAGGCGGCCGCGGATGCCGAAGCGGCCCGGTTGGCCAAACAAAAAGCCGATGCGGACGCCGCAAAGGCGGCGCTTGGCACATCCGACCATCCGACGCAATTGCAAGAAGTGACGGTTACCGGGCAAGACCTGAGAAAACCGATGACGATTACGCCGCTGAACGTTCCATCGCCGGACCTGACGGCGCCCACCCTGACCTCGCCCTTCGATGTTTCGAACATGACGGACAAGCAAAAGAAAGCAGCCTTGGACCAGATGAATAAAAACCAGGCGCAGTCCTTGAAAACCATGCATGACGCGGATATGGCCGACTTGAAGCAAACGCAAAGTGATTTAAAGGACAAACAAAAAACGGTGTCCGGCGTCAAGTCCGGCATCACCGAAGGCATTCGGCAAGACGAAGGCATCTTGCTGGATGACTTGCTGGCCCAGCAAAGCTCGCAAGATATCATGTTCGTGAACAAGCTGACGCCCGAAGAACGCTATGCCGTCCGGGTCCGACTGGCCGCGCGGTATGCCAGCCAAAAGGAATTCATGGACGACCTGAACGCAAAAATTGCGGATATCAAGGCCCAACGGAAAGAGAACAATCAGCAACAGAAAGACGCCACCGCGCAATATAAAATCGCCCAGGCGAAAAATGACGCCGATCAAAAAATGAACGCCAGCAAGATTAGCATGAGCAACCTGAACCAATTCACATTGTCCGCCAATCCGACGGAATCAGAAATCAACCGCGGACTTGCGCTGGTCAATAAAGCGAACAGCGACCTGGACAATCTTTATGACATCGTCGATCAGCAATACCAACTGGGCAACACCGCCTTGTTGAACGACGCGGATAAAACTTATTTCAGGACGATTCAAAGCCAAGTGACAGTGAACCGGAATACGGTCGACATCAAAAAGCAGCAACTGGACCAAGCGCTAAGCGCGCTGAAAAAACAGCAAGCCATCGACGCGGCGAACCAGTTGAAACAAAAGACGGCGACCGACGCCAAAAATGCATTAAGTCTGTAACCGATTCATTATTTCTATTAAAAAATCCGCCATTCGGCGGATTTTTTGTTTCGAATTCCTAATACACCTGAAATGTTATGGACGCATTTTTCGAACTTGATGCATCAAAACCAAATGCATAACTTGGATTCCACTTTACATCGCAAATCGTATCAAATGTAAAGGTCTTCGATATTCCGCCAATATAACATATTACATTGTCATCCGTTCCCGGTGTGCCTGAACAACCTTGGGTTTTACAAGTGACACTGCCGATAAAATTCTCGTTGTATGATTTAAGAGCATCATTTGTTTGTATGATGTAATCTTTCAACCATCCGACGGCCTGATTGGCGTCTTTTGCAGAACTGTTTGGTCCCGTGGCAAAGTGCTGGGAATCCAATTTCCAGATTAAGTTATTCGGCGCATTTTTCGGAACCGATGTGTCCGGCGGAATATCGCAATAGCACTGCCCCGCCTTATTCTTTTTTACGGTTCCTTGCTTTGTATTATAAGTGCACTTGGAGCCAAGTTTCGCACCTTCCTTGACTACAGAGCCAGCGGGAATATTGCTTTTTGTACAATCGGCAGTTACTGGTTTCGGACTTGGGGCCGGTGACGACCCCTTGACGCAATTCGTCAGCGTAAACGTGCACTGATTAAGGTTATAGTCGACCACAATATAAATCGCGGTGCCATCGGTGAACGAGAATGTCTCGTCGCCTACGGATACTTTTCCGCTCAAGTTCGTGCATTTAGACGAATTATCGGCGACGAATTGTTTCCGGGCTGCCTTGGCCGGCGATGCGCCATAGGTTTGCCCGTTGGCGTCTTCTTTCATGCTTTCGGTGCAAGACTGCGTT